>Ga0208518_100011_pt1 | contig 295407 bp, 266 predicted proteins | sample LakWasM127_HOW14_2_FD_183937 | JGI IMG/M metagenome (GOLD analysis project Ga0208518, IMG submission 183937) | Freshwater sediment methanotrophic microbial communities from Lake Washington under simulated oxygen tension - Sediment Metagenome... | ecosystem: Environmental > Aquatic > Freshwater...
CAAGAAGCTCGGCGCCGAAATCATCCGCCTCTGGGTGGCGTCGAGCGACTATTCGGGCGACATCGCCGGCGACGAGAAAATCCTTGCCCGCGTGGTCGACGCCTACCGCCGCATCCGCAACACACTGCGCTTCCTGCTCGCCAACACCAGCGACTTCGACCCCGTGCACGACGCCGTGCCCGAGGCGCAGCTGCTGGAGATCGACCGCTACGCCCTGTCCCGCGCCGCCCAGCTGCAGGCCGAGATCCTGGCGCATTACAAGGTGTACGAGTTCCACCCCGTGGTCGCCAAGCTGCAGCTCTACTGCTCGGAAGACCTGGGCGGCTTCTACCTCGACATCCTGAAAGACCGGCTCTACACCACCGCGCCCGCCAGCCTGGCGCGGCGCAGCGCGCAGACCGCGCTGTGGCAGATCGCCCAGGCCATGCTGCGCTGGATGGCCCCGTTCCTGAGCTTCACCGCCGAGGAAGCCTGGAAATTCGTCGGCAGCAGCGAATCGATCTTCATGCAGCAATACGCCGTGCTCGGCCAGCCGGCCGAGGGCCTGCTCGCCAAATGGGCGCGCATCCGCGAGATCCGCGACCTGGTGAACAAGGAAATCGAGCAGCTGCGCGCCGCTGGCACCGTGGGCGCCTCGCTGCAGGCACGGGTGCAACTGACCGCCGGGCCGGAAGACCACGCGCTGCTCGCCAGCCTGGGCGAGGACCTGAAGTTCGTCTTCATCACATCAACTATTGAATTGATAGCTGGTGATGTAATACAGATAAGCGCTGGCGCCAGTTCTGACCAGAAATGCGAGCGCTGCTGGCATTACCGGGCCGACGTCGGCCACGACGCCGCCCACCCCACGCTGTGCGGCCGCTGCACCAGCAACCTGTTCGGCGCCGGCGAAACCCGGCGGCACGCCTGATGGCGCGCAAGGCCTACGCCGCGCGCCCGGCCGGCAACTTCTGGCCCTGGATCGGCTGGGCGCTGGTGGTCTTCATCGCCGACCAGCTGACCAAGCTGCTCATCCTGGACGCCTATCGCCTGGGCGAGGCCACGCCCATCACCGGCTTCTTCAACATCGTGCGGGCGCACAACACCGGGGCGGCGTTTTCCTTCCTGGCCAGCGCTGGGGGCTGGCAGCGCTGGCTGTTCACCGGCTTTGGCCTGGCGGCGGCGCTGTTCATCGTCTGGCAACTGCGCGCCCACCCGGGGCAGCGGCTGTTCGCGTTCGCACTTTCGAGCATCCTCGGCGGCGCGATCGGCAACGTGGTCGACCGGCTGGTGCACGGCTATGTGGTCGACTTTCTCGATTTCCACTGGGCCGGCTCGCATTTCCCCGCCTTCAACATCGCCGATTCCGCCATTACCCTGGGCGCCATCTGCCTGGTGCTGGACGAACTGCTGCGCGTGCGGCGGGCGCGGTAAACACCTGGAAGGGGTGTTGCGCGCAGGCCCCAGCCCCTCCCGGAAGCAAAGAATTGCACTTTTTTTACTGGCCGTCCCCGGCGGCCGTGTGATATAAACCCAGTCAACCCGTCCCCATTGGAGAGCGCCATGAAAACAATTGCCATCGCCGTCCTCGCTTGCTGCGCCTTCGGCGCCCAAGCCGCCCCGAACGCCGGCACCCTTGAAAACGTCGTCGGCACCGTCAGTGTCGGAGGCCAAGGCTTCGTTGCGCAGGCCAAGAGCGGCATGCCCCTGGCCGAAGGCAGCACCGTGCTGGTCTCCAGCAAGGGCATGGCCACCATCGCGCTGGCCAACGGCTGCACCGTCTCCCTCATGGGCAGCCAGCACTTCACCGTCAACTCCAAGCTGAGCTGCGAGCAGTCCATCGCCTCCGTCAAGAGCCTGGCCGCCACCACGCGTCTGGCACAAGCCCCGGTGGGCACGGGTACCACCGGTGGTACGGGTGGCGTCGGCGCCGGCTTCGGCGCAGGCGGTTTGGGCGCCGGGGCTTTTGGCCTTGCCGCATTCGGGATCGGTGCCATCGCCGCCAACAACTCCGTCAACAACAACGCCAGCGGTAGCTGATTGCCGCGCACCACGCGACACGCCCGCTCCAGCACCAACCAGGTTAGTCACTGGTTGGTGTTTTTTTTGGCTTGCGCACTGCTGGCCGCGGCACCCATCCTGCGCGGCGGCAACCGGCAGATGGCCCTGGCCGGGCTGCTGGCGCTGAGCGCGGCGCTGCTCGCCCTGCTCCTGGGCTCCTTGAGCTTCGACCGGCTGTTCGGCCGGCCGCCCGCCGCCGGCGAGCGCCGCAAGTCGCCCCGCGGCAACGTCTGGTTCGCCGTGGCGCTCGGCGTCCTGGGCACCAGCCCGCTGTGGCTGGGGGTGCTGTACCTGACACCCGTCTCCGTCCACACCTGGGCCGGCCTGGCCGGGCGCGGCGCGCTGTACCTGGGCGCGCTGGCCGCTGCCGGCGGCGCCGCGCCGGAGCAGCTCGCGCTCAGCCTGAACCCCCAGGCCACCATCACGGCGCTGCTCTCGGCCATTCCGGCCGTGGCCACCTTGTTCGCCGCCCTGTACCTGCCCCGGCCGCTGGTGGAAAAGTGCCTGCTGGTGCTGCTCGCCGCGGCCGGCTGCCAGATGCTGCTGGCCGTGCTGCAGTTCTGGATGGGCAGCGGCTCGGTGCTGTATTTCGGCATGTACAACCCGAGCGGGTTCGTCGGCAGCTTTGCCAACCGCAACCACCTGGCCGATTTCCTGGTGATGCTCATGCCGGTCTGGTTCTACTGGTTCGCGCAAAGCGTCAGCGCGCGCGGCAGCCAGCACGGCGAACTGCGCTTTGGCGGCGCGGGCGCATGGTGGCTGTTCCTCGGTTTTGCGCTGCTGGTCGTCACGCTGGCCACGCTCTCGCGCGGCGCGCTGCTCTCCGCCGCCCTGGTGCTGACGGCCAGCACGCTGCTGCTGGGCGTGAAGCTGAAGTCCCGCCTCAGCAAGAAGCAGCGCATCGTGCTGGGCGTCGCCGCCGGGCTGTTCGCGCTCCTGGCGCTGCTGGGCGTGGGGACGGAACGCGTCGGACAGCGGCTCGATACGGCCACCCTGGAAGCCGATGCGCAAACCCGGCAGAACTTCACCGCCGCCACCCTGGAGGGCGCGCGCACCTTCTGGCCCTGGGGGAGCGGCGCTGGCACCTACGAATCGGTGTTCCCGCGCTTCCAGGCAAGCGATTCGCTCAAGTACGTGGAATACGCCCACAACGACTACGCCCAGCTCTTGATGGAGTTCGGCCTGCCCGGCGTGCTGCTCGCGCTGCTGGTGGCAGGCCTGGTGCTGGCGCAGCTGGTGCAACTGGTGCGCGCCTACCGCGCCGCCGGGCGCCTGTCGGGCGAACTGGCGCTGCGCGCCTGGTGCGGGCTGGGCGCGGCGGCCCTGCTGCTGCACAGCACGGTGGAATTCAACATGCACATCCCGGCTTTGGCGATGACCGCCGCCTTTCTGCTGGGTGTGTACCTGCGGCCGGTGCGCATCCAGCGCGCACGGCATTGAGGCGCATGCCGGCCCTCCGCAGGGTGCCCGCGCGGCCCGACGCCGCACCCTCCACGCGCCTTGCCGCAAGCGTGCTCGCCGCAAGCGTGCTGGCCGGCTGCGCGGCCGGGCCGGGTGCCGAGCCGGCCGCCAACGCGCCGCAGCTGTTCATGAACGCGCAAGGCCTCAAGCAATGGGACCGGCCCGAGGCCTTTGGCCCCGTGCCCGCCGAACTGCTGGCCACGGGCCGCGCGCACTGCGCCACGTTCAACAACGGTGGCAAGCGCTACGTTCCCGCCGGCTACCACCCGCACGCGCGCAGCGTGGAAGGCTTCCCCTTCGAGGACGGTGGCTTTTTCTGCGTGCGCGAATAGCGCTGCAGGCCGCCTCAGCTGCCCACAGCCGCCGGGAAATTGGAATCCGGCCCCAGGTTGCCGGGGTCGTCGGTCGGCACGTAGCCGGCCAGGCGCCGCAGGGTGCTGCGCACGGTGGCCATGTCGCCTTTCGCCATGGCAGCGTCCAGCGCGGCCAGTTCGGACTCCAGCGCGGGCCAGGGAAGCATCTGCTCGCTGGCCTTCATTACGCGCGGGTGGTTGGTGGGCTGGGGGTTGTCGCCGATCAGCAGCTCTTCGTACAGCTTCTCGCCCGGGCGCAGGCCGGTGATGGCGATCTCGATCTCGCCGCCGGGGCATTCCTCGCTGCGCACGCGCATGCCCGAGAGCTCGACCATGCGGCAGGCCAGGTCGTAGATGCGCACCGATTCGCCCATGTCGAGCACAAACACCTCGCCCCCAGCCGCCATGGCCCCCGCCTGTATCACCAGCTCGGCCGCCTCGGGAATGGTCATGAAGTAGCGCGTGACCTCGGGGTGCGTGAGCGTGATCGGCCCGCCCGCGGCGATCTGCTGGCGAAACAGCGGCACGACCGAGCCCGACGAGCCCAGCACATTGCCAAAGCGCACCAGCGAAAAACACGTGCCCGCCGTCCTCTGCCCCGGCGCATGCCCCGGCTGCAGGGCCGCCTGCGCCTGCACCACGAGTTCGGCCAGGCGTTTGCTCGCGCCCATGATGTTGGTCGGCCGCACGGCCTTGTCGGTGCTGATCAGCACGAAGCACTGCACGCCCTGGCGCGCCGCGGCGCGCGCGCAGGCGAGCGTGCCCCAAACGTTGTTGCGCAGGCCCTCGACCGGGTTGTGCTCCACCAGCGGCACGTGCTTGTAGGCGGCTGCGTGGTACACCGTGTGCGGCCGCCACGCCGCCATGATGGCGTCCATGCGCTCCTCGTTCTGGGCCGAGCCGAGCAGCGCCACCAGGCCGGGCGTGGCGTGCTCGTCAGCGCCCAGCGCGGCCAGAGCTTCCTCCAGCTCGCGGTGAATCTGGTAGAGCGCGTATTCGTTCATCTCCACCAGCACCAGGCAGGCCGGCGCGCACTTGAGCACTTGGCGGCACAGCTCGCTGCCGATGGAGCCGCCCGCGCCCGTGACCAGCACCACCTTGCCGCGCACGTTGCGGTTGAGCAGGATGCCGTTGGGCAGCACCGGGTCGCGCCCGAGGATGTCGGCAATGTCGAGCTCCTGCACGTCCTTGAGGCTCACGGTGCCCGTGGCCAGCTCGGACACGCCCGGCAGCGTGCGCACGTGCACCGGGTGCGGGCGCATGCGCAGCAGAATGGCGTTGCGCTCCTTGCGGCCTATCGACGGCATGGCCAGCAGCAAGTGGCCCACGTGTTCGCGCTCAATCAGCGCGTCCAACGCATCGGGGGCGTGCACGCGCATCCCGTCCACCGTGTTGCCGTGCAGGCGCACGTCGTCGTCCACGAAGCCGACCACGCGCTGCTCGCGGCCGTTGCGCAGGGCGGACGCCAGCTGCCGGCCCGCCGAACCGGCGCCGTAAATCAGCACACCGGGCAAAGCCTTCGACTGCCACAGGCGCCGGTACAGGTCGCCCAGGAAGAACCGCACCCCGACGCGGCTGACGCCCACCATCAGGAACATCAGCATGGGCTGGATGACGCCCACCGTGCGCGGCACGCCCGGCACGCCGACCACGGTGAACACCAGCATGTACATGAGGCTGTAGGCCAGCACCGCGCGGATCAGGCTCAGCATGGCGTTCCACCCCGCGTAGCGGAACACCGCGCGGTACAGGCCGAAATAGGCGAACACCGGCAGCGCCAAGCCTATGGCGGCCGCCACCGCCGGCCAGTAGGCGGGGCTCCAGACCACCCAGCGCTCCAGGCGCAGGCACAGGGCCAGCCATACCGTGAAGCCGCAGAAAAAGGCATCGTGCAGCACCGCCAGCGCGCGCTTGAGCGGGCGCGGCATGGCGAGGAACCAGTGGGTGAAGGGGTAGAGGTGCATTTCCCAGCGTGCCGTTTGAAGTTTTTTCAGGGTGCCTGCGGCCTGAGCGCAGCGACCCGTGGGGCCGCCGCTGGCCGCCACAACAGCATCCCCACCGCCAGGCCCAGCGCATCGGCCAGCCAATCGGCGAGCGAGGCACTGCGCCCCGGAATCTGCGTTTGCAAGGCCTCGGTGAATACACCGAGAAGCAGCAGACCCGCCACCATGCGCCAGCGTTGCGGCGCCAGCACCCAGCCGCGCACGGCCAGCCAGCCGAGCACGGCAAACAAGCTGGCGTGCACCAGCTTGTCGGAATAGGCGCTGACGTCGGCGGCGTCGAGCGTGGCAGCCATGGGCAACCACGAGGCCACCCACACCTTTATGGCCAATACCTCGCTAGCGGGCAGCCATAAAGTCAGCAGCGTGATGATCAGCATCACAAAAAAACAAAGCTTGGCCTTGCCCATTGTCCACCCACTGCCCACGGCCCGAACGCTCATGGTTTTGCCCCCAAAAACGTGCCCGGTGGCAACACACTACCCGCCGGCACTATCGTGCCATAACCCAGCGCACAACCCGCCTGCATCCACGCACCCCTGCCCAAGCGGGTGCCCCCTGCCATGCAAGCACCCACACCCAAGTGGCCAAAGTCTTCGACCACAGCATGGTGGTCCACCACGGCGCCGCAGTTCACGATGCTGCCTTGGCCCAACTGCGCGCAGGTGCCTACGATGGCGCCGGCCATGATGGCCGAGCCTAGCCCCACGCTGGTGGAGGGCGCTACCAATGCCCGAGGGTGCACCACCGTGGCCAGCGCCAAACCCACTGCCAGCACTTGTTCCGTCAACTTTTCGCGGATCGCGTTGTTGCCAATTGCTACCAGGGCTGCGTCTGCATGGCCCACTTGGTCCGGCAAGGCACTGACTCTGCCCAGCACTGGCAAACCAAGCACCAAGCTACCGACCGGCACCCCATCGTCCAGAAACCCCAGCACCGAGACACCGCCTTGCAAAGACAAAGCCTCTGCCACCGACTGGCCGTGCCCACCCGCGCCCAACACGACCACCCTCTGAATACCCATGGTGCTTCCTTCCGTCAATGCGAAACGCCATCCCGGCGCAGCACCTTCACAAAGGTCAGCCACAAAATGCGCACGTCAAAGACCAAGCCGCGCCGCTGCAAGTATTCCGCATCTAAAGCCACCTTTTGCGGGATAGGCAACTCGTCCCGGCCATTGACCTGCGCCCAGCCCGTCAGCCCCGGCACCAAGGTATGGACACCTTTTTGGGTGCGCAGCTCAATCAAATCCTGCTGGTTGAACAGCGCAGGGCGTGGACCGACAAAGCTCATGTCGCCCACCAGAATGCTCCACAACTGCGGCAATTCGTCGAGGCTGCTCTTGCGCAAAAAACCGCCAATTGGTGTCAGGTGCGCCTTGGGGTTGGCCAGCAAATGCGTGGCGACGACCGGCGTGCCCACGCGCATGGTGCGGAACTTGGGCATTTTGAAAATGCGATTGTTCTTGCCCACCCGGTCACTCCAATACAGCGCCGGTCCTGGCGAGGTCAGACTCACCGCCAACGCAACCAAGAGCACAGGCGCAGCCAAGACCAAAGCGGTACACAGGGCCAACAAAAAATCAAACAGGCGCTTCACTGGATTCCTAAACGTGCATCTCATGTGAAAGAGGCGGTCACCTTTTTCAGGCCCTCGTCCACCGACAGGGGCGGCCTCCAGCCCAACAACTGCGTGTTTTTCGAAATGTCCACTTGCAAGCTGCCGAGCAAACGCTGTGCGAGATCAGCCTTGCCCAAGGCCGTAGCCCCCAACTTCAGCAACGCCACTGGCACTGGGAGCAAGCGCGCTGGCTTGCCCAACGCTTGTCCAATACGTTGCAACAAAACCGTGGTGGAAAGGTCTTCGCCATCACTGGCCAAAAACGTCTGATGGGCCGCTGCAGGGTGGTTGGCGCAAACCAACAGCAAATCCACCAAATTATCCAGTGCGACCAAGCTACGCCGGTTGCGCACCACTGCGCCCAAGGGCAAGGGCACTCCGCGGTTCAACCAGCGCACCATTGCCGCAAAGTTCGCCTTCACACCCGGACCATAGACCAGCGGCGGGCGAACCGTCACAACCTCTAGCCCCGTTTCTGCAGCAATGGCCTGCAAGCCTATCTCTGCTTCGTACTTCGACAAGCCGTAGGGATCGACAGGAATGTGCCGGTCATCCGGCCTGAATGGTTGGCCTGGCACCGTCGCTTCGCCGTTCACCTTGATGGAGCTGACAAAAACGAAGCGCTTGACGCCCGCCGCAGCCGCCTGCCGAGCCAAATTCAAGGTACCGGCAACATTCACACGGCGGAACTCCGCCGAAGGGTCGGCGGCCTTGTCGTTCATGATATGGACGCGTGCGGCCGTATGCATCACCGTATGCACGTTTTGTAACGCAGTCTGCCAATTCGTGTCTGGCCCGATGTCGCCCACTGCGATGAGTTCGACCTGCTGGCCCGCTCCAGGGGTGGGATTGCGGACTACGGCGCGCACATCAAGTCTCCGTGATAGGGCCTCACACAGCAAAGCCTGACCGACAAAGCCGGTCGATCCCGTAATAAGCATCATGTTTGTTTCAGCCTTTTTTGGTAGGCGGAAACTGCCTCGTTGAGCATTGATTCAAGGCGCTTCATCAAACATTGACGATCAAATTCCCGCTCCGCATAGAAACGTCCGTTGGCACCCCAGGTCTTCATGGTTTCTTTTGGCATATTGGCCATTTCTAAAGCAGCATGCGCCAAGGCTTCATAATCTCCCGCTGCAACTGCTTTTCCCGCTTGCGCCTCTTCAATGACCGCAGCGCCCTCGCCGTCCAGCATGCCAATTATGGGAACGCCTGATAACAGATATGACTGAACCTTTCCAGGAATTGTAAGGTTAAAAACTGGGTCTTTTTTCAAAGAAACCAGGAGCACATCGGCTGCGGAATAAAACGATGGCATCCGTTCCACTGGGAAACGACCCAGTAAGTGCATTGAATTTTCTAGGCCCTGCGCCTTTATCTCAGAAGTCAGCCAATCATATTTCCGGCCATCCCCAACAATCCACCAGTGGATATGTTTTTCATTTTTGAGTAAAGCTGCTGCTTTTATCACCGATGGTAAATCCTGAGCTTCACCGATGTTTCCTGCAAAAATAATATTAAACGCGTTTGGGCATGATGTCACCTCCGGTGCAGGCGACGCAGAAGTATCTGCGAAAACTGTCTCAGCCCAGCTAGGGAAGTAGCGAATTCCTTTTTTTTCACGTCGGTATTTTCCAATACCACCAATAAAACCCTTTGATTGCGCCAAAACCAATTCACAGCGATTGTAGATAAAACTCACCAGATGGCCGACGTATCCCAGTATTTTCTGGGACTTCACCACGCCAATCGCAGACAAAGTTTCTGGCCATAAATCAAGCACCCAGAAAACAACTGGAGCTTTTTTAATTTTACCCAACAAAATAGCCGGTAACCCAACCGTGACTGGAGAAGGCTCATATACAAATAGCACATCTGGGCGCCAGCCACGCAACCTTATTGGCCCAAAAATTGAAGCGCCAAGCACAAAACTGAAGAAATTCAAAAAAAGTCTAATAGACCCTTGCGATCTCGCAAGCATGGGTACCCGGATTACTTTAGCGCCTTTATACTCCTTAAAATTATCCGGGCTTTTGAGATAATCGGGAAATACGTTACCCAAAGGATAATTAGGCTTCCCCGTTAAAATGGTCACATCATGCCCCTTGACCAACCACTCATCCACCAAATCATTGATTCGAAAATTCTCAGGCCAAAAATAATGGGTAACCACCAATATTTTCATCGTTATCTCTTCAGTTTATGCGCCCCGTTTGGTGATGTTAATCAATACTTCTTCCAAACCACACGGTTCACGTAGTCGGTATAGCTGTGAATGATGCGCAGCACCTTGTCCGACACGTTGGGCATGCTGTAATCCGCCACTTGGCGCAGCAACCGCGTATCACCGCTCGGCTGCCCTCCCAGTATGGCCAGCCCCTGCAGCACGCGGCCAACCTCCAGGCCCACCATCATCACTGCAGCCTCTTCCATACCCTCGGGCCGCTCGTGCGCTTCGCGCAGGTTCAGCGCCGGGAAGTTGAGGATGGAGGATTCTTCGTTGATGGTGCCGCTGTCCGACAGCACGGCCCGTGCCGACAGTTGCAGCTTGTTGTAGTCGGTGAAGCCCAACGGCTTGAGCAATTGCACCTGGCTGTGGAACTTGGCTCCGAGCGCATCCACCCGCTTTTGCGTGCGCGGGTGGGTGCTTACGATGACCGGCAGGCCATACGTTTCGGCCACCGTGTTGAGCACCTGGACCAATTTGTGAAAGTTCTGGTCCGCGTCGATGTTTTCCTCGCGGTGGGCGCTGACGACGAAGAACTCACCCTCGTGCAGACCCAAGCGCTGCAGTACGGCAGACGCATCGATCCCCGGCCGGTAGTGCGCCAGCACCTCGCACATGGGGCTGCCCGTCTTGATGATCTGGTCGGGCGGCAGGCCCTCGCCCAGCAAATACTCGCGCGCAATGCTGCTGTAGGTGAGGTTGATGTCGGCGGTGTGGTCGACGATGCGGCGGTTGATTTCCTCGGGCACGCGCATGTCGAAGCAGCGGTTGCCTGCCTCCATGTGAAAAATCGGCACCTTGCGGCGCTTGGCCGGGATGACCGCCAGGCAACTGTTCGTGTCGCCCAGCACCAGCAACGCCTCGGGCTGCTCGGCCAGCAGCACCGCGTCCATGCTGGCGATGATTTTGCCGATCGTCTCGGCCGCACTGCCGCCTGCAGCATTCAGGAAGTGGTCGGGCTTGCGCAGGCCGAGATCATCGAAAAAGATCTGGTTCAGCTCGTAGTCGTAGTTCTGCCCGGTGTGCACCAGCACATGCTCGCAATGCTCATCCAGCCGCGCCAGCACGCGCGAGAGGCGGATGATTTCTGGGCGCGTGCCCACTACCGTCATGACTTTCAGCTTCTTCATTAATTCACTCTAATGTTTATAGCTACCAACGCTAGTGCGACGCGCGCTAGAGGCAAATTTAGTGCCTAAACGGCACACGCAAATGTGTCTGGCCGCGCACGGTCGAACACCTCGTTGGCCCAGAGCATCACCACCATTTCATCCTGGCCGATGTTGGTGATGTCGTGCGTCCAGCCCGGGACGGTTTCCACAATCTCGGCCTTGTCCCCGCTGGTCACCAGCTCGTGCGTCTCATCCGTGTGCATGTGGCGGAACTTGAAACGCGCCTTGCCCTTGATGACCAGGAACTTCTCCGTCTTGCTGTGGTGGTAGTGGCCGCCACGCGTGATGCCAGGGTGCGCCGTGAAGTAGCTGAACTGCCCGCTATCGAGCGTCTTGAGCATTTCGACAAACACGCCGCGTGCATCCCCGTGCATGGGCACGGCATAGGCGAAGGATTCGACTGGCAGGTAGCTCACGTAGGTGGAATACAGCGCGCGCACCAGCCCCGTGCCCACGCGCTCCGTCACCAAGCTGCTGCGGCTGTCTTTAAAGGCCTGGATTTGCGCCGCCAGCGCGCCTACCGTGGTGCTGTACTGCGGCTGAACGGTGGCAAAGCCCTGTGCATCGACAGCGGTATCGGCCCCATCCAGCAAGTCGATAAAGCGCTGCACCACATCGTCGATGTACACCAGCGTGATCGGCGCGGCCGGGTCATTCACCTGAATGGGCAAACCGCGCGCCGTGTTGTGGCAAAACGTGGCCACGGCCGAGTTGTAGTTGGGCTTGCACCATTTGCCAAACACGTTGGGGAGACGGAACACATGCACCGGCACGCCGTGGCTGCGCTGCAAATCGAATAAGGCCTCTTCCGCCCCACGCTTGCTGCTGCCGTAAGGGTTGCCCTGCACCGCCTGGGTGGACGACGTATAGATGATGGGCAGCTTGCGCCCCGACTCCCGCACCACCCGCGCCACAGCCTCGCAGAGCGCGTGGGTCAAATCTGTATTGCCGGCGGCAAACTCGGCCGGATCTTGTGGGCGATTGACCCCGGCAAGGTGAAAGACAAAGTCGGCACCGCTCAGCAGCGCCGGCAGGTCTGTTACGGCGTTGGCGCGTGTGAAGCATGTGACCTGTACGTCTTTGCGCTCCGACAGGTGCAGCTGCAAATTCTTGCCGACAAAACCGTCGGCGCCGGTGATCAATACACGTTTGGCCACAGGCTCAATCCTCCGCCACCACGCGCTCGCCGCGCGCAATGCGCTGCATGAAATCGAGCTTGAGCAGCAGCGCCTTCATGCCCGCCACATCCAGCCGGGTGGTGTTGTGCGAGTTGTATTCTTCGACATGCGCGCTTTGCGTAAGGCGCGCCTGGCCTTCATCGACGAACTTTGCATAGTTCAAATCCCGCCCATCAGGCGGCACACGGAAATAGTCGCCCATGTCCTCGGCGCAGGCCATTTCCTCACGGCTGAGCAGTGCCTCATAGAGCTTTTCGCCATGCCGGGTGCCCATCACTTGCACTGGGTGGCCAGGCTTGCCCATGACTTCAAGCACCGCCTTGGCCAGCGTCTCTACCGTGGCGGCCGGCGCCTTCTGCACGAAGATATCGCCGTTGTTGCCATGCTCGAAGGCATACAGCACCAGGTCCACCGCGTCGGCCAGGGTCATCATGAAACGCGTCATGGCCGGGTCTGTCACGGTGATGGGCTTGCCCGCAAACACTTGCTCCGCAAATAAGGGGATCACGGAACCGCGCGAAGCCATGACGTTGCCATAGCGCGTGCCGCAGATGACCGTGCCAGTGCCTTCAAGGTTGCGGCTGGCCGCCACCATCACCTTTTCCATCATCGCCTTGCTGATGCCCATGGCGTTGATGGGGTACACCGCCTTGTCGGTGCTGAGGCACACCACGCGCTTCACGCCTGCCGCAATGGCGGCCTCCAGCACATTCTCGGTGCCCAGCACATTGGTATGCACCGCCTGCATGGGGTGGAACTCGCAAGACGGCACTTGCTTGAGTGCCGCCGCGTGAAACACATAGTCCACCCCGCGCATGGCTTGCGCAATGCTGCGCGCATCGCGCACATCACCAATATAGAACTTGAGCTTGGCGCTGTGGTAGCGCTTGCGCATGTCGTCCTGCTTCTTCTCGTCGCGGCTGAAGATGCGGATTTCGGCGATATCCGACGCTAAGAAGCGCTTGAGAACGGCATTGCCGAAGGAGCCGGTGCCGCCGGTAATAAAAAGCGTTTTATTTTCAAACAATTTATTCCGCCCAAGATTATTCAAAGAAACTATTGGCCACCGAAAAAAAGACATCTTGCTCTTTTCTTACATCAGCCAAAAATAATTCTGCATTTTTCTCAAAAAGAGACGAATTAAAATTTGAAAAATAATTTTTTATTGCTCTATCAAAATCCTCACCAACAGTCAAAACCAATCCAATTCCATACTTTTCAACATAATTAGCAAGCAAAGTACCTTGATAGCACAAAATAGGCACCCTATAAAACGGCGAGTTATACAACCTATTCGGCAAAGCAATTTTATTATTTAGAGAATCAGGGAGTCTAAGTAAATTAATCAACCCTGATTTTCTGTAAAAAGTCCACTCTTCCTTCTTTTCATAAAAACCAAAAAATAAAACATTACTCACCCCTAAATCAACCGAAAGTCTCTTTAGTCCATCCACAGCAACACCGGAGCCATAAAAAACAATCAAATAGCTTTCATTGCCACCCAAATTCTTTATCAATCTTGAATTTGCCTCGTAATCCCTTACTGCTCCAATACAAGAAATATTAATCGACTTATCAATTTTTTCATGCCTATATTTTATTTTTTCGAAAATAAAATTATGACTCAATAAAATCTTGCTACCGCCTGGAATCAAAGAGGCATAACCAGGCGAGGATATGGCCACAAAATTTGCTAATTTATATACAAGTCCAGGGGTAAATTTAGTTAAAAAATGATAATCTCTATAATCAATGGAAAATTTAATTTTTTTTAAAAATAAAATAGGCCAAAGAAAAAAAACAAGTTGCGGCCCAAATATCAAAACTCTATCATCAACGCGTATATTTAAAATAAGCCATCTGGCAACAAAGAAAAAATAAAGCAAATAATCAAAAAAACTCCGACGATGACCACTCTTTTTGTCGCGATATACAACATCACTACCTTTTAATGCTTTATCGCCAAATCTATCCCAAATCAAATAAATAGCACGACGCCCTACCTCTCCGTAAAGATTTATATACGGCATGAACTCTCTGTTTGTCGGGCATATAAATATAGCTCTCACAAACCATCCTCAAAAATTGTCTTATATGGTATATATGTCTCAGACCCGATTTGAATTGTGTAAAAAAATAAAAAAATAAAAAACAAATGTAATCCCGCGTGAACTCCCAACTTCACGCCCCAACCATCAAATGTGCGAATAAAACTAGGCAACAAAATCACCAGATAAATAGTGCCATACAAACTTAATCGATGGCCCGCCGTTCCAAAATCTAAAAATGCCAAATAAACGCATACGCCAAACAAATATATATTGTAATAAAGTGATAGTCTCTTATCCGTTTTAATATTGTTGTGGTCCACAAAAAACAAAACAAACACAAAAGCCAGAAAAACATAAATAGCTTTAGTTCCCTCTTGAATTGAGGCTCTTTCCAAATATGTGGAATAAATTGGGTTATACCAATCTGTTACACCCTGCAAAATTCCCGCAAAAACATGTCCGCCAAAAAAAGACACAATTAATAATACAGACCACAAGGTGCGCGATGGTCGAAAAAATAGGAAAACAATAAACACCAGAGATAACAAAGCCGACTTATGGAGCGAAGCAGCAACAAGTACCAATGCGAAATAAATAAAAAGTTTTTTCCTAAATAAAAAATCAACAGCAATTAAGACAATTCCTAGTGCCGAAAACATTCGCACCACACTCAAAGAGTTTAAAAAAAACAAAGGGAAGCTTAAAAAAACAATAAGGCTTAACCATTTATTTGAACTTTTCCTAATCAATAACCACCACAATGGTACAAACAAAAGTAATGCGTTCACAAAAAAATATATATATGGCGACTTAAGATTTCTTGAAATCTCAATTAGTGCAATAGTTAGCCACTCACCTCTGGAAACTACATTGTTATCTACATCATAAACAATTGCGTCGTAATAATGAGCATAGTCCCAGCCCACCATAAATCTTAAGGACGAAAACAAAAAAACACATACAGCAGATGCATTTATGAACAAATCACCCCTGCGGATCCCATTACAAAGGAATAGTGTATAAACTACACAATAAAGAACTACATAAGGCAGCATCGTAGGTTTTTTTTCTTGATTTCAAAATAACAATTTTCAATTCAGGCCTCGAAGTTGAAACCATTTCAAAATAGCGTCACATATCCGCGCACTCGACCTCCCATCCCCGTAAGGGTTGTTGGCGCGTGACATTTCATTATATTTGGCAGAGTCGTCTAGTAGTAATTGAACCTTTTGGACGATACTCTCTTTTTTTGTTCCAACTAGTTTCACTGTGCCGGCAACTAGCGCTTCAGGCCTCTCGGTGGTTTCTCGCATAACCAGTACAGGCTTGCCTAGGCTAGGCGCCTCTTCTTGCACCCCCCCACTATCCGTGAGAATTAAATAAGATTTTTGCATTAAATAAACAAATGATTCGTAACCCAATGGCTTTATCAAATGAACATTATCTAAATTTTTTAATAAGCGAAACACTGGCTCTTGCACATTTGGATTCAAATGCACGGGATAAATGAAGTGCACATTCTTATTGTTTTGGGCCAGAAGATTAAGTGCGCAACATATGTTCTCAAATCCTTCGCCAAAATTCTCACGCCTATGCCCTGTGATTAATACGCAGCGGTTGCGGCTGGTATTCACATTAAGGCCTGCGGCAAATAAATCGGCTTCGATTTTATTCTTTAGCCCGGGCGAATTTTTTATTTCATCGACCATCCACTGAAGTGCATCAATGACAGTGTTGCCTGTTACTATGATTTGCAGATCAGAAATGTTTTCAGCTAGTAGTGCAGCACGATTTCGCTCTGTCGGAGCGAAATGCAAGGTCGCTAGCGTGCCTGTCAATAATCGATTAGCCTCCTCTGGCCAAGGCGAATATATATTGCCCGTGCGCAACCCGGCCTCAACATGCCCTACCGGTATTTTTTGATAAAACGCGGCCAGCGCGGCAGCAAAACTTGTAGCAGTATCCCCATGCACAAGAACCAAATCAGGTTTAAACTCCTTCAAAACATTTCGCAAACCAATTAATATTGCGGTAAAAATATCATATAGATCCTGCGATGATTTCATGATATTCAAATCATAGTCAGGCCTTATTTCAAACAATGACAAAACTTGATCCAGCATCTCACGATGTTGAGCAGTTACTGCAACTTTATGCTCAATCTCTTCCTTGGAGTTCAATCGTTTAATCAGCGGCGCCATTTTAATTGCCTCAGGGCGCGTGCCGAATATAGTCAAAATTTTCATTTAAATATCTTTTTAATGCGATGCCAATAAGGTTTTTTTATCAATCCAAGATTTTCAACTTCTTGAAAATTTGATGTGGTGTTTTCTAGTGCGGCAATTAATCTTGCATGCAATGCGTTTGTTGAATGATGCTTTCTAACGTGCGCCCTGCATTCCTCGCCGATTATCATTTTATTGGCATTAAATTCAATGAAAACATCATCTATAGATTTTTCATTCCCAAGAGTTTTATCAGAAGAGTTATCTATTGATCTGCCCAGTGAAAATCCTTTTGCCTCACTCAACCATTGATATCGATAATTTACAGGCACTTTCGCATAAGACGCATCAAGCAATATAACTGGGATTGCATGCGCAGCCACTTCCAAAGCAGACATTCCCATTGAAAAACCTATATCGCACCTTTTGATTATCTCTGATAAATCGCTGCCAGTTTTTTCTTTATGGAAATGTATTTTTATATTATTTATATTATTTGAAAATTTAATTGCCGCATTTAATCCGGGACCGTCGCCAACTATGTGAAATACCAACATAGCGTTCGATTTTCTTGCGTATGTCGATATATCCAGCAAGACGTGATGTAAAATTGGGTTTTTAAATTTATTATCCAATCGTCCTAACCAAATGCATTCGGTGTAGCTTTTGTTCCAATTTATTTCTTCTCTATCGACTTGAATTTTTTCATCTGATATCACGGCCGGAAGGTAATCGATTACCCTTCTTTGGAAAAAATTAAAAAAAACGTCATTGCATGCATCATCCATAATATACAATGATTTTTTTTCTTGGAGATATTTCGATAGAATATCAATTTTTTTATATTCCGACTTTAGGATTGTTCTTTTGATTGTTGTTTTAAAAAATCCACTAAACTGAATGGATCCGATTTTTGGGAAAACTGGAATTAAATTAAAGGGATGGACAATCCATGCAATAATTTTAAATTGACCGATAAAATATGAATCTAGATACCTTATTAAATTCGCTGTGGTTACTAACACTACCTCATCACCCAGTTCAACTTTCATGTTTTCTTCAAGAATTTTTATTTTTGTGCCTGCGATATTTTCAGAAAGCCATCCTTTTGAGATATCGATAATGGTGACATCATGGGTTTTCTTCAATAATTCTGCGGCTGTTTTTAATAAAAATTCGGCTCCCCCAGTAATTTTGCTTGGGTAAAAAATAACTACTTTTCGCATAAATATAATTTCTCTTTAGACCAATGACTGGTGCACCGCCCGCAACACCCGGGCAATCCAAACATCACCCATCGAACCAACTGCAACTATATAGACAAGCCCGCCAATCACAATTTTCGCTACCAATCCCGCGTAGCTGGCATCCAAGGGCACAAAGTAGACAACAAAAAACATCAGCGCCGATGCTGCGATATACGGCAAGGCTAGGCGCAATTGTGCAAAGCCACCAAAACCAAACATCTTCCCGGGGAACCAAGCGTTGATGAAAAACGCTATGAATGAGGTGAAAACCGATGCCCACGCCAGCCCCTGGATGCCGTAGGGCAAGGCGATGAAGAGTGCGCCTAGGGTCATGGGCAGTTTGGACAAGTCCACCTTTAAAAACAAATCAGACCGGCCCACGGCATTGAGGATGTTCATGTTGATGGCGCTGATGGGCGTTACCGTGCGCGCGATGCACAGTGCCACCAGTACAGGGACGGTTGGTAGCCATTGATCCCCCAGAAATAGCAGCACCACATCATCGGCAATGGCGGCAAAACCCACCAGCATGGGCAGGCAGACCAGCATGGTGATAGAGATAAGCTGCTTGTAAATGCTGACCAGGCGCTCGCGATCTTCTTTGATAGAGGTCATGATCGGGTAGGTCACGCCCTGCAGGCTGGAGGCGATGAACTGGTACAGATAATTGCTCAAGTTGGTAGCCTGGGTGTAGAAGCCGACTTGGGCTGCGTTGTAGAAGCGGCCAATCAACGCTACATAAAGGTTGTTGACGATAGTGGCCACAAAGCCCGCCAACATGAGCTTGGATCCAAAGCCAAATAATGCGGCAAACGATGCGCGGCTAAAGCGCCACTGCGGCAACCAGCGACAAAACCACCAGACGCCCGCAGAGGCCAGCAGCGCCTTGCTGACCATCAACCACACCAACGCCCAATACCCGTAGCCGCGCTGCGCTAGCAAGACCGCCAGCGCACTGCTGAGCAACGTGGCAATGGTGTTGGCAATGGCCGGGCTTTTGAAATCCACGGCAATCGTCAGCTTTGCACGCGCCACCACGGTAAATGTGTTGATGATGACCACCAAAAAAAGAACCCGCGCAATCTCAACCAGTTCTGGCTGGCGGTAAAACTGGGCAATCCACGGCGCCGCAATATACAGGGCGGCATACATGACCCCTCCCCAGCCCAAGTTGACCCAAAAAACCGTGCAGGCATCGTCTTCAGTCATTTGCTGGCTGCGCTGCACCAGGGCACTGGTAAAGCCGCCGCTGACCACACTGTCGGCCAGCAGCATAAAAATGGTGAGCATGCCGACAAAGCCAAAGCTCTCCGGCCCGATTAAACGGGCAAGATAAACCGTGACTGCCAGATAGCCCAATTGATTGATGAGCTTGTCTGAAAGACTCCAGCCGAAGGCGTGAATGGCTTGGTGCTTGAGGGCCATAATAATTCTATTTTAAGTTACTCCTTATTGTTTCTATCAAACCAAACACCTGATCTATTTCCCTTCTCAAATTATCAACGGGCCCACTTAAAACACTCTTCAACTCAGTAGTAGAGATGCCCTCTGTTCTAGGCAAATATTTCACATCGCAATACTCATTAAGATAGTCGAACTTGCCCAGCCAGTCTTCGCCCATAACGAAAACGTCAACCTTATACTCCATAACATCATGACGCTTCTGCTCCCAACTGTTTTCTGGAATAACAAAATCAACCCCTTTTATACTTTCAACAATCTCTTTTCTTTGCTCAAATGGGATAATGCATTTTTTTCCTTTAATCAAATTAAATTCATCGGTTGACACACCCACTATCAACCTATCTCCAATTTCAGCCAATCGCTTTATTAACCTAAGATGCCCAATATGAAACATGTCGAAAGTTCCATACGTGATCACCGTTTTTACAGTCATTTAAAACCTCGCAATATAGCGTCAATTATTTTATCCGATGGAAGTTGAGAAAAATATGGATTAATCTCTTTGCTCATAAATTCAACGTGTTCTTTTTTTATAAACCGGCGTCCGGAAATCAACCGATCTATAAATTCAATTACATCAGAAAATTTATAACCTACATCACAAGATTTTAATGCCTCAATTCCAAAATCTGAATAGTATTTTTCATTATTAGCACCGGACAGCAAATACATTACAGGCTTTTCCAAATACAAATATTCCGCCAAGAACGAGCCAGAATCGTGAATCATAAAATCAGAGGTTGCAAATAAATCGAAATACTCGCCTTCTGAAATTTGAGAGAATTCACTCCGCTCCCAAAATAGATAAAACTCATCTGTCTTTTCCCTCCCCCAGTCAGGGTGATTGTATAATTTTGACTTCAGAATTGGATGTGGTTTAAAACACCAGATAATTTTATTCTTATACTCCTCCGCCAATTCTTTGAATTTATAAGCATATTCGATGAAATTAGAATAAGGCAATACAGGATCATTTATCGTGTGATGGGGCGCCCAGATTGCCTTTAGTCTACTGTCATCATTCTTCCACACCTTTTTCTGTATTTTTTTATCTCTTATTTTCAGCAACTCCTCCATGGCCGGATATCCTGTGACTCTCACATTTTCCGCTTTTGATTGCGCGGTCATTTTAAATAATTTATAAGAAGCGTTATGCGATGCAAATATAAGCCAAACCGCATTATGAAAATCCTGATTATACTGCCCAACATTCCCCCCATATGATCCCACTTCATGGTGGTATGGCACATAACAACTCAAATAATTCAAATACGCATCTTCATAATATTCTTTGCGTGTCAAATTATGGGGGTTGGTAAAAAATACAATGTCAGGCGTCAACTCCTTCAATTTGATCCAGCGCTGCTCTGCCAAGTTATAAGTGGAATGCGTCGGGTAGTCTTTTTCGTTGAAATATGCAAGGCATTCCCGCATGTCCTCCCACATCCGTTCTTCACCATAAGCGGTATAGGGACAGACCAAAATGATGGGGTCAAAAAACGGGTCGGCCAGCATTTTTTGAAAAACCGGATCAACCTTCCACACGCTTTTATGGATAGCGAGAAAAACCACCCGAATGCGCTCTTTGCCTTTGATTTGTGCCAACAGCGCTTGATGCTTTTTTTGCATGCGTAAAAACAAACGCCGTTTTTTCCACTGCGCGATGGTGCGTTGGTAGGTAACAGCAAGGGCTCGTTTGATGGGCTGCGGTAGGTGTTTTTTGATTAGTGTCAGCACGGTATTTATGCCCTCTTACGCATTAAATCCATTCACAGCAGCAGCCACTCGCAAGGCGGCCTCTTCACTGAGCGTGGGCCCCATGGGCAGGCTGAGCACCTCTTGGTGCATGGCCTCCGTCAGCGGGTAGCTGCGCCCGTTCCATTCCTGGTACGCCTGCTGCTGGTGCGGCGGGATGGGGTAGTGGATGAGGGTTTGGATGCCTTGCGCGGCCAGGTGCTGTTGCAGGGCAGCGCGCTGCTGCGTGCGGATGACGAACAGGTGCCACACATGCTGTTCGCTGCTGGCCACCTGAGGGAGTTGCACACCAGGGTGTTGAATGTTTTGCAGATAAATGGCCGCTAACGCTCGCCGGTGCTTCGTCTCCAGCTCTAGTTTTGATAGTTTGACGCGTAGCATGGCGGCCTGGATTTCGTCCAGGCGGCTGTTCACGCCTTTGAACAGGTTTTTGTACTTTTCGTGGCTGCCGTAGTTGCGCAGGGCGCGTAGCGTCTGCGCCAATTCGGCATCAGCCGTGGTGATGGCGCCAGCGTCGCCCAGCGCGCCCAAGTTTTTACCGGGGTAGAAGCTAAAGCCTGCGGCGTCGCCCCAACTACCAGCGCGCTTGCCGCTTATGGATGCACCGTGTGCCTGGGCGGCGTCCTCCAGCACCAGCAGGTCGTGTTGGCGCGCCAGCGCCATGATGGCGGGCATGTCGGCCAACTGGCCATATAGGTGCACAGGCAAGATCGCGCGGGTTTTGGCGGTGATGGCGGCGCGGGCGTTGGCGGGGCTCAGGTTAAAACTGGCCGCATCCGGCTCCACCAGCACGGGTGTGAGACCATTGGCGCTGATGGCCAGAATGCTGGCGATATAGGTATTGGCGGGCACGATGATTTCATCACCCGGCTGCAAGCGCTCCAGTTCTAACCAACCGCGCAGGGTAAGGATAAGCGCATCCAGCCCATTGGCCACGCCGATGCAATGCGTTGTGCCGCAGTAGGCGGCAAATTCTTGTTCAAACTGGGTGAGTTCGTTTCCGCCGATATACCAGCCGGAGTCGATGACGCGGGCACAGGCTTCGATTAGCTCGGTGCGATATTTGGCATTGATATATTGGAGATCAAGGAAGGGGGTCATTGTATTTTCGCGCTCAATTTTTGTTTGCTTTCCAATACTGCTGCCTTGGTGATTTTGAAATATTCATTCAAATCATCTTCCCCTGTTTTTTCAGCCCCCATTTTTTTATGAAATGAAATAACTTTTTCGTTACCCTTTCGCACATCGAAATGTGATTGCTCAAAACCCAGTTCGTCAAATCCAAATTGATAAACAAGAAACGCACTCTCCAATGCTGCATAACGAGTCTTATTTTCATTTAAGATCCAGCTTCCCCAGCAAAATGAATTCTCGCGAAAGTCGTAAACTCGCACCGTGCCACACGGCATACCATCGGCACGTTCAATAATGAAGTAAAACTGGTTTTTTTCTGCCTCATCAGTTTTGTATTTTTTTATCCAGTCCCTTTGCGCCCGAACATCTGGATTAACAATAGATAGAAATTGATTATATTTAGGATCGAGGCGCATATTTAAAATAAATTCCGCATCAGACTCTTCAACAAACCGAATTTGAATTGTTTTTGATTTTAAAATCATTTAATCAACCTCAAAAACTGATCATAATTACGAATATAATCTGCCTCATCATAATGCTCGCTGGCCAGCACCAGCAGCACGCAATCGGGGCTGAAGTCGTGCATTTCTCGCCATACCATATTGCCAATCAACAGCCCTTCGGTGGGGGAGTCCAGCCACACTTCCTCGCGCCGGCGACCATCGTCCAGCACCATGCGGCAACGGCCAGTAACGCATACGGCCACTTGCTGCAATTTTTGGTGCGCGTGAAAACCGCGTGCTACGCCCAGCTTGGTGCCAAACAGGTAATACACGCGCTGGATGACAAAAGGCACGGTTTTTGCGCTTTCCAGCGCAACCAGCGATCCTCGGTCGTCGCCCAGAGGGGGGAAGTGGGTCCATTGAATGAGTGACATGCGGTGGGATTTGATAAAAGCTTTTGGGCTTAAGGTTTGCTACAGCAGCGAGGTCTTGTTAGTCCAAATTTTTTCTAGGCACGGCAAAAATTCTTGTAACGGGAGCAAGGCGGGCTGGGTGACGTAGATGGGGAGGGTTGCCATATTCGCTTCTATTTCAATAGCTGCTTACGCAGGTGGCAAAAGCGCTAGAGGCGGTTTTGGCATTCTTTCTCCTAGGTGCTCAGGGCAGCAGGCTATACAGCAAGCAAGGTTTTATGGATTGGCATCACGCCCCAGCTTTTGGCGGGCAATGGCAATGGACTGGTGCAGCTTGGCCTGCAGGGTTGCGCGCGGTGGCAGCAGGGTGAGGTAGTCGGCCACGCGGATGTTGCTTTGGCTCGCTGCGCACGCAGCAGGCTAATGTCTTGCCGGCTGGTGTCTTGCCGGCTGGTGTCTTCGGGTTTTTTGGAGATGGCGGTGCGCTCGAAGAGCAGCGAGTTGATGCGCTCTTGCAGCTGGCGCACGCTCCAGCGTTCGACACGGCAAATTTCGATATAGAAGTCGCGTCGGAGGGAGTCGTCGATTTGAATCAACAGCCGCAGGTGCGACCAGCTCAATTCAGAACACAGTGTGTGCAGAATTTCCGCATCAGGAAACACCTCCGCCACGCGCACACAGTAACGCAGTTGGCGCTCTCCCCAGCCCTTGCCAAATTCAGCCGTCAGTTGCCGCGCCAGCTCGGCCACCACCTGCTTGCCGTATTCGCCCCATTGCCCCTGCAGCAGCTCTGTGCTGATGCGGCGCCCGATATGCCAGTAAAGCTGGGTGAGTTCGGCATTGACTGCGCTGGCCACCCGCTGGCGGGCCGCATCGATGAGCTGGCGAACCTGGGCCAGCAAAGGGCTGGGTACGCCAGAGTCAACCGGGTCCATGGGGGGCAAGGGTGCTGTCATGGCACTGGGCCTTTGGTGTTGTGCACGTGGTAGCCGCCCGTTTTGCTCAGGCCACGCACGCTGCCATCGTCCTCCACACCACTGTGCAGCGTGCCGCCCAAGCCGTTGGCGATGAGGGTTTGCAGGGCCTGGGGCGTCATGGGGTTGGCCCCTTCTTTGCATCTTGCGCACTGCGCCCGGGTTGCAGCATGGCTTGCATTTGTCGCCCTGCCTCGGTCAGGCGGTATTTTTGCAAGCGGCTGGTCGGTTTGTCGGGAAAGGTCATTTCCACCAGTCCTGCTTCCAGTGCCGGCACAAGATAGCCGGTGCGGAAATGCTCGCGGTCGCGCAAACTCAGTTGGGCCATCAGGCGTTCGCGCGAGCTTTCAGGCTGCAGCACATGCAGCAACTGCTCGACTTGCGGGGTGACTTGCGGGGTGACTTGCGGGGTGACTTGCGGGGTGACTTGCGGGGTGACTTGCGGGGTGACTTGCGGGGTGACTGATTGGGCGATTGGCACGGCGGTCTGCCGGCTTTCTTCGGTCCGTTTGAACACCATGCGGAATCCGCCCTGAAAATTCTCCAGTTCGGGCGGTGGCAGGCCTGCGTTTTCGCAGGCGGCCAGGATGCGCTGGATGCCGCCGCCGTAGCGTTCGATCAGCCTCAAGTCAAAAAACATCATGGCTGCGCGATGTACCAGGGGATGGCCTGGGCGACGCCGGCGCGCAGGTCCCACAGGGGCGCGTAGCCCAGCAGGCGCTGGGCTTTGCCGATGTCGGCCTGGCTGTGGCGCACATCGCCCGCACGGAAATCCCGGTACACGGGGGCTTTGGCGTAGTGCACGCCCTGGGTGGCCAGGGCGGCCTGCAGTTCGGCAAACAGGCTGTTGAGGATGGTACGACCGGAGACGGCCACGTTGTAGACCTGGTTCACGGCGTCGGGGTTTTGCGCGGTGGCGGGCAATGCCGGTCAAGATTTCAGCCTGGGTGATGCTGCTGGTGTACACCGGGCCAGGCGCGTTTTTCGCAAACCAGGCCAGCGCCTCATCAGCAGGTGCCGTGCGCATGAGCTCTGAGAGCACGTTGGTGTCCAGCATGAAGCCTTGGCTCATGTCGCATCCAGATGGGGCGGTGGACGCACAGATTGACGGGCCGGGATGGTGACGTCTTCGGCATGCAGCCCTGGAAACCGCTGTTGGATGTGCTGAACCACAACCCGCTGCTTTTCTCCAGCTCCGGCACGCAAATTTCCTCCGTCGCGCCTGGGTATACGGTGGATTCGTAAATCACCACATCACCGGGCTTGAGGGCCGCGCCCACCGATTGGCTGGCTTTAACGAGGGGCGTCAGGTCAGGGCGGTTGGCCTTGTCCACCGGCGTGGGCACGGTGACGATGAAGACCTGGCATGCGCGCAGATCGGCCGCGTTGCTGCTGAAAACCAGTTGCCCGGCCTTGCGCAACTGCTCCGGCTCGACTTCCAATGTGCTGTCGCGCCCGGCCTTGAGCTCCGCGATGCGGTCGGTGTTGATGTCGAAGCCCAGTACCGGGCGCTGTTTGCCAAATTCCACCGCGAGCGGCAGGCCGACGTAGCCCAGCCCGACGATCGCGATGCGTGCGTTCGATAAATCCATGAAATCCTGCGGAAAATTAAAAGGGAACCCGGGCTGAGGGCGACGAGGAACTCATTTTAGGGAGGGGTTGTGCAAGCAAACGCAAGCGTCTGCGGTGCAGGTGTGCGCTTTATACTTGTTTCATTGCGCCCGCCCGAGCCGCCCGCCCGGTTGCGGGCCCCAAAAGGTTTCACGCTGCTTATGCCCGATTTCGTTTCTTTTGCCCGCCGGCTCTTTCGTGCCGGCGCCCTGTGCGCCTTGATTGGCCTGCTGCCCACGGGCCCCGCGGCCGCGCAGGAAGGCCCTGTGCGCGGCGAGGTCGCCTCCGCCAAACCCGCGGCTGCCGTGACCCGCGGGCTCGACGAACCCGCACGCAAGCTCGCCGAGGCGGGCGCCACGCCCAGCACGCTCGATTCCGACTACAAGATCACGCCCAGCGATCTGCTGGAGATCGAGGTGTTTGGCGTGAGCGAGCTCAAGCGCACGGTGCGCGTGAACACCAGCGGGCAGATCGCCATGCCGCTCATCGGCACGGTCAGCGTGGCCGGGCTCACCCCGGCCGACGCCGAGGCGCTGATCGCGCTGCAGTACAGCGGCAAGAACTTCCTGCAAGACCCGCAGGTGTCCATCTTCGTGAAAGAGTTCACCACGCAGCGCATCACGCTCGATGGCGCGCTGACCAAGCCGGGCGTGTACCCGCTCACGGGGCAGATCACCCTGCTGCGCGCCCTGGCCATGGCCGGCGGCGGCGGGCAGCTCGCCGACATGGAGAACGTGATGCTGTTTCGCATCACGGCGGACGGCAAGAGCGAGATGCAGAAGTTCGACGTGCTCAAGATCCGCAAAGGCGAGGCGCCCGACCCGATGCTGCAGAACGACGACGTGGTGGTGGTCAACCGCAACGAATCGCGCGTGACGCTGCGCGACTCGCTGTTCCGCGACATCATCGACACGCTCAACCCCTTTGCCGCCAGCTACCGCAACGCCGTAGCCCCGAATTGACCTTTGCCCGCGCTTCGCGGGCGCTCCCGGGTGGCATGCCGCCCTGATTGCTTTTTCAGCGCGCCATGTCCCAAGAACCGCACAACCCCGAGCCCGACAACCTGCCTGCCACGCCGCGTGCCCCGGCGCCCTCGCACGCGCTGCAGCTGCGCGGCAACCACGCGCTGGGCATGCCCGTACCGCAGGCGCCGGCCCAGCCCGAAGAGGACGACGACACCATCGACCTGCGCGACCTGTGGCGCATGGTGGTCAAGCACAAGGGGCTGCTGATTTCGGTCGCCATCGGCGGGCTGCTGGTGGCGCTGCTGCTGAGCTTCATCAAGACGCCGCTCTACCTGGCCACCACCACCGTGCAGGTGGACAAGCGCGCACCGCGCGTGGTGCAGTTTGGCCAGGAGGCCGACGCGAGCCAGGACATGGACGACCGCACCGCCATGGGCACGCAGCTCGAGCTGCTCAAGAGCCGCGTGCTCGCCGAGCGCGTGATCGACGAGCTGCGGCTGGACCGCCAGGGCCTGCCCATGCCGGTATCGTCCGGGCCCGAGGGCGAGGCGGCTCCGGCAGGCATGGAGACCGAAACCGAGGCCGGCGAGGCCACCGGCTGGCAGGCCATGATGGGCAACCTGCTCGGTCGCATCAAGGACAGCTACGGCAAGATTCGCGAACCGTCGTCCAACAGCGCCGAGCGGCTCAACCGCGAAGGAGTCATCAAAGCCTTTCAGGACACGGTCAAGGTCGAGCAGGTGCGCAACTCACGCATGCTCAAGGTGCAGGTGGAAAACGCCAACCCGCAGTTGGCCGCACGCATCGCCAACAGCGTGACGGAGGGCTTCATCGCGCTCAACCTGGAGCGGCGCATGGATTCTTCGTCCTACGCCAAAACCTTCCTGGAGACGCAGCTGGGCCTGACCAAGGCCAAGCTGGAAGAATCAGAACGCAAGCTCAACGAATACGCGCGCAGCAAGAACATCCTCACGCTGGACGAAAAGACCAACGTGCTGAACCAGACTTTTACCGAGTATTCGACGGCGCTGACCAAGGCCGAGCAAGAGGTGATCAAGGCCGAATCGGACTTCGAGGCCATTCGCACCGCACCCGGCACCTCGCGCCAGGTGCTGGAGAGCAAGACCATCCAGGACTACAAGGCGCAGATCAGCAAGCTCGACCAGGAATACCAGGAGGCCGCCAAGGTCTACAAGGACGATTTCCCCAAGATGAAGCAGCTGCGCGCGCAGATGGATGAGCTGCAGGGCAACATCAACGCCGAGGTGCAGAACGTGCTGGCCTCGGTGCGCAACCAGGCGCAGACGGCCAAGCGGCAAGAGAATCTGATCCGCAGCCGGCTGCAGCAGACCCGCGCCGAGATCATGTCGGCGCAAGACCGCAGCGTCGATTTCAACCTGCTCAAGCGCGAGGTGGATACCAACCGCGAGCTGTACAACGGCCTCCTGCAGCAGGTGAAGGAAGTCGGCGTGGCCGGCGGGGTGGAGACGAACAACATCCAGGTGGTGGACAAGGCCGAGGTGCCGCTGTTCCCCTACAAGCCCAAGCTGGCGCTGAACGCCGCCATCGGCCTGCTGGCGGGCATCGTGCTGGGCCTGGGCATCGTGTTCCTGATGGAATCGATGGACGATTCGATCAAGTTCGCCGACGAGGTGGAGAAGCTCTTGCAGGTGCCGCTGCTGGGCGTGATCCCCAAGGTGAAGGAAAAGACCACCAACCTGGCGAGCCTGGCGCTCCTGGTGCACGAAGACCCGCGCGGGCAAATGGCCGAGGCCTACCGCTCGGTGCGCACGGCGCTGCAGTTTTCCACCGCCGACGGCGCGCCACGCCGCCTGGTGCTGACCAGCACGACCAAGAACGAAGGCAAATCGACCACGGCGCTGGCGCTGGCCATCAACTTCGCCCAGATGGGCGCCAAGGTGGTGCTGATCGACGCCGACATGCGCAACCCCTCGGTGCACAAGTACCTGAACCTGCCGAACACGGCAGGGCTGTCGAACTACCTCTCGGGCCACGGCAAGCCGGGCGAGATCACGCGCATGAGCGCCATCGACAACCTGATGCTGATCACGGCAGGGCCGATCCCGCCCAGCCCGGTGGACCTGCTCACCGGCCCGCGCCTGGGCGAGCTGATGGACTTGCTGGAAGTGCGCGGCGCGCAGTACATCATCTTCGACGGCCCGCCGGTGCTGGGGCTGGCCGACGCCATCGTGCTCGGCAACCAGGTGCATTCGGTGCTGTTCGTAGCGCAGGCCAGCCAGACGCGCAAGAGCCACATCAAGGACGCCTTCCGGCGCCTGCGCATGGCGGGCGTGGTGCCCTGCGGCGTGGTGCTGACCAAGACCACGGCGCAAAACACGGCTTACTACACCTACGACAACTACTACGGCTACGGCGTAGATTCGCCGCCCAAGCAGCCGCCGGCCGCTGGCGACCGGACCGAACCTTCGCTGACGACGGCCTGAGCCCGCGCAGGCCGAGCAGACGCGACCCGCCATGCCCAAGAACGCCCTGGCCCAGGTGCTGCTGGACTTCGGCCGCACGCCCGGCCGCTACGCCCTGCGCCTGCGCGAGCCGCGCGAGCTGTACGCGCAGCTCGACATGCTGGCGCTGTGGGCGCAGGGGCGCGTGCCGGAGGAACTGCAGGCCCAGGCGCAGGAGTTGGCGGCCGCCGCCGTGCTGTTCATCCAGCGCGCCTGTTTCGCCCCGGAGAACAACCACTACCAGGTGCTGGGCCTGACGCCCGGCCCGGTGGATGCCGAGCAGCTGCGCACGCGCTACCGCTCGCTGATCCGCCTGACGCACCCCGACATGGGCGTGCAAGGCCTGCCCAGCAGCGCCGCCGGCATGGTGAACCGCGCGCAGGAGGTGCTGGCGAACGCCGAGCTGCGCGAACGCTACGACCAGCAGCTTGAAGGCGCCCCGCGCCCGAGCTGGCAGGGCGTTCCCGTCCCCCCGGCCCCCGCACCCAGCGCGGCCGACGTGCGCAGCATGCAGCGCACGCGGCTGGACAGCACCCACCACGAGAGCCTCGCCGAGCGCTGGCGCGCCCTGTGGGCCCGCTACCCGACGCAGGCACGCCTGTTGCTCACGGCCACGGGCATGGGCGTGCTGGTGGTCGGCCTGCTGGCCTGGGCCGCCAACGATGCACCGGGCGGCGCCCTGGTCGTCGCGCGCGCGCCCGCGCAGGCGGCCGGCGGGGGCACGCAGGGCGCGGCGCGCGGCGGCCCGCCCGCAACGCCTGCGGCCGCGACCGCACGCGGCGCGGCGGCGGCGCCCCCGGCGCCCGACGGCAGCGACCCCGATTCGGCGCGGCTGGCCTTGTCGCGCGACATGGCCTGGGCGGGCGCGCCGTCCAAGGGTGGGGCACGTGCCCCGGCCGACACCCTGCTGGCCGCCGCGACGCCCGCGCCAGCACGCACGCGGGCCCCGGCGCCCGTGGCGCAGCCCGAGCAAGCGCCCGCAATGGCGGACGCCGCACCGCCGCCCGCCAGCCCGACGCCCCGGCCCGCCCCGCGCGAAGCCAGCACGACGGGCCTGGCGCCCAGCGGCACCGACGCCGCCCTGGCGCCGCGCCCCCCGCCAGCCACGGCGGAAGCCGTGCCGGCGCCGCCCCCGCGCTGGACCACCGCCGCCGCGCCGGCTCCGGCGCCTGCCGCTGCCCCTGTGGCGGCGCCCGCGCCTGCGCCTGCACCGGCCCCTGCGCCCGCACCAGCGCCAGCGCCGCCCCCGGCGCCAGCGCCCGCACCGGCGCCCCCGGCACCTCCCGCCCCCGCGCCCGCACCGCCGGCCGTGGCGCAATGGAGCGTGGACGTGCCCGGCGCCACGCAGTACTTGCGCGACCTGATGACGCTGCTGGAGCGCCCGCAGGACGCCAGCCGCACGCACGAACTGCTGCGCAGCATGAAAGTCAAGGGCAGCGTGCTGGGCCCCGGGCTGGTGCTGGCGCGCGACTACCCGCAGATCAAGGTGAATGCGTTGGCACTGTCTGAGACCCGCCGGCCCGGCGCGCTCGATTTGCGCGGCACGCTGCTGCTCACGGCGCAGAACCCGCAGACGGCGGCCAGCACGACGGTGCGCTACCGCATCGCGGCGCACTTCGTGGGCGCGGAAGGCGGGACCGCCCTGACGCGCCTCGACATGCAGGACCCCGAATGAGCACCCCGCACACCGCCGCGCGCGGCCTGGCGCGCGCCGCCTGGATCGGACTGTGGCTGCTGGCGTTCGGCGCCCTGTGCCTGTGGGCCTGGCCCCGGCAGATGGAGCGCGGCTGCTGGCTGGCCGAATGGCCGTTCGAGCAGGGCTGCACCGACTACAGCTCGGGCAAGCTCGAAACCACCACGCCGAGCCAGCAGATCGCCCACCTGGAGCGCAACATCGGCGACGGCCGCGCCTACATGTGGCTCACGGCCAATCTGGCCGCGCAGGACGACGAGCTGGCCACCCCGCTGCTGCCCTGGCTGCGCAAGCTCGTGCCGCACGACAACCAGGCCCTGGCGCTGCAGGCCAGCGCCTTGCTGCGTGCCGGGGATTACGAGCGCGCCGCCCGGGCACTGGCGCTGCTGGTCGAGCGCGGCGAAGCCAAGGCGCGCGAGCCGCTGGTGGCGCTGATGCTGGCGCCCGAGACGCAGGACGCGGTGCGCGCGCAGCTCACGCCCGAATCGCGCTGGCTCGACCCGGTGCTGGCTTCGCTCAGCGCGCAGGTCAGCGTCGACGCCCTGCAGCCCTTCGTGACCGAGGGCTGGAAGCTCGGCGTGCTGCGCCAGAGCACGGTGCTCGGCCAGATCGACCGGCTCAAGCGCGAGGGCTTCTGGCTGGACGCCTACAGCCTGTGGGTCGCCCTGCTCGGCCAGGTGCACGACGGCCTGTACAACCCCGGCTTCGACCGGCGCGCCAGCCTGCGTGGCTTCGACTGGACCTGGCCGCAGCAGCGCGCCGGCAAGGTGGGCGTGCAGGTATCGCAGGTGTCGGCGGCGCCGCGCAACGGCTACCTGCTGCAGGTGGAGATGACCGGGCGCGCCGCCCTGCCCCAGGCGCTGGTGGCGCAGCCGCTGGTGCTGCTGGGCAGCCAGTTCCGCCTGACGGGGCGCTACATGAGCGACCGCCTGCGCGCGCGCGAAGGCCTGGTGTGGGCGCTGCGCTGCGCCGACGGCGGCGAGCGCTTCGCCCAGAGCGAGGTGCTGGAGGAAACGCAGAAGGAATGGCGCGGCTTCACGCTCGATTTCGAGATGCCGGCCGAGTGCCAGGGCGCCGCCCGCCTGCAGCTGGAAGCGGCGGCCGCGTGGGAGGCGCGAGCAGGAATTGCCGGGGTGATGTATTTTGACGACTTCGAGCTGCGCCCACGCGCGGCCGAGTCCGCCCAATGATCGACCTGCATTCCCATTTATTGCCCGGTATCGACGACGGCGCCCGCTCGCTGGAGATGTCGCTGGAGATGGCGCGGCAGGCGGTGGACGCCGGCACCACCATCATGGCGTGCACGCCGCACATCTACCCCGGCCTGTACATGAACGACAGCGCCGGCATCGCCCAGCACATCGAGAAGCTGCAGGCCGAGCTGGACGCGGCGGCGATCCCGCTCAAGCTGACGCGCGGCGCCGACGCGCACCTGGTGCCCGAGCTGCTCGAAGGCCTGCAGAGCGGGCGCGTGCCGACGCTGCACAACTCGCGCTACTTCCTGCTGGAGCCTTCGCACCACGTGGCGCCGCCGCATTTCGAGGATTCGGTGTTCCAGATCATGGCGGCGGGCTACGTGCCGCTGGTGACGCACCCCGAGCGCCTGGTGTGGATCGAGGACCACTACCCCACCTTCGTGCGCCTGGCCGAGCGCGGCGCCTGGATGCAGCTGACGGCCGGCGCCATCACCGGGCGCTTCGGCAAGCGCGCGCGCTACTGGAGCGACCGCTTCCTGGACGACGGCCTGGTGGCCGTGGTGGCCAGCGACGCGCACAACACCAAGGCGCGCAACCCGCGCATGGACGCGGCCGTCGAGCGGCTGATCGAATGCGCCGGCAAGGACGAGGCGCGCCGCATGGTGCTGGGCCGCCCGCAGGCCATCCTGAACAACCTGGAGCCCGGCGCCGTGCCCGCCGTGCCCGGCCTCGCCGAGGCCAAGGCCAAGGCGGCGCGCAAGCCCTGGTACCGGCGGTTCTTCTCCTGAGGCGACTAAGGAACCTCTGCACGAATCATCGCGCCGTGTGCACCTGCGGCCTCGGGCGGTCTGCCGCGTTGCAAATACTCGCAATAGCTGCGGCTATTGCTGCGTTTTGCGCCTTGCATCCCATCCCGATCCGCAGCGCACACTTGCCGCTCGATTCATGCAGAGGTTCCCTAACACCGCGCCGTGGTGCGTGAATGCGGCCCCGCGTGCTATGGAATTCGCGTTCCGGCGTATAGTGTCCGGTTACCCGAATGAAACACCTCTTGAACCTTTTGGCCGCCGTGGCCCTGCTGGTCTGGGGCACCCAATTGGTGCGCACCGGCATCCTGCGCGTGTTCGGCGCCAGCCTGCGGCAGTTCATCGCGCGCAGCGTGCGCACGCCGCTGACGGCCGCTCTCTCCGGCGTGGGCGTGACGGCGTTGGTGCAGTCGAGCACGGCCACGGCGCTCATCGTCTCGTCCTTCGTCGGCCAGGGGCTGATGGGCCTGGCGGCGGCCCTGGCCGTGATGCTGGGCGCCGACCTGGGCACCAGCATCATGGCGGTGCTGTTTTCGCTCGACCTGTCCTGGCTCTCGCCGCTGTTCATTTTTGTCGGTGTGGTGCTTTTTGTTGCGCGCCAGGACACCACCGCCGGGCGCGTCGGGCGGGTGTTCATCGGCCTGGGGCTGATGCTGCTGGCGCTGCGGCTCATCAACGAGTCGGCCACGGAACTGACGCGTTCGGAGACGGTGCGCACCCTGCTGGCCGCGCTGACCAGCGACATCATGCTGGAGGTCACGGTGGGCGCGATCCTGTCGATCGTGTCGTACTCCAGCCTGGCGACGGTGCTCCTGACGGCCACGCTGGTCGGCTCGGGCGGTGTGCCGGTCACGGTGGGCCTGGGGCTGGTGGTGGGCGCCAACCTGGGCAGCGGGCTGCTGGCCGTCATCACCACCCTGCGCTCGAGCGTCGAGACGCGCCAGGTGCCGCTCGGCAACCTGATGTTCAAGATCATCGGCGTGCTGATCATGGCGCCGCTCGCCACGCCCTGGCTGCTCTACGCGCGGCCCTACGTGGGCAGCGATGCGGCGCTGGTGGTGCTCTACCACCTGGCGTTCAACACCGTGATGGCGCTGGTGTGCATAGGCTTTACCAAACCGGTGGCCCGATGGGTCGAGCGCCTGCTGCCGCGCGAGCAGGTCAACCCGACCGACACGCGCCCGCGCCACCTCGACAGCTCGGCCCTGGCGACGCCCTCGCTCGCCATTTCCTGCGCGGCGCGCGAGGCGCTGCACCAGGCCGACGTGGTCGAGACCATGCTCCAGGGCATCCACACGGTGATCCGCACGGCGGACCTGAAGCTCTCGCAGGACCTGCGCAAGCTCGACGACACGGTCGATGGCCTGTACTCGGACATCAAGTACTACATGACCAAGATCTCGCGCGAGGCGCTGGACGAGCGCGAGGGCCGGCGCTGGGCCGACATCATGGGCTTCACCATCAGCATGGAGCAGGTGGGCGACATCATCGAGCGCGTGCTGATCGACATCGAGGACAAGCAGATCAAGCGCGGGGTGAAGTTCTCCGAGGCCGGGATGGAGGAGATCAACGACCTGCACGCGCGCCTGCTGGACAACCTGCGCCTGGCGATGAGCGTCTTCCTGAACGACAACGTGCGCGACGCCACGCGCCTGCTGGAAGAAAAAACGCGCTTTCGCGAGCTGGAGCGCGACTACGCCGCCGCGCACCTGGTGCGCCTGCAGGACCGCTCCGTCGCCAGCATGGAGACGAGCTCGCTGCACATCGACCTGATCAGCGATTTCAAGCGCATCAATTCGCTGCTGTGCTCGGTGGCCTACCCCATCCTGGAGCAGAACAACGCACTCGCCCCCAGCCGCCTGCGCGGTGGCGGTGCCGGCGGGTGAGAACCCGCCGAGCACACGCGACACACCCTGTGCCGCCCGGCGTGTAGGCTTGCCGGTTTGCACGAATCCCCGCCCTTGCCAACAGCCCCATCCGCCCCGCCCGCCCCTGCTGCCCTGGCCCGGCCATGGGCGATGCTGCTGGCGCTGATCGCCGGGTTCGCCCTCAGCCAGGCGTTTCGCACCATCACCGCCATCCTGGCCGTCGATCTGCAGCGCGAGTTCGGCCTGTCGCCGCAGGCGCTGGGCACCTTCGCCGGGGCCTTTGCCTTTGCTTTCGGCGCCATGCAGCTGTTCGTCGGCGTCGGCATCGACCTCTACGGCCTGCGCCGCACCGTGCTGGCCGCGTTTCCGCTGGCCATCGCCGGTGCGCTGCTGAGCGCGCTGGCGCCGGCCTACGGCTGGGTGCTGGCCGGGCAGGTGCTGATCGGCCTGGGCTGCGCGCCCGCCTTCCTGGTGTGCACGGTGTTCATCGCACGGCATTTCCCGCCGCAGCGCTTTGCCTTCGTCTCGGGCGTGGCCATGGGCCTGGGCGGGCTGGGCATGCTGCTGACGGGAACGCCGCTCGCCTGGCTGGTGCAGTGGTCGTCCTGGCGCATGGGTTTTGGCGTGCTGGCGGCGCTTTCGCTCGCCGCGTGGCTGCTGATCTGGTGGCAGGTGCACGAGCCCGAGGGCGCGGCGCACGGCGCGGCCGGCGAGTCCTTCGGGCGCGCGCTGCGTGGTTTCGGAGCGCTGTTCCTGCTGCCGCACACGGCCGGCATCCTGCTGCTTGCGCTGGTCACCTACGCCTCCTTCCTGACGCTGCGCGGGCTCTGGCTCGGGCCGCTGCTCATCGAGCGGCATGGTTTTTCGCTGGTGCAGAGCGGCAACATCGCGCTGCTGGTGTCGCTGGTCTCGCTCGTCGGCCCCGCGCTGTACGGCCGCGCCGACCCGGGACCGGCGCACCGGCGCCGGCGCATCGTGGGCCACACGCTGCTGCTCGGGGCCATCTTCGGCGCCATGGCCTGGCTGCACAGCAGCTGGCTGGACGTGGGCGGCGCGCTGCTCACGGGCGTGCTCTCGGGCTTCATCGTGCTGCAGTACGCCGACGTGCGCACCGCCTACCCGGCCGCGCTGACGGGGCGGGCGCTGTCGGTCTTCACCATGGCGATGTTCGTCGGCGTGGCGCTGGCGCAGTGGCTGAGCGGCGCCGCCGCCACCGTGGCCATGGCGCACGGCGCCGACCCCTACCGCGCCGTGCTGGGGCTGCTGGCCCTGCTGCTGGTGCTGGGCGCGGCGGCGTTTGCCTGGTTGCCGGCACCGAAGGAAAAAGTTTGATAAAAAATAGCTACCAGCGCTTGCTGGGAGAGGGTTGGAAGCTCATTTTTTGATAGTACTCCCTGGCAAGCCGCGCTGCTACCCGGGCTCTGGCCGGATGACCGGGATCACCCGGCGCCCGTGCCGTCGGTAGATGTGGAAATCGCCGTCCAGCGTCAGCACGCGGCAAGGGTCGTACAGCTCCGACATGCGGATCAGGCAGGCATCGGCGAGCGAAGCGGGCACATTGTCGTAGCGCTCGAACAGCGCGCGCACGGCACTCAACTCGTCGCCCAGCGCCATCGCCACGCGCACCACCCCGCGCTCCACCAGCGCCAGCGCCTTGGCGGGGTCGAACCCAGCGCGCGCCAGCAGGAAGCAGGTTTCCGTCACGACCGCCTCGCAGGTCAGGAAGGGGCCGGGATGCGCGGCGAACTGTGCCCTGGCCCAGTCGTGGTGGCTGTCGCCGCGGCAATGCAGCGCCACCCAGGGACCGGTGTCGAGCAAGAGGGCTGTGGCGGTCATGCCTTGCCGAAGCCGTCCATGTGGCGCGGGTTGGAGGCAAGGTCGGGCGGGCCGCCGTCGAAGCAGCCCACCAGGTCGCCTGCCAGGTCCAACGCCGACACGAAGCCGCCCGCCTCGCCCTCCGGGCGCGCGATGTACGCGACCAGCGCCCGCCGCACCAGCTCGGACTTGCTCAAGTGCGTGCGGCGGATCGCCTCGTCGAGCTGCTGCTCCAGGGCAGGTGGGAGTTTGATGGTGAGGACATTCATGGCGGCAGCAATGCGAATAATACGAGACGTCTTACGATATTACTTTTTGCGGGCCATTGTGTCCAGGCAGGGCTCCGACTGCCCGTGCACGATGGGCGGGCACCTCGTCGGTGACAAACGGCTCACAGGCCGGGCTTGCCGTACAGCCAGGGCAGGTCCAGCAGGCGCGCGCCCAGCAGGCGCAGCGCCGCGTCGCGCCCCCAGCGCACGGCGCCCGTGGCGTGGAACACGCGGCCGTTGCGCGCCGAGCGCGCCTGCACGCGCGCGGCGCGCTGCCAGCGGTTGAGGGCGTAGCGGCGCAGGCGCAGGGGCACGTCCAGGTCATGCATGGCGAGCGCGCGCTGCAGTTCGGCCGCGTCTTCCAGCGCCATGCCCGCGCCCTGGGCCAGGTAGGGGCGCATGGGGTGCGCGGCGTCGCCGAGCAGCGCCACCGGGCCGCGCGCCATGTCGGCCGGGCCGGCGACCGGCGGGCGGTCGCACAGCGGCCACAGGCGCCAGTGGCCCCGGCTGTGCGCCACGGCGGCAATGGCGTCCTGCAGCGCGCTGCAGGTGCCGGCCAGGGCGGCCTGCAGGTCGGACGGCTCGGCGTTGTGGTCCCAGTCCTGCAGGTCGGGCGGCGCCGCGCCGTGCACGATGACGACCAGGTTCTGCTGCTCGCCCCGGCGCACCGGGTACTGCACGGCGTGCAGGCGCGGGCCCAGCCAGGCGGTGATCTGCGCCGTGCGAAAGCGCTTGGGCAGCCCGGCCTGCGGCACCAGGGCGCGGTAGGCCAGGTGGCCGGAGAAGCGCGGTGCGCCGTCGCCCAGCAGTTGCTGGCGCACGGCGCTCCACAGGCCGTCGGCGCCGACCAGCGCGTCGCCCTCGACTTCGCGGCCGGCGGCAGTGCGCACGCGGACGACCCCGTCCGCCTCGAAGTAGCCGGCGATGGGGGTGCCTGGGTGCAATTGCACCGCCGGCTGCGCCGCCAGCGCCTGGCGCAGCAGCGCGTGCAGGTCGGCGCGGTGCACCGTGCCGTAGGCGGCGCCGTAGCGCGCGATGGCGGCGGCGCCGAGCGGCAGTTCGGCCAGCGCCTGGCCGGTGAGCGCGCTGCGCACCTGCAGCCGTTCGGGGAATGCTGCCACGGACTGGAAAGGTTTTTGCAGGCCCCAGGCCTGCAGGCAGCGCACGCTGTTGGGCCCGAGCTGGATGCCGGCGCCGACCTCGCTGAACGTGGCGGCGCGCTCGTACAGGCGCACGTCCCAGCCGGCGCGCGCGGCGGCCAGCGCGGCCGCCAGCCCGCCGATGCCACCGCCGGCAACCAGCAGTTGCTCGTTCATGCGCCGCGCCAGGGCGCTGGCGCTCCGCCTGCACCCGCCACGGCCTAGTCTTCCAGGAGCTGGCCGAGCACGAACGGCAGGATGCCGCCCGAGCGGTAGTAATCGACCTCGATCGGCGTGTCGATGCGCAGCGTGACGCGCACCTCGCGGCAGTCGCCATTGGCCGACCGGATCACCAGGCGCGTGTCGCTGCGCGGCGTGAGCTGCGGGTCGGGCAGGACGTCGATGACTTCGTTGCCCGTGAGGCCGAGCGATTCCCAGGAGTCGCCTTCCTGGAACTGCAGCGGCAGTACGCCCATGCCGACCAGGTTGGAGCGGTGGATGCGCTCGAAGCTCTTGGCCACCACCGCCTTGATGCCCAGGAGCTGCGTGCCCTTGGCGGCCCAGTCGCGGCTGGAACCGGTGCCGTACTCCTCGCCGGCGAAGACGACGGTGGGCGTCCCTGCGGCGATGTACTGCATGGCGGCGTCGAAGATGAACATCTTGGCGCCGTGCAGCGGCCCGGGGTTCTGGTACAGCGTGATACCGCCCTCCTCGCGCGAGCCGTCGGCCGTGGGCGGCACCATCAGGTTCTTGATGCGCACGTTGGCGAAGGTGCCGCGCATCATTACGTCGTGGTTGCCGCGGCGCGAGCCGTAGCTGTTGAAGTCGACCTTCTGCACCCCGTGCTGCAGCAGCCACTGGCCGGCGGCGGAGCTGTCCTTGATGGAGCCGGCGGGCGAGATGTGGTCGGTGGTGATGGAGTCGCCGAACAGCGCCATGATGCGCGCACCCAGAACGTTCGGAAGTTTGGGCGATTTTTCGGCCTCCGCGCTTGCTGCACCTTGATTGTTTGCTCTATTTTTTGCAATGAACTCGGTGAAGAAGGGCGGCTCGGCGATGTAGGTGCTCTGCGGCCAGGTGTAGGTCGTGCCGACGGCGCCGTTGATGCGCTCCCAGAGCTTGCCGGGCTCGGTGGCGATGCGGGCGTAGTTCTCGCGGAAGGCCTTGCCCTTCATGGCGAACTTCATCAGCGCCTGCACTTCGTCGCTGCTCGGCCAGATGTCGCCGAGGAACACATCGCGCCCGCCCTTGCCCTTGCCGACGGGCTCGGTCATGAGGTCTTTCAGCACGGTGCCGGCAATGGCGTAGGCCACCACCAGCGGCGGGCTGGCGAGGAAGTTGGCCTTGATGTTGGGATGGATGCGCGCCTCGAAGTTGCGGTTGCCCGAGAGCACGGCGGCGCAGATCAGATCGTTGTGCGTGATGGCCTCGTTGATCTCGGCGGTGAGGTCGCCCGAATTCCCGATGCAGGTGGTGCAACCGTAGCCGACGACGTCGAAGCCGAGCTTTTGCAAATACGGCAGCAGGCCGGTTTCGGTCAGGTACTCGGTGACGATGCGCGAGCCCGGCGCGAGCGAGGTCTTGATGTGCGGCTGCACCCTCAGGCCCGCCTCCACCGCCTTTTTGGCCAGCAGGCCGGCCGCCAGCAGCACGCTGGGGTTGGAGGTGTTGGTGCAGCTGGTGATGGCGGCGATGAGCACGTCGCCGTTGCCGATGGAAATATCGGCGCCGTTGTGCACCAGGGTGTGGCCCTCCGCGTGCGCGGCCGGGCGCAGCGGCCGGTTGGACTTCATTTCCTCCAGGAAGCGCGGCGCGCCTTCGGGAACGTGCTTGTCGCGCGGCACCGGGTCACCGCCGAGCTCTTCGCCGGCGCGGAAATGCACGCGCGTGTGCAGCAGCTCGGCCGGGCGGTTGAAGCCCGCTTCGGCATTGGGTTTGCTGAACAGTTGCGTGAACTGCTCGCAGACCCGGCCGAGCTCGATGCGGTCTTGCGGGCGCTTGGGGCCGGCCAGGCTGGGCGTGACGCTGCCCAGATCGAGGTGCACGACCTGGGAGTAGTCGATCTCGCCCGAGAGCGGCACGCCGAACAGGCCCTGGGCGCGAAAGTACGCCTCGAAGGCCTCGATTTCGGCCTTGGTGCGGCCGGTGCCGCGGAAATACTCGATGGTTTTCTCGTCCACCGGGAAGAAGCCCATGGTGGCGCCGTATTCGGGCGCCATGTTGCCGATGGTGGCCCGGTCGGGCAGCGCCAGGGTGCGCGTGCCGGCGCCGAAGAATTCGACGAACTTGCCCACCACCTTGTGGCTGCGCATCAGCTCGGTGACGGTGAGCACCAGGTCGGTGGCGGTGACGCCCTCGCGCAGCTGGCCGGTGAGCTCGACGCCGACCACATCGGGCGTGAGCATGTAGACCGGCTGGCCGAGCATGGCCGCCTCGGCCTCGATGCCGCCCACGCCCCAGCCGACGACGCCGATGCCGTTGATCATGGTGGTGTGGCTGTCGGTGCCCACGAGGGTGTCGGGGTAGTACACGCCGTCCTGCGTCTTGTGCACGCCGCGCGCCAGGTATTCGAGGTTGACCTGGTGGACGATGCCAAAGCCCGGCGGCACGACGCCCAGGGTATCGAAGGCCTGCATGCCCCATTTCATGAATTCATAGCGCTCGCGGTTGCGCTGGAATTCGAGTTTCATATTCAGGTCGAGGGCGCTCTTCTTGCCGTAGTAATCGACCATGACGGAATGGTCCACCACCAGATCCACAGGCACCAGCGGTTGAATCTTGCGCGCGCTTTTGCCGCATTGCACTGCGGCGCTGCGCATGGCGGCCAAATCGACCAGCAGCGGAACGCCGGTGAAATCCTGCAACACGACACGCGATACGACAAACGGTATTTCTTCGGTGCGCGTGGCCTGCGGCGCCCATTGGGCAAGCGCGGCGACATGTTCCGGGCTTACCTTGCGGCCATCGCAATTGCGCAGCACGGATTCGAGCACGATGCGAATGGAGACCGGGAGCCGCGAAATACCGGGATATTGCCGCGCCAGCGCCGGGAGCGAATACAAACGCCCCTCTTTGCCCGAAGCCGTCTTGAATCGCTTGAGCGTGGATGCAAAGGCATGGCGTGCGGGGCGCGGGTTGCGGGCCATCGTGTTCTCCTGGTAGTGCGGCAATGCGCCATTCTCGCAGCGTGCGCGCGGGCTGGTGCAAACGGCACCGCAAAGGTGCCGCAGGCAGCATGGAAACCCCCCGGCTGCCCGCCATGAAAAAAGTCCGCCTTGGCGGACTTTCTGTGGGTGGAGGCCCTTAAATGGCGAACTTCTCGCGGTCCTGGCCCTGAATCCAGCGCGGGGGCTTGCCGCGCCCGGTCCAGGTCTGGCCGGTGGCGGGATTGCGGTACTTGGGAGCAACCTTGGAGCCGCTGCTGGCGCTGCGTGCGCGGCCGGAGGGGAATACGTCTTGCGCGGTCAGTCCGAACTCGGCCACCAATGCCCGAACCTGGGAAACCGCACCGGCCAATTCTTCTCGGCGTGCCTGCTGGATTTGCTGGTCCAGGGATTCGCGCTGCTTCACGAGTTCTTTGTAACTTGGCATGGTGTTTGAAACAATTGGGAGGGTAGGGGCTTTGATTATAGAAACAAATACCGATGTCTGTGTCTATTGCGTGACTTTCGGCGGATTTTTTATCTCCTGCGTGTAAAAACCGCCCGCCATGCACCCGCATGCGCCGCGCATATTCGCGCCCAGGGGCGAAAAGCGATTATTTTCCCTAGGGAACCTCTGCATGAATCGAGCGGCAAGTGTGCGCTGCGGATCGGGATGGGATGCAAGGCGCAAAACGCAGCAATAGCCGTAGCTATTGCGAGTATTTGCAACGCGGCAGACCCGCCCGAGACCGCAGGTGCACACGGCGCGATGATTCGTGCAGAGGTTCCCTAGGGCGCTTCGGGGATTTGCGGACGCGCCCGCACCCGATCGATTCGGCGCCCTTCCATGGCCAGCACCTCGAATACCCAGCCGGCGCAGACAATTGCCTGCCCGACTTCGGGCAGGTTGCCCCATTCGGCCATCAATAATCCGGCCAGGGTGTTGTAACGGCCGCGGTCTTCGTCCGGGAATGCGTCGATATCCAGCCGCGCCTTGAGTTCCGGAATCGGCATGTGACCTTCGAGCAGCCAGCTGCCGTCCTCGTCCCGCACGGCCCAGGCGTCCATGTCGACGTCGGGCTGCAGTTCTCCCGTGATGGCTTCGAGCAGGTCGCGCGGCGTCATGATGCCCTGGACCACGCCGTACTCGTCCACGACGAACACCAGGCGCCCCAGGCGCGCGCGGAACTGCTCCAGCAGTTCCATGCCGGTCAGCGTTTCGGGTAGATACGACGCTGGCTGGACATATTCGCCAATCGTTCCGGGGGCGTCCCAGCCAAGTTCCAGCAGGCGCGCCACGCTGACCACGCCGAGCACGTCGTCCAGTGACCCGCGGCACACCGGGTACCAGGAATGCGCGCCCTTTTCGCCGGCCGCGCTGGCATGCTGCAGTGCCTGGGCGACGCTGTTGCTGGCGTCCAGCCAATCGATGTCGCCGCGCGGCACCATCAGCGAGGTCAGCGGCCGGTCGTCCAGCCGGAAGACGTTCTGCACCATCTGGTGCTCGTGGTGTTCGATGACGCCGGCATCGCGCCCTTCGGCCAGGCTGGCGGTGATTTCCTCCTCCGTCACCGCGCGGCCGGCATCGTTGTCCACGCGCAGCAGCGCCAGCACGCCCTGGGTGGAGAGCGACAACAGGTGCACGAACGGCCGGGCACCGCGCGCCACCCAGGTCATGGGGCGCGCCGTGAGGCGCGAAACCGCCTCGGGGTAGAGCTGGCCGATGCGCTTGGGGACGAGTTCACCGAAGACGATGGTGATGAAGGTGATCGCCGTGACCACGATGGCCGTGGCCAGGATGCCGGCACCGCCGGCCGGCATGCCCAGGCCCTCCAGGCTGCGCGCAAGCGATTCGCTGAAAGCGGCCTCGCCGACGATGCCGTTGATCATGCCGATGGAGGTGATGCCGACCTGGACGGACGAGAGGAACTGCGTCGGGTTGTCCAGCAGTTGCAGCGCCGCTTGCGCACCCTTGTCTCCCGCCTGCGCCATGGCGGCAAGACGGGCCTTGCGGCTCGACGCCAGCGCCAGCTCCGACATCGCAAAAGCGCCGTTGAGCAAGGTCAACAGGGCGATGAGGAGAAAATTCATGGATCCCAGGGGAACGACAACACGATGGCACTGTACTGCATAGGCGATCTGCAAGGCTGCGACGGCGCGCTCGAGCGCCTGCTCGCGCACATCGGCTTCTCCGCGAGCCGCGACACCGCCCTGCTCCTGGGCGACCTGGTCAATCGCGGGCCGGATTCACTGGCCGTGCTGCGCCGCTGCCAGGCGGCGGACGGCGCCTTGCAATGCCTGCTGGGCAACCACGACCTGCACCTGCTGGCGGTGGCGGCGGGCGCCCGCCCGCCCGGGCAGCGCGACACGCTGGGCGCCGTGCTTGGCGCGCCCGACCGGGACGCCCTGCTCGCCTGGCTGCGCGCGCAGCCGCTGGCGCGCCGGCTGGCACACGGCGGCGGCGCCCTGCTGGCCGTGCACGCCGGCGTGCTGCCACAGTGGAGCGCCGATACGGCCCTGGCCCTGGCCGAAGAGGTGCACGCGGCGCTGCAGGGCCGGGACCCTGCGCAGTTCTTCCACGCCATGTACGGCAACACGCCGGCGCGCTGGAGCGAAGATTTGCAGGGCGCGGACCGGCTGCGCGCCATCGTCAACGCGCTGACCCGCCTGCGCTTTTGCGCGCCGGACGGCACCATGGATTTTTCCAGCAACGAATCGGCCACCGCCGCGCCGCCGGGGCTGTTGCCCTGGTTCGACGCGCCGGGGCGGCAGACGGCGGGGCAACTGGTGGTGTTCGGGCACTGGTCGACACTTGGCAAGTTCGAGCGCAGCGACTTGCTCGGGCTGGACACCGGCTGCGTCTGGGGCGGGCGCCTGAGCGCGGTGCGTTTCGGCGCGACACTGGCCGAGCGCGAGTGGCTGCAGGTGGATTGCCCGCAGGCGCAGAAGCCCGGTTGAATTAGCTACATAAAATATAGCTGTCAGCGCTTATACCGTAAGCGCTAGAGGCCAATTTTGCTTGAAATTTCAGGCGTCCTGCGCCTGGGCGGCTTCGGGCGCCGGCGCCTTGAACAGCGCGGCCACCTTGCGCCGTGGCTTGATGTTCGGCGAGGTGCTGCTGCGCGCCGGGCGGGCCACTGCTTCCCAGCCGGGGGCGGCGGCTTCGGACTGCGGCGCTTCGTAGGGCTTGTCGAAGAACGGATCGCGCGAGACCACCGCCGGGCGGAAGCTGCTGCGCGCACGCTCGGGCCGCTCGGGCCGTTCGGAGCGGGGGCCGCGCGGCCCGCTGCCGCGGCCTTCGCCCTCTTGCCAGACGCGCCGGCCGTCGTTGAAGCGCCCCTGCGGGCGCTCGTCGTCGTACTCCAGGGCCTCGATCTCGATCTTGGTCTTGAGGAGCTTTTCGATCTCCGCCACCAGGCGCGCGTCGCTGCCCGAGACCAGCGTCACCGCCAGGCCCGAGGCGCCGGCGCGGCCCGTGCGGCCGATGCGGTGCACGTAGTCCTCGGCGTTGAAGGGGACGTCGAAGTTGAACACCGCCGGCACGTCCTTGATGTCCAGGCCGCGCGCGGCGACATCGGTGCAGACCAGCAGATCGACGTCGCCGCTCTTGAAGGCTTCGAGCGCTTTCAGGCGCTCGTCCTGGCTCTTGTCGCCGTGCAGCGCGGTGGTCTTGAGGCCCTCGCGCTCCAGGCTGCGGGCCAGGCGCGCACAGCCGAGCTTGCTGTTGACGAAGATGAAGGCCTGCTTGAGGCCCCGGCTCTTGAGCACCTGGTGGATGGCGCGGCGCTTGTCGTCGTCGCCCGCGCTGTAGAAATGCTGCTCGACGGTGGAGGCGGTTTCGTTCGGCCGCGCCACTTCGATGGTGATTGGATTCTGCAGGTAACTGCCCGCCAGGCGCTTGATCTCGGGCGAGAAGGTGGCGGAAAAGAGCAGCGTGGTGCGCTGCTTGGGCAGGTACGAGAGGATGCGCTGCAGGTCGGGCAGGAAGCCGATGTCGAGCATGCGGTCGGCTTCGTCGAGCACCACGTACTCGACCTGGTTGAGCACGGCGTTCTTGGCCTCGATGTGGTCGAGCAGGCGGCCGGGCGTGGCGACCAGCACTTCCACGCCTTTTTTCAGCTCCAGCGTCTGCGGCTTCATGTCCATGCCGCCGAACACCACAGTGCTGCGCAGCTTGGTGTACTTGGCGTACAGCGCGATCTGCTGCGCCACCTGGTCGGCCAGTTCGCGCGTCGGCAGCAGCACCAGGGCGCGCACCGGGTGGCGCGCGGGCGAGGTGGAGCTGCTCTCGTGCTTGAGCAGGCGCTGCAGCAACGGCAGCGAAAACGCCGCCGTCTTGCCGGTGCCGGTCTGGGCCGCGCCCATCACATCCTGGCCCGTCAGCACCACGGGAATGGCCTGCGCCTGGATGGGAGTCATGGACTCGTAGCCCATTTCGGCCACGGCGCGCGCCAGCGGCTCGGCCAGCGAAAGATTGGAAAAGGAACTGGTCATTAAGGCGGCGCTGAATAAGTCTCCGCGATGCGGCGGGCCCTGAATCGGGCCAGGCTGCAAGGCGCAAACCACAGCGATAGCCGCAGCTATCGCGAGGATTTGCAACGCCGCAGACCGCCCCGAGCCAGGGATGGCGCCGTGCGCGAGGGGTTTGTTCAGCGTTGCCTGAGCCCGCTATTGTCGCATTGCAGGGAAGAAATGGGGATTTTGCCGTTGGCAGCGCCCTGTTCCCGGCGGCGCATTGCGCGCAAGACGCCCGGCGGCCGGCTATTGCTCCAGCACCGAGCGCAGCTGGCGCGTGGTCGCCCCCAGGCGCCGCGCGCCCATCTGCGCCAAGTTCTCCATGAGGACCAGGCCCGCTTCGGGGTACCGGCGCGCCCAGCCGTCGAAACGCTCGCGCGACAGGCGCATCAGCCGCGCGGCGCCGCGCTCGGCCCCGGCGCTGGCGCTGCGCTCGGCGCCGCTCAGGAAGGCCATTTCGCCGAACACCATGCCCGGCCCCACGGTGGCCAGGCGCAGGCCGCGTTCGGGTGGCCAGCCGGTGCTGAGCGTGATGTGGCCCGAGGCGACCACCAGCAGGTCGCGGTCGCGGTCCCCGGCGCTGAACACCACCCCCTGCGCGCCCACCGCTTGCGGCACCAGCAAGGCTTCCAGCGCCAGGCGCGCTCCGCGCTCCATGCCCTCGCCGATTTCGCCCAGCGGGCCGCTCGCGTCCTGCCGGGCGCGCTGGTCCAGGGGGCGCTGGTCGAGGATGGCGACCTCGGCCCATTCCAGGGCGCGGTCCAGGTCGGCGAAGCTGCGCACCCCGGCGCCGACATGCAGGGCGGCGAGCGGGTCCAGCGTGGCGACGGCGGCCGCCACGCCCTGCTGCTCCAGGTCGCGCAGCAGGGCGCGCAGCTGCGCCAGGGCGGTGCTGTCCCAGGCGGGCACCCGGCCGGCGTCCAGAATGACCCAGCGGTGGCGCGGCAGCAGGCGCAGACGCACCTGTTCGGACATGTGCGCGGCCACGCCGAACGACATCACGCCCTGCAGCTCGAACACCGCCACCTGGTTCATGCGCGGCGTCACCCAGCCGTCCGAAGCCGCGCGGCGCAGGCGCCGCGAGCGCAGCTCGCCATCGAGCCGCACGTGGCGCAGCACCTTCGCCGCCGAATCGCGCAGCAGCACGAAGGTGGCCACCACCAGCCCGGCGATCAGCGCCCACACACCGCCCAGCACGGCAAACACCAGCGCCACCAGCCAGCTTTGCGCCCAGGTCGGGCGCGAACTGCGCGCGTACTGCGCCGACCACATCAGGCGTGGCACCTGCATCAGCCCGGCCAGCACCAGGCCGCCGGCCAGGCAGGCCATGGGCACCCAGTGCAGCCACCAGGAGCCGGTGAGCGCGATGCCCAGCATGATGGCGGCGTGGATGCGCGGGGCCCGGTGGGCGGCGCCCGGCTGGGCGAGCACGATGCGCGAACGCGACGCACTGGTGGACGCCGGAATCATGCCAGCGATTGCGCACAGCGCGCCCAGCAGGCTTTCGCGGCGCAGGGCGGCGTTGGCGTTGCCGCGCAGCCCGTGGTCGAGCTCCAGCTCCTGGTTGAAAACCAGGATTTCCAGGCTGTTGACGACCGCCATCAGCAGCGCCAGCACCACGAGCGCCTGGCCATGCTGCTGCGCCACGGCGAGCCAGGGAATGCCCGTCCAGTCGGGCCAGAGCGGGCCGGCAAACGCGCTCTCGGGCGCCGCCGGAACGAACACCTCGCCCAGGCCCACGCCCCAGACACCGGCCAGGGCCACCGCCAGCGCCACGGCGGCAACAGCCGTCAGCAGCCCCGGAGCGCTCGGCCAGCGCCGGCGCAACGCCCAGGCCAGTCCCACCACCGCGAGCGCCGCCAGCGCGTGCCAGCCCAGGCGGGCATCGGTGAGCGCGCCGCTGCCAAAACCGCCCTTGACCTGGCCCACGACCATCGACAAGCCGACGCCGGCGGCAAAACCGTGCGTGACCGAAATCGGCAGGAAGCGGGCCACCGAGGCCATGCGCAGCACGCCCAGGAGCCATTGGAAGACAAAGGCCAGCGCCACCGTGGCGCCGCTCACGGCCAGCACCTGGCGCGGCGAGAGCCCCAGGGCCGGCGCCGCGCCGTGGGCCGTGGCCAGCACGGCGGCAAAGAGCAGCGCCACCACCGTGGTGGGGGCGTACACCACGCCCGCGCGGGGCGCCGCCAGGGTGAGCAGCAGCCCGGGCAGCGCGGCCGACCACAAGGCCAGCGCCGCGACGGAATAGCCACCCGCCAGGGGAGCAAAGGCGAGCAGCCCCAGCCCCACGGCGTGCGGCACGGTAACCGCCGCCGCCGACCACGCGGCCGCCATGCCGGAGGACGCTGGGCGGGCTTCGGGCAGCACCGCCGTGTCGGCGCCCTGACCGGCCCGCCGGCGGCGCAGGGCGCGGGTCAGCGAGCTCGCCATGGCATGCGTGGATGGCCTCGCCGCGTAAGCTCAGAAGCCGGAGTGGGCACTCACAGCGTGCGCGCGGAGAAGGTGTCGCAGCGCTGCACGCTGCCGCTTTGCAGGCCGGTGGTGAACCAGCGCTGGCGCTGCGCACTGGTGCCGTGGGTGAAGCTCTCGGGCACCACGGCGCCGCCGCGGGCACCCTGCAGGGCGTCGTCGCCGATCTTGGCGGCGGCGTTCATGGCTTCTTCCACGTCGCCCTGCTCCAGGATCTGGCGCGCGTTCTGCGCGTGGTGCGCCCAGACGCCGGCAAAGCAGTCGGCCTGCAGTTCGAGCCGCACGGACAGGCGGTTGAAATCGGCCTGGCCCATGCGGCCGCGCGCACGGTCCACGCGTTCGCTGATGCCCAGCAGGTTTTGCACGTGGTGGCCGACTTCGTGGGCGATCACGTAGGCCTGGGCGAAGTCGCCGGGCGCGCCGAGGCGCGTCCTGAGCGTTTCGTAAAAGCCGAGGTCGATATAGACCTTCTGGTCGGCCGGGCAGTAGAACGGCCCCATCGCCGCCTGGCCCGCCCCGCAGGCCGTGGGCGTGCTGCCGCGAAACAGCACCAGGCGCGGCTCCTGGTAGCCCCCGCCCTGCGCGCGAAAGACCGTCGCCCAGACGTCCTCGGTGTCGGCCAGCACGGTGGAGACGAAGCGCGCCATCTGGTCGTCCGCCGGCGGGCGCTGGGCCGGCGCCTGTTGCACCTGCGCCGGGCTGCCGCCGCTGAGGACGCCGAGGAGCGTCAGGGGGTTGATGCCCAGCACCCAGCCGCCGATGAGCGCGACGACGATGGTGCCAATGCCGATGCTGCGCCCGCCGAACACCGGCATACTGCCACCCGCGCCGCGGCGGTCCTCGACGTTGTCGGACTCCCTGTTGCCTTCCCATCGCATATGCGTCTCCTAGGGCAAATCGCCCGACATGGGCCGATGGTAGTGATAAGTCCGCGCAGCTTGTGTAAGCGGGAAGCGCCACTGGGGGCGCCTATGGCGCCCTGCTCAGGCCTTGGGCAGCGTCACCCCGACCTGGCCCTGGTACTTGCCGCCGCGGTCCTTGTAGCTGGTCTCGCAGACCTCGTCGCTCTCGAAGAACAGCACCTGGGCGCAGCCCTCGCCGGCGTAGATGCGTGCCGGCAGCGGCGTGGTGTTGGAGAACTCCAGCGTCACGTAGCCTTCCCATTCGGGCTCGAAGGGCGTGACGTTGACGATGATGCCGCAGCGCGCGTAAGTGCTCTTGCCCAGGCAGATGGTGAGCACGTTGCGCGGGATGCGGAAGTACTCCACGGTGCGCGCCAGTGCAAAACTGTTGGGCGGGATGATGCAGCTGTCGCCGTGGAAATCGACGAAGCTTTTCTCGTCAAAATTCTTCGGGTCCACCACCGTGCTGTGGATGTTGGTGAAGACCTTGAATTCGGGCGCGCAGCGGATGTCGTAGCCGTAGCTGCTGGTGCCGTAGCTGATGATCTTCTTGCCCGCGACCTCGCGCACCTGGCCGGGCTCGAAGGGCTCGATCATGCCGGTCTGCTCGGCCATGCGGCGAATCCATTTGTCGCTTTTGATGCTCATCGCGGGTGTCCTTGGCGGGTACTATGGTTTCGATAGCTGCTTACGCTTATGCAACAAGCGCGGGCGGCCTATTTTGCTTCAGAAATCACTGTTTTTTCCACCAGTCGGTCGTCGCCCAGCACGATCATGGCGAAAAGCAGCTCTTCCAGGCCCTGCGCCTGCGCGGTGCGGCGCGCCAGGAGCGGCGTGGCCTGGGGGTTGAGCACCAGGAAATCGCCCTCGCAGCCCGGCTGGAGGTTGCCGATGGTGCCCGCAAGCCCCAGCGCCTCGGCCGCGCCCGCCGTGTGCAACCACCACAGGCGCGACGGTGCGAGCGAAACGCCCTGCTTGGTCTGCCCTTCCCGCCCCACGTAGTAGGCGGCGAGCATGGTCTGGAAGGGCGAGAAGCTGGTGCCGCCGCCAACGTCGCTCGCCAGGCCGTAGCGGAAGCCGGCGGCGTCGGCCGCGGCGAAATCGAAGAAGCCGCTGCCGAGGAACAGGTTGCTCGTCGGGCTCACGGCCGCCGCCGTGTGGCGTTCGCGCATCAGGGCGCGGTCGGCGTCGTCCAGGTGGATGCAGTGGGCGTACACCGCACGCTCGCGCATCAGGCCGAAATCGGCGTACACCGCGAGGTAACTGCGCGCGGCCGGAAAGAGCTCGCGCACCCAGCGCACTTCGTCCAGGTTTTCCGCCACGTGCGACTGGATCCACACGTCCGGGTAGCGCGCCGCCAGTTCCCCGGCGCCGGCGAGCTGCGCCTCGGTGCTGGTGGGCGCGAAGCGCGGCGTGATGGCGTAGCCCAGGCGTCCGACGCCGTGCCAGCGGCGGATCAGCGCTTCGGAATCGCGCAGGCTTTGCTCGGTGGCGTCGCGCACGCCGTCGGGCGAATGGCGGTCCTGCAGCACCTTGCCGCAGATCAGGCGCAGGCGCCGCCGCCCGGCCTCGGTCATCAGCGCATCGACCGACTGCGGGTGCGAGGTGGCGAAGGCCAGCGCCGTGGTCACGCCGTTGCGCAGCAGTTCGTCGAGGAAGAAACCGGCCACCTGGGCGCCGTGGTCGTCGGCGTGGAAGCGGCTTTCCTCGGGGAAGGTGTAGTGCTCCAGCCAGGGCAGCAGGCCTTCGGCGGGCGAGCCGATGATGTCGGTCTGCGGGAAATGGATGTGCATGTCCACGAAGCCGGGCACGAGGATGCGGCCCGGCAGGTGGGTCACCGGGACACCGGCAAACTGCCCGTGCAGCGCCTGCCAGGCACCCGCCGCCTGCACGCGTTGGCGGCCGGCGGTGTCGGGGCCGATGGCCAGCAGGCCATCCTCGTCGTACAGGGGCCGGCCCTGGTCGTCAAAGCGCAGCAGCGCCGAGCGGTAGATGTGCATGGCGAGAGCTTAGCGCCGCCCCGGCCATTCCTTCATACCGTCCGGCGGATAACGCCCGCCCTCAGAGGTGTATGGCATGGCCCAGCGCGCGCAGGGCCGCCTCCTGCACCGCTTCGCCCAGCGTGGGGTGGGCATGGATGGTGCCGGCGATGTCCTCCAGGCGCGCGCCCATCTCCAGCGACTGGGTGAAGGCGGCCGCCAGTTCGGCCACCCCCTGCCCGACCGCCTGCCAGCCGAGGACGAGGTGGTTGTCCCGGCGCGCCACCACGCGTACGAAGCCGGTGGTGGATTCCAGCGTCATGGCGCGGCCATTGGCGGCAAAGGGGAAGGCGGCGTCGATGCAGTCGATGCCGGCGGCGCGCGCCTCGCCGGGCGTCTTGCCGACGACCACCACTTCCGGGTCGGTGAAGCAGACGGCCGGGATGGCCACGGGCTCGAAGCGCCGGCTCTGCCCGGCAATCTGCTCGGCCACCACCTCGCCCTGCGCCATGGCGCGGTGCGCGAGCATGGGTTCGCCGGTCACGTCGCCGATCGCCCAGACGCCGCGCATGGAGGTGCGGCAGTGCGCGTCCACCGCCACGTGGCGCCCGGCCATGTCGAGCTGCAGCGATTCCAGGCCAAAGCCCGCCGTGCGCGGCCTGCGCCCCACGGCCACCAGCACGCGCTCGGCCGGCAGGGCGAACTCGTCGGCCCGGGCGTTGCGCACGTGCACGCCCTGGCCTTCGTCCCAGCCGAGCACGCTGCAGCCCAGGTGCAGCACCACGCCGCTCTTCTTCAGCGCATCGAGCACGGGCTGGGTGAGCTCCTCGTCGTAGCTGGGCAGCACGCGCTGCGCCGCCTCGACCACGGTGACTTCGACGCCGAGCTTGCGGTAGGCGATGCCCAGTTCGAGGCCGATGTAGCCCGCGCCCACGACCACCAGGCGGCGCGGCAGCACGTCGGGCGAGAGCGCGTCGGTGGACGACCAGATGGGGCCGCCGAACGGCACCGTGGGCAGCTCCACCGGCTCGGAGCCGGTGGCCAGCAGCAGGTGTTCGCAGCGCACGCGGAGGGCGTCGCCACCGCCCGCGGGCTGCACGGTCACCGTCTTGCCGTCTTCGATGTGCGCCCAGCCCTTGTGCACCTGCACGCCGGCCTTGCGCAGCAGCGCGCCCACGCCGCCGGTGAGGCGCGCAACGATGCCGTCCTTCCAGCGCACGGTCTGCGCGATGTCCAGCGTGGGCGATTGCACGCGGATGCCGAGCGGCGACCCGCCCGCCTGCTGGCGCGCCGCCTCGAAGGCGTGCGCCGCATGGATCAGCGCCTTGGAGGGGATGCAGCCGATGTTCAGACAGCTGCCGCCCAGGCTCGCGCCCTCGACCAGCACGGTGGGCACGCCGAGCTGCCCGGCACGGATGGCGGCGACGTAGCCGCCGGGGCCGCCGCCGATGACCAGCAGCTTGGTGGTGATTTCCTTGGTCATTGCTTCTTCACTCCACGAACAGCAGGGCCGGGGTTTCAAGCAGCGCGCGCATGGCCTGGATGAAGCGCGCCGCATCCATGCCATCGACCACCCGGTGGTCGAACGAGGAGGAAAGGTTCATGAGCTGGCGCGCCACCACCTGGCCATTGCGGAACATGGGCCGCTCGACCATGCGGTTGACGCCGACGATGGCCACCTCAGGGTGGTTGATGACCGGCGTGCTGGCGATGCCGCCCAGCGCGCCCAGGCTGGTGAGCGTGATGGTCGAGCCCGACAGCTCTTCGCGCGGCGCCTTACCGCTGCGGGCGCCCTCGGCCACGCGCGCGATGCCGGCCGCGCAGGCCCACAGGTCCAGGCTTTCCGCATGGCGCAGCACCGGCACCATCAGGCCACCGTCGGTCTGCGTGGCCACGCCCAGGTGCACGGCCGCATGGCGCGTGACCACACCGGCCTCGTCGTCGAAGCGGGCGTTGATCTGCGGAAAATCACGCAGCGCCAGCACCATGGCCCGGGCCAGGAAGGGCAGCAGCGTGAGCTTGCCGCGCGTCGCGCCGTGGAGCTTGTTGAGCTGCTGGCGCAGGGCTTCGAGCTCGGTCACGTCCACCTCTTCGACGTAGCTGAAATGCGGAATGCGGCGCTTGGCCTCCTGCATCTTCTGCGCGATCTTGCGCCGCAGTCCGATGACGGGGACGGCCTCCTCGCCATGGCGCTCCAGGTACTGCGTGCCGCCCGAGGCCGGCGCCGTGCCGCCGCCGGCGGCGTAGGCGTCCAGGTCCTCGTGCGTGATGCGCCCAGCCGGGCCGCTGCCGTGCACGTAGCGCAGCTCTACCCCCATGTCGAGCGCACGGCGGCGCACGGCCGGGGAAGCGAGCGGGCGCTCGCCCTCCTTGCGGGCGCTGGCGGCGGGGTGCGCGGCGGCGCCGGAACGGGCAATGGCCGGCGCGGGTGCGGACGCGGGAGCCGACCTGGGTGCGGGTGCCGGCGTTGCGGCAGGCGCCTCTTTTGCTACCGAAACAGTAGCTTCAACCTCTTTATGGACGAGCGCTGGAGCCGAATTTTCCTTTAAATTTCCTTCGCCTTCGACCTCCAGCCGCACCAGTTCGGCGCCGACCGCCACCACCTGCCCGACGCCGCACCCCAGCGCCAGCACCGTGCCGGCCACGGGGGACGGCACCTCCACGGTGGCCTTGTCGGTCATGACGTCGGCGAGGTGCTGGCTTTCGGCCACCACATCGCCGGGCTGCACCAGCCAGTTGACCAGCTCGACTTCGGCAATGCCCTCACCGATGTCGGGCGTACGAATCACATAAATACCCATGGCTCAGCCCTCCACCGCGCGCTTGAGGGCGGCGCCGACGCGCGCGGGCCCAGGGAAATAGGCCCATTCCTGGGCATGCGGGTAGGGCGTGTCCCAGCCGGTCACGCGCTCTATCGGCGCTTCGAGCTGGTAGAAGCAGTGTTCCTGCACCAGGGCGGCGAGCTCGGCGCCGAAGCCGCTGGTCCGCGTGGCTTCGTGCACCACGACGCAGCGGCCGGTCTTCTTGACCGAATCGACGATGGTGTCCAGGTCGAGCGGCCAGAGGCTGCGCAGGTCGATGATCTCGGCGTCGATGCCGGTCTCGCGCGCCGCCGCCTCACTGACCCAGACCATGGTGCCGTAGGTCAGCACGGTGACGGCCTTGCCCGGCCGGAAGACCGCCGCCTTATCGAGCGGCACGCGGAAGTAGCCCGTGGGCACGCGGCCCATGGCGTGCTTGGACCAGGGAACGACCGGCTTGTCGTGGTGCCCGTCGAAGGGCCCGTTGTACAGGCGCTTGGGCTCCAGGAAGATCACCGGGTCCTCGCACTCGATGGAGGCAATCAGCAGCCCTTTGGCGTCGTAGGGGTTGCTCGGCATCACCGTGCGCAGGCCGCAGACGTGCGTGAAGAACGCCTCCGGGCTCTGGCTGTGCGTCTGCCCGCCGTAGATGCCGCCGCCGCAGGGCATGCGGATGGTGATGGGCGCGGTGAAGTCGCCATTGGAGCGGTGCCGCATGCGCGCCGCTTCCGAGACGATCTGGTCGGTGGCGGGGTAGAAGTAGTCGGCGAACTGGATCTCCACCACCGGCTTGAGGCCGTACGCCGCCATGCCGATGGCCGTGCCGACGATGCCGCCTTCCGAGATTGGCGCATCGAAGCAGCGCGATGTGCCGTACTTGGCCTGCAGGCCTTCGGTGACGCGGAACACGCCCCCGAAATAGCCCACGTCCTGGCCGTACACGATGACGTTGTCGTCGCGCCCCATCATCACGTCCATGGCCGAGCGCAGCGCCTGGATCATGGTCATGGGCGCGGTGTCCGCCACTGCGGCTTTTTCTTGTTCCAGCGTTTCCATGGCTTACACCCCCATCTGCTGACGCTGCCGGCGCAGGTGCTCGGGCAGGTCTTTGTAGACATCGTCAAAAATGGTCGCGGCACTGGGCACGCGGCCATCGAGCAGGGTGCCGTGGCGTTCGGCCTCCTTCTGCGCGGCGATCACTTCAGCCTCCAGCTCCTTCTGCGCCTGCGCGTGGCGCTCTTCGCTCCACTCGCCGATGGCGATCAGGTGCTGCTTGAGGCGCTCGATCGGGTCGCCCAGCGGGAAGCGCTGCCAGTCGTCGGCGGGGCGGTACTTGGAGGGGTCGTCGGACGTGGAGTGCGGGCCGGCGCGGTAGGTCTCCCATTCGATGAGCGTCGGCCCGTGGTTGCCGCGCGCGCGCTCGGCCGCCCACTGCGAGGCGGCGTACACCGCCAGGAAATCGTTGCCGTCGACCCGCAGCGACGCGACGCCGCAGCCCACGCCGCGCTGGGCGAAGGTGGTGCCCTCGCCGCCGGCGATGGACTGGAAGGTGGAGATGGCCCACTGGTTGTTGACCACGTTGATGATCACCGGCGCGCGGTACACATGGGCGAAGGTGAGCGCGGTGTGGAAATCCGCCTCGGCGGTGGCGCCGTCGCCGATCCAGGCGGAGGCGATTTTCGTATCGCCCTTGATCGCCGAGGCCATGCCCCAGCCCACCGCCTGGATGACCTGCGTGGCCAGGTTGCCGGAGATCGAGAAGAAGCCGGCGCGCTTGTACGAATACATCACCGGCAGCTGGCGGCCCTTGAGCGGGTCGCGCTCGTTGCTCATGAGCTGGCAGATCAGCTCGGACATGGGCACATCGTCGCGCGAGAGCAGCAGGCCCTGCTGGCGGTAGGTGGGAAAGCACATGTCGCCCTCCTGCAGCGCCTGCGCATGGGCCACGGCGATGGCCTCCTCGCCCAGGCACTGCATGTAGAACGAGAGCTTCTTCTGGCGCTGCGCGACCAGCATGCGCGCATCGAAGGCGCGCGTCTTGAGCATGGCGCGCAGCCCGCGCCGCAGGCGCTCGGGGTGGATGGCCGGGGCCCAGGGGCCGACGGCGCGGCCCTCCGGGTCGAGCACGCGCACCAGGCTGGTGGCCAGGTCGGCGGTGTCGGCGGCGGGGGAATCGGGGGGAGGTCTGCGTACGGCGCCGGCGGGCGAGACGCTGAGATAGGAGAAGTCGGTCTTGCAGCCCGGGCGCCCAGTCGGCTCCGGCACATGCAGCCGCAGGGCTGTGTGCAATGTCATCCACGGTCTCCGTGCGCGATTGTGTCGCGCCATGGTTTTCGGGTCGGGCGGCGCGCCGCCTTTCAGCGCTTCGCCCTTGGTGCGCGGATAGCGCAGCCGAAAATTCTAAGCGCGCAGGCGCGCGCTGACCAGTTTTGCGATTGGGCCTGGTGGCTGTGGGGTCAGTGAGCGACCTGGCCTTGCACGCCCTCCACCAGCCAATCCATGGCCAGGATCTGCGCGTCGCTCAGGGTCTGGCCGCTCGCAATCACGGTGCGGCCCTGGTTGTCGCGCACGGGCGCCTTGCCGGCGCGAAAGGGGTGCAGGCGCCCGGCGCCGATGTCCTTCTGGCGCGCCAGCACTTCCTGCTGTACGGCGGCTGGCACCTTGCTGCCGAAGTCGCCGACGCGGACCATGCCCTCGCGCACGCCGCCCCAGACGCTGGCGCTCTTCCATGTGCCATCGAGCACGGCGCGCACGCGCGAGGTGTAGTAACCGCCCCACTGGTGCGTCACGGCCACGATCTGCGCATCGGGCCCGATGCCGCGCATGTCCGAGTGGTAGGCCACCGCCAGCTTGCCCCGCTCCTGCGCGGCCGCCATGACGGCCGTGGAGCCGGTATGAAACGCCAGCACGTCCACCCCTTCGTTGAACAGTGCCATTGCGCCCTCGCGCTCCTTGGCCGGATCGAACCAGACGTTGAGCCACACCAGCTTGACCACCGCCTTGGGGTTGACCGAACGCATGCCCAGAGTGAATGCGTTGATGCCCTGCAACACCTCGGGTATGGGGAAACCGGCGACGTAGCCGGCCACGCCGGTCTTGCTCATGCGGCCGGCGGCAATGCCCGCGAGATAGCGCCCTTCGTAGTAGCGCGCGTTGGCCGTGGCGACGTTCGGCGTCGTCTTGTAGCCGGTGATGGATTCGAACTTCACGCCCGGGAAATCCCGCGCCACCTTGAGCGTCGGCTCCATGTAGCCGAAGCTGGGTGTGAAGATGATCTGGTGGCCGGTGGCGGCCAGGTCGCGGATGACGCGCTCGGCGTCCGGGCCTTCCGGCACGTTCTCTACGTAGGTGGTCTTGACGCGGCTGCCCAGCGCCGCTTCCACGGCCTTGCGTCCTTCGTCGTGCTGGCGCGTCCAACCCGCCTCGGTCACCGGCGACACATAGACGAAGCCCGCTTTCACCGATGGCGTGGCGGGCGCCGCAGGCGCCTGGGAAAAAACAGGGGAAATGCAACAAGCGGCCGCGAGCGCGGCAGCGAGGTTTTTGTACATGGTGTTCCTCTACATGGTCCCGAAATCGGAAAACAAAAAACCGCCGGGACAGCGGTTTCTTGGAAGGTGGTAGGCCGTGTTGGACTTGAACCAACGACCAAAGGATTATGAGTCCTCTGCTCTAACCAACTGAGCTAACGGCCCTCGTCGCGCGGCGAGAACCGCGCCCAACCAGAGCGGCGATTGTAGGGGCTCAAAACTTCGGGTCCGTGCGGTGGCTGAGGGCGTTCGACACCAGGCGCGAGGTGATGTCCACGATCTGGATCATCTTGTCGTAGGGCATGCGCAGCGGGCCGATGACGCCCAGCGTCCCGACGATCTGGCCGTCCACCTCGTAGGGCGCGCTCACCACGGACAGCTCCTCGAACGGCACCACCTGGCTCTCACCACCGATGAAAATGCGCACGCCTTCGGCCTGGGAAGAGACATCGAGCAGGCGCAGCAACTGCGTCTTCTGCTCGAACATGTCGAACGCGCGCCGCAGGTTGCCCATGTCCTTGGAAAAGTCGCTGACCGCCAGCAGGTTGCGCTCGCCGGAGATCACCACCTCGTCCTGCGCGTCGGATTCCCCCCCCACCTGAACGGCGGCCTGCATGAGCTCGGCAATCTCCCCCTGCAGCGTGGCGACTTCGGTCTTGACGCGCTCGCGCACCTGCTCCATGGTCAGGCCGCTGTAGTGGCTGTTGAGGTAGTTGGCGGTTTCGGCGAGTTGCGTTTGCGAAAAATCGCTCTGGAGGAATACCACCCGGTTCTGCACGTCCCCATCGGGCGAGACCAGGATGATCAGCACGCGCCGCTCGGACAGCCGGAGAAATTCAATGTGCCGGAAGACCGACGCCCGGCGCGGCGCCATCACCACGCCGACAAATTGCGACAGGCTGGACAGCAGGTGGGCGGCGTTGGCGATCACCTTCTGCGGCTGCTCGGCGGCGAGCGAATGCGGCGTGATGTGCTCGCGCTGCACCGTCAGCATGGTGTCGACAAACAGCCGGTAGCCCTTGGCGGTGGGAATACGCCCGGCCGACGTGTGTGGGCTGGCGATGAGACCGAGCTCCTCGAGATCGGCCATGACGTTGCGGATCGTCGCCGGCGAGAGCTCCAGGCCGCTTGCGCGCGATAGCGTGCGCGAGCCGACGGGCTGCCCATCTTCTATATAGCGCTCTACCAGCGCTTTGAGCAACAACTTGGCACGCGCATCCAGCATGGAATCATTTTAGTGATGTAATTTCATCATGACCCGCTCGTTTCACCATGTGGCATTGATAGGCAAATACCACCACGCGGCCACGGGCACGGTGGCACCGGGCTCACGCGAGGTGCTCGAACACATAGCGGCCTTGCTGGTAAAACAGGGATGCAGTGTCTCGCTGGAATCGCAAACCGCGGACAACAGCGGCATTTCCGGGTACGGCGCATTGACGCCCGAGGAAATCGGCGTGCAATGCGACCTGGGCCTGGTGGTGGGCGGCGACGGCACCATGCTGAGCATCGGCCGCAAGCTGGCTCGTTTCGGAACGCCGCTCATCGGCATCAATCAGGGGCGCCTGGGTTTCGTGACCGACATACCGCTCGAAGACGTTCCGTCCACATTGGTGCCCATGCTGCACGGCGATTTCGAAGAAGACCGGCGCCAACTCATGCAAGGCAAGGTGTTGCGCAAGGGGGCCAGCGTTTTCGACGCCCTGGCTATGAACGACGTGGTCGTCAACCGAGGCGCCACCTCGGGCATGGTGGAACTGCGCGTGGAAGTCGACGGCCATTTTGTCGCCAACCAGCGCGCCGACGGCTTGATCGTCGCCTCCCCCACCGGCTCCACCGCCTATGCCTTGTCGGCCGGTGGGCCCATGCTGCACCCTTCCATTCCGGGCTGGGTGATCGTGCCGATCGCACCGCACACGCTGTCCAACCGCCCCATCGTGCTGCCGGATGGCGGGGAAATCGCGATAGAGCTCGTCAACGGCCGGGATGCAAGCGCCAGCTTCGACATGCAGTCCCTCGCCAAGCTGCACCGTGGCGACCGCATCCTGGTCCGGCGCTCGGAGCATTGCGTGCGCTTCCTGCATCCGCGCGGCTGGAACTATTTCGACACCTTAAGGCGCAAGCTGCGCTGGAACGAAGGGGGCTCCTGACCATGGCGCTGCGCCATCTCAGCCTGCGCGATTTCGTCATCGTCGATACCCTGCAACTCGAATTCGAGTCCGGGTTTACCGCGCTCACGGGCGAAACCGGGGCCGGAAAATCCATACTCATCGACGCACTGCAGCTGGTGCTGGGCGCCCGTGCAGACGCCGGCGTGGTCCGCGAGGGCGCCGCGCGTGCCGAATTGAGTGCCGGCTTCGACCTGCCGGCCGCGCTCACGTCCTGGCTGCAGGACGGCGGGTTTGAAGCCGACGGCGAATTGCTGCTGCGCCGCACGGTGGATGCCAGTGGCAAGAGCCGTGGTTGGATCAACGGCAGCCCGGCCACTTCGGCGCAGCTGCGCGAGTTGGCCCCGGCCCTGCTCGACATCCATGGCCAGCATGCCTGGCAGCAACTCACGCGGCCCGGCGCAGTGCGCGATCTGCTCGACGCCTATGCCCGAACGGACACCGAGCGTGTCGCGCAGGCCTGGACCACCTGGCGTGCGGCCGACCAGGCACTGGCCCAAGCGCGCGCAGCGCAGGAATCCGCCGGTGCGGAGCGCGAGCGCCTGCAATGGCAGATCGGCGAACTCGACAAGCTTGCCCCCCAACCGGGCGAGTGGGATGCACTGAACGAGGAACATACCCGCCTCGGCCACGCCCAGGCGCTGCAGGACGCCGCACGCAACGCGGCCGACCGCCTGGAAAACGACGACGGCGGCGCCCGCTCGGCATTGGCGCAGGCGCTGGCCGCACTGAGCGCCCAGGAGCACCTGGAGCCGCAGTTCCGCGACACCGTCTTCCTGCTGGCCGACAGCCTGGCGCAAACCGACGAAGCGCTGCGCACCCTGCACGGCTACCTGCGCCGGGACGCCTGGGACGCCGCGCAGATGCAGGCGCTTGACGACCGCGTTTCCCTGTGGCTCAGCTTGGCACGGCGCTTCAAGCAAGCGCCTGGGGAGCTGGCGCGGGTCCGCCAGGAATGGAAGGCCGCCCTGGCCCTGCTCGACGCCGGCCAGGATTTGCAGGCGCTCGATGCCGCGCAGCGCGAAGCCGCCAGCCGTTACCAGGCGGCGGCCAAGGCCCTGACGCGCCAGCGCAGCGCGGCCGCGCCGCGCCTGGCTGCGCAGGTGACCGCGATGATGCAGGACCTCGGGATGGCAGGCGGGCAATTCACCGTGCAGGTATCCCCCGCCGCTCAGCCCGGCGCAGCCGGCGTGGACGACATCGAATTCCATATCGCCGGCCACGCGGGCCAGACGCCCAAACCGCTCGGGAAGGTCGCATCGGGCGGCGAGCTCTCGCGGATCGCACTGGCCATTGCCGTGACCACCAGCGCCATGGGGAGCGCCGGAACCTTGATATTCGACGAAGTGGACGCGGGCATCGGCGGTGCGGTCGCGCAAACCGTCGGCCGGCTCATGCAGCAACTGGGTCAGGAGCGCCAGGTACTCGCCGTCACCCACCTGCCGCAGGTGGCGGCCTGCGCCGACCACCATCTGGTGGTATCGAAGCAGCATTCGCCCGCCGGTGCCAGCAGTACGGTCGTGCCCGCCACGGGCACGGAGCGCGTCGCGGAAGTGGCGCGCATGCTGGGCGGCGAAAAATTGTCCAGGGCCAGCCTGGCGCACGCTCGGGAAATGCTGGGCGAGGGCGTGCCAGCGCCCGAAACGGAGTAGGCGATGGCGATCGAAATTGCCCTGATTACAGGCATGTCGGGCTCGGGCAAGTCCGTGGCCCTGCGCGCCTACGAGGACGCGGGCTACTACTGCGTGGACAACCTGCCGCCCGAGTTGCTGCTCAGCTTCGTGGCCTTGGAACACGCCCACCACGGCAACCGCCTGGCCATCGCCATGGACGTCCGCAGCCGAACCTCGCTGCCCATGGTTCCGGAAAAATTGCGCGAACTCCGTGCCCAGGGCTGCACGGTGCATTCGATCTTCCTGGATGCGGACACCGAAACCCTGGTGCGCCGATTCTCGGAGACACGCCGCAGGCACCCCCTGACCGACCGCATGACGCCCCAGGAGCCGCGCGGGCTGGTGCAGGTGATTGAGCTCGAACGGGAACTCCTGGCCGACCTGCGCGAAAGCGCACGGGTGGTGGACACCAGCACCATCCGCGCCGCCCACCTGCAAAGCTATCTCAAGTCCTTGATGGCCAAGCCACCGAATCCGCTTTCCCTCGTGTTCCAGTCGTTCGCCTTCAAGCGGGGCATTCCACTGGACGCCGATTACGTGTTCGATGTGCGCATGTTACCGAACCCCCACTACGAACCCGAGTTGCGCGACCTGACCGGCAAGGATGCCCCTGTGGCGGCATTCCTCTCGGCGCACGGAGAGGTCGCGCGCATGGAAGCGGACATCACGCGCTTCCTGACCGAATGGCTGGACGTGCTGGTCGAAAACCATCGCAGCTATGTGACGGTCGCCATCGGATGCACGGGGGGCCAGCACCGCTCGGTCTACCTGGCCGAACGGCTGTCGCAACGCTTTGGAATCCGCTGGCCCACGGTGACCCGGCACCGCGAGCTGGAAGCGCAGAACGTCTGAATGAACCGCCGCCTCAGCGGCGATCCGCCAGCATGCTGCGTATCGGCGCCGGCAGGCCAAGGGTGGGCCACTCACGCGGCGCGAACCAGGAGCCGCCCTCTTCCAAAAGGTCCGCCGTGCCCAGCTCCATGTGCACCGGGTGCAACAGCAACTGCCGGTGCGTGAGTGCGTGGCGCACCGGTGCCCATGCGTGCAACTGCCTTGCTCCCTTGCGTGCCGCGTGTGCCAGCAGTGCCTCTTCGTCGGCGAACACTGGCGCACAGAAAAGGCCGGCCCAGATCCCCGGCTCCGGGCGCCGCTGCAACCAGACCCGGCCGCCCGGCTCGCGCAGGAAAAGCAACCACCAGCTCTCACTCTTACGCAGCAGCTTGCGCGAACGAACCGGGAAACGTTCCGGTTCGCCGCTGCGCCGCGCCGCGCACGCCGATTCGAGCGGGCACACCGCGCAGGAGGGCTCGCGCGCCGTGCACACCGAGGCGCCCAGATCCATCAGTCCCTGCGTGTAGGCCGGCATATCGCCGGCGCGCTCCGGCACCAGCCCGGCGGCCAAGCCCCATAGGGCGCGCTCATGGGGCGCACGCGCTAGGTCGTGCTCGAACGCGAGGAAACGGCTGAGCACCCGCCGGACGTTGGCATCAAGGATCGGCACGCGTTCACCGAAGCAGAAAGCGGCGATGGCGGCTGCGGTGGACCGCCCTATGCCAGGCAGTTGCGCGAGCTGCTCAGCGCTGCCGGGAAATACCCCACCATGCTCGGCCACCACCCTGCGCGCCGCCCGGTGCAGGTTGCGCGCACGGCTGTAGTAGCCCAGTCCGCTCCACTCCGCCAGGACGGCATCTTCCGGCGCCGCGGCCAGCGCAGCGACGTCGGGAAAACGCAGCAGAAATCGCCGGTAGTAGCCCAATACCGTGGCCACCTGGGTCTGCTGCAGCATGATTTCGGAAAGCCAGACGCGGTACGGGTCCCGCGTGTTCTGCCAAGGCAGTTCGTGGCGGCCGTGCTGCCGCTGCCACAGCACGACGGCCTGCGCAAATGGCTGCGCGCCGCTCATGCGGGATTGGCGTGCACAAACGGATCCGCGTTCTGGGGATCACCGGCTGAAAGCGCCGGAAATGCCAGCAAGGACTGGGTGAGTTGCTCCAGCCGCTCGCTCAAGCCATCAAGGGTCTGCTGGCCTTCTTCAATTTCTGCAATGCGCTCTTCGAGTCCCGATGCGGCCGCCTGAATGCGGTCCACGGCATCGATCCGCCTGCTGAAACTGCGCCGGCGTTCGCGCAACTGGGCATCGAGCTGGGCCATCGCCGCATTGCTCCATAGCTCCAAATCGTTGGCCGCTGACTCGTACACGGCGCGTAGCCGCGTCGAAAGCGCGCGCGCCAGGCGCTCCGCAAACTCTGACTGAACCAGCTTCAAGGCGTTGCCTACGCTCAGGTATTGGGCGTGGCTGCGCTCGATGCGCACCAGGTCGAGCACGAATTGGTCAAGTTGGATGGGCTGCGGGACTTGTAGGGAAAAGCCGAACTCCGCATTGAGCTGCCGGAACGTTCCGGCAAGCATGGCCTGAACTTCCGTCGCATTGGCCTGGGCTTCGTCCAGCACCCTGCGCAACTGGTCGAAAGTGTCCGCATACTCCTTCTTGACGCCCAGCTTGAGCCCCTTCTGGCGCAGCGCCTGCACCAGCCCGGCCAACGCCGCCTTGAGCGCCCTCGCGCTCAAGCGGTCGAAGATGTCGCGCAGCAGCTTGAGGTGCACGGCGCGGACGGCCTGGATTTTGGTGGCACATTGGCCGAACTCGTCGCGCTCCTGCTCGATGCGCTGGCGCATCGCACTGATGACGGCGGCGTTCTTGCCGCGCAAGCTGCCCAGCTCAACCATCTGGTCGTCCAGGTCGCGCCGGCGGATATTGAGCACCCGCGCGGTTTCGCTGCGCACGCCCGTCAGAGCGGCGCCGATGGCCGAGCGCAGGATGTTCTGCCTCTGGCCCATGATGCCCTCCGCCAGTGCGTCCTCCAGCTCCGGCAAACCGCTGGATTCGAGCATCACGTCGTCGCAAGAGATTTTCGCCACCAAGCCTTTTTGCGCCGATACCAGCAGCACCTGTTCGGGTGCGATGCCCAGGGTTTCGGCCGACGCATGGCGCTGGCGCTGAAGCTGGGCTTGGACCTCGCTGGCGGAGCTCAAGGTGTCCCACAAGGTGTCGATCTTGTTGAGCACCACCAGGCGCGCCGCCGCGTTGTCGGTGGTATCGGCCAGGTGTTCGCGCCATATGGCCAGATCGGAGCGCGTCACGCCGGCATCGGCGGCCAGAATGAACACCACCGCATGGGCCTGCGGAATCAGGTTGACCGTCAGCTCGGGTTCCGCGCCGATGGCATTGAGGCCCGGGGTATCGAGGATCACCAGGCCGTGCTGCAGCAAGGGATGGGGCAGGTTGATGAGCGCATGGCGCCACTTCGGAACTTCCACCATGCCGTCGGCGTTTTGTGGAGGGTTTTCCTGGGGCAGCTCGTCGTGCCAGAAGCCCAGCGCACGCGCCTGGTCCACGCTGACGGGTGACACCTCCGCCACCTTGGCAATGGCGGCGGCGATCTGTGCGCCGTCGTGGACATCCAGGGGAATCTCTTCCCAGGCGTCCCGCACGGAACGCCAATCCGCCAGCCCACGCGACGAAAGCCGCGTATCTATCGGCAGCAGGCGCAACGAGGCGGCCTGGCCGGCGTCGTAGCCCAGCTCGGTCGGGCACATGGTGGTGCGCCCCGCACTCGCCGGCATGATGCGGCGCCCATAGCTGGCAAAGAACACCGCGTTGATCAACTCGGACTTGCCGCGTGAAAACTCCGCGACGAAAGCCACCATGATCTTGTCGGTGCGCACCTGGGCCTCGAGCCGCTCCATGCGCTCGCGCACCGACTCGTCCATCAGGTCATGGGAAGACAACCAGCCGGCCAATTGCCGCAGCCGGCGTGCGAAATCGCGCCGCCAGGCGTCGTGCTGCTCGAATTGCTGGTTGAAGGAAGGTCCCACTGGGGCTTTCGGATGTTCAGGACAACGCGGAATGCATCGTCAAAATATAGTGCATCGCCTGCGCATCGCCCACTTGTCCACGGCGCCGTTGCGTCCTCGCATCACGGTCGTTGGCAAACGGGGCAGAAGAAACTGCTGCGCTGGCCCTGCCGGACCATGGCAATCGGCGTCGAACAAGTATGACAGGGCGCGCCCTCGCGACCATAGACATGGGCGCTGTGCTGAAAGTGGCCGCTGCGGCCGTCGGCGGCCTGGAAGTCCCGCAAGGTGCTGCCGCCGGCGGCCACGGCTTGCTCGAGCACGCTGCGGATCGCCGCGTGCAGGCGTTCCGCCCGCGCAGGCCCGATGCGCCGCGCCTGGGTCGTGGGTCGAATGCGCGCTAGAAACAGCGCTTCGGAGGCGTAGATATTGCCCACCCCGACCACCAGCCTGCCCGCCAGGAGGAGTTGCTTGATGGGCGCCCGGCTCGCCTTCAGCCCCGCCTTGAAGGCGGCGAGTGAAAAATCGTCCGCCAGCGGCTCCATGCCGAGCCGCCCCAGGAGTTTGTCCAGCACGGGATCGTGATCGTCCGGCGCCCAGACCACCGCGCCGAAGCGGCGCGGGTCGTGCAAGCGCAGTTGCCCAGCGTCGGTCAGCAAATCAAAGTGGTCGTGCGGCCCGCCCGCCGGTAGCGCGGGGGCGAAGGACAGGCTGCCCGACATGCCCAGGTGCAGCACCAGCAAGCCTTGGTCCAGGCGCAACAGCAGGTATTTGCCGCGCCGGTCAACACCCAGCACCCGGCGCCCGGCCAGGGATTCCACGCTGCAGCCCAGGGGCCAGCGCAAGGGTTTTCCCAAGCTGGCACCGACGATGCGGGCACCGGCAATGCGGCCCTCGAAACTGCGCCGTGTGACTTCGACCTCGGGCAACTCAGGCATGGCAAGCCGGGCAAGGGCGGGCGATGGGCATGGATTATTATGGCCCGATGCCCCTTTCATCACGCGTTCTCGCGGCGTCGCTGCTGGCTGTCGTCTCGCTGGCTGGCGTTGCCAACGCCCAGAACGCCGCACCACCCACACCCGCGGCATCGACAGCACCGGCCACCGCCGAACCGAACGCCGGGCTGGACGCCGAACTGTTCTACGAGATCTTTCTGGGCGAATTCGCCGCCCGCTCGGGCGATGCCGGCGCCGGGTATGCATTGCTGCTGGAAGCGGCGCGCCGCAGCAACAATGAAAAGCTCTACCAGCGCGCCACCGAGATCGCCCTGCAATCGCGCTCCGGAGAGCCCGCGCTCGCCGCCGCGCGCGCCTGGACCACCGCCTGGCCAAGGTCGCAGATGGCCCAGCGCTACCTGCTGCAGATCTTGCTGGCGCTCAACCGCACCGCCGACACGGCCGCCCCCCTGGCGCAACTGCTGGAGAGCACCGAACCTGCTGCGCGCCAGAGTGTGGTGCTCTCGCTGCCGCTTCTGTACCGCCAGTTGAGCGACAAGGCGCTCGCCGCCCGTGTGGTGTCGGAGGTGCTGAAGCCCTATTTCTCCGATCCGGTGCTCGGGCCTGCGGCCATGGCGTCGAGCGGGCGCATGCAGCTGTTGGCCGGCGACCGTGCGACTGCACTGGCGCTGGCCCAGGAGGTAGCGGCCCGAGCGCCCGATTCGGACGAACTGGCCTCGTTTGCGCTTGACCTGATGGAAGCCAGGGTCGCGGGTGCCGAGACGCTGGTGCAACAGGCCTTCTCGGGCACGCGTTCGCCACAGCTTCGAATGACTTACGCACGGGTCCTGCTCGAGCGCCAGCAATACGCTGCGGCCCAAGCGCAAATCGAAACCGTTACCCAGCAACACCCCGAACTTGCGCAAGCGTGGCTGGCACTGGCCGCCCTCCAGGTACAGAACGGCGACCTGGACGCCGGCCAGACATCCTTGGACCATTTTTCCAAATCCGCTGCCGGAATGGCCGATTCGCCGGAAAAAGACGCCGCCACAACCCAGACCTACGTGCTGCAATCAGAGATCGCCGAGAAACGCGGGCAGCTCGATGAAGCCGAAGCCTGGCTGGCACGCATCGACAACGCCGATGCCCGCTTTGACGTACAGGTGCGCCGTGCCACACTGCTGGCACGGCGCGGCAAGCTCTCGCACGCGCGCGCCCTGCTGCAAAGCCTTCCCGAGGAAACCCCCGAAGACAAGCAGCGCAAGCTGGCCGCGCAAGTCCAGCTGCTGCGCGACAATGGGCAGTATGCCGACGCCTATGCGCTGCAGGGCGAACTGGTCCGGGAAGCTCCGGGCGACGCCGATCTTCTCTACGACCATGCGATGCTGGCGGAGAAGACCGGCGACCGCGACACCATGGAGCGCTTGCTGCGCCAGATCATCGCTGCCAAGCCCGACTACCACCACGCCTACAACGCCCTTGGTTATTCCTTTGCCGATCGGGGTATCCGGCTGGCCGAAGCCCGCAGCCTGGTGGAAACCGCATTGAGGCTGGCCCCCGGCGACCCCTTCATCACCGACAGCCTGGCCTGGGTGGAGTTCCGCGCCGGCAACAAGGCACGTGCGTTGGAACTGCTGGCGAGCGCATTCGCCGCCCGCAAGGACCCGGAAATCGCCGCACACTACGGCGAAGTGCTCTGGGCAACGGGCGATCACGAGCGCGCCCGGGCGGTGTGGCGCGAGGGCCTGCGCCGCAGCGCCGACAACGCGACGCTGCTGGAGACGCTCAAACGCCTGGGTGTCACGCCTTGACCGCGCAGCGCGCATCGGCACTGGGGCGCGCGGGGTGGTATTGGGCGGTCTGCCTGATGGCGCTGCTGCTGGCGGCCTGCGCCCAGGCACCACGCGTGGAGCAGCCGGGCGCCTGGAGCGGGCGCATGGCCTTGCGCGTGCAGGACGATGCCGGCGCATCGTTCTCCGCGCTGTTCGTGCTGCAAGGCGACCCTGAGCGCGGCAGCCTCACGCTCAGCACACCGCTCGGCACCGTGCTCGCCGCGCTGCGTTGGGCGCCGGGACAGGCGGCGCTGCAGTCGCCCCAGGGGGATCGGACAGCGGATTCCCTGGATGCGCTGCTGGCCGACGCGCTGGGCAGCACCATCCCGGTGCCGGCCTTGTTCGCCTGGCTGCGGGGCGAGGCGGCCAGCGCCGAGGGCTGGGAAGTGGATTTGGGCGAGATCGGCAGCGGCCGCCTCGCCGCCGTGCGCCAGCACCCCGCGCCGAGCGCCACGCTGCGCATCGCACTGGATCGTTGAGGCGGGCATGCAAGCGCTGTACGACGTCCCAGCCCCCGCCAAGCTGAACCTCTTTCTCCATGTGACGGGCCGGCGGGCCGACGGCTACCACCTGCTGCAGTCGGCATTCATGCTGATCGACTGGTGCGACACGCTGCACTTCGAACTGCGGCCCGATGGCCGCATCACGCGCGAGGACCTGGCCGGCGCCCTGCCTGAGGAAGACCTCACGGTGCGGGCGGCGCGCGCTCTGCAGCAGGCCTGCGCCTGCCCCCTCGGCGTGCACATCGGCGTGGCCAAGCGCATCCCGGCGCAGGCCGGCATGGGTGGCGGCTCCTCCGACGCCGCCAGCACGCTGCTGGCGCTGAACCGCTTATGGAAGCTCGGCTTGACGCGCGCACAGCTCATGGCGCTGGCGTTGCCGCTCGGCGCCGACCTGCCGTTCTTTCTCTGCGGCACCAATGCCTGGGTCGAGGGGATCGGCGAACGGATCACCCCGCTCACCGGGCAGAACGCCCTGCCGGCGCAGCGCTTCGCGGTCGTCAAGCCCGCCGCCGGCCTGGCGACCGCCGGAATTTTTTCCAGCTTGTCTTGGCAAGATTATTTTGGCAATGCTACAATCTCAGGCTTTGCTGCAGACCCATTCGGCTTTGGCCGGAACGACTTGCAGGGCGTCGCCGAGACGCTGTGCCCCGAGATCACCCAAGCCATTTCCTGGCTCAGGACCCTTGGATTGCATGGCAGAATGACGGGCTCTGGAAGCGCGGTGTTTGCAGCGGTATCGCAAGCGGTACACCTCCCCGCGCCACCGGGCGCATGGCAGGTTGAGGTTTGCGATAATCTGGCGGTCCATCCTCTGGCAGGCTGGGCAACAGAGTGAGTTTTGGGTTGGTCGCCACCTGAGGCAACCGACCTGTGTAGGGGAGTCGCCAAGCTGGTTAAGGCACTGGATTTTGATTCCAGCATGCAAAGGTTCGAATCCTTTCTCCCCTGCCAAATTTTTGCCCCCCAGGGCAACTTTTACACACCGCTGGGATGCTCATGCAGGCCAATCACCCCGACTTCATGGTCTTCACCGGCAATGCCAATCCGCAGCTTGCCGCTGAAATCGCGCAGCATCTGGGCATTGGCCTCGGCGCTGCCCACGTAGGGCGCTTTTCCGACGGCGAAGTGACGGTGGAGATCCGGCAAAACGTGCGCGCCCGCGACGTGTTTGTCGTGCAGTCCACCTGCGCACCGACCAACGACAGCCTGATGGAACTGCTCATCATGGTCGACGCCCTCAAGCGCGCTTCGGCCGAGCGCATCAGCGCCGTCATCCCCTATTTCGGCTACGCCCGCCAGGACCGCCGCCCGCGTTCCACGCGCGTGCCGATCAGCGCCAAGGTGGTCGCCAACATGCTGCAGGCCGTGGGCGTGGCGCGCGTGCTGACCATGGACCTGCACGCCGACCAGATCCAGGGCTTCTTCGACATCCCGGTAGACAACATCTACGCCTCGCCGGTGCTGCTGGGCGACCTGCGCCAGCGCGATTACCACGACCTGATCGTCGTATCGCCCGACGTGGGCGGGGTGGTGCGCGCCCGGGCGCTGGCCAAACAGCTCAACTGCGACCTGGCCATCATTGACAAGCGCCGCCCGAAGGCCAACGTCTCCGAAGTGATGCACGTCATCGGCGAAATCGAAGGCCGCAACTGCGTCGTCATGGACGACATGATCGACACCGCCGGCACGCTGGTGAAGGCGGCCGAGGTGCTCAAGGAGCGCGGCGCCAAGCAGGTCTATGCCTATTGCACGCACCCGATTTTCTCGGGCCCGGCGATCGAGCGCATCGCCCAAGGCGCGGCACTTGACGAAGTCGTCGTCACCAACACCATTCCCTTGAGCCAGGAGGCACGTGCCTGCGCCAAGATCCGCCAGGTTTCCGTGGCCCCGCTGTTCGCCGAGACGATCCAGCGCATTGCCCGCGGCGACTCGGTCATGAGTTTGTTCTCGGACCAGGAAAATCTTTTCTGATCCTGGGCAATTAGCCGGGTGGCTTCGCGGCCGCCCACCAATCAACCGGAAGCGCCACTGGTCGCGGTGCGCTTCATTTCGGAGAAAACTATGAACATCGTCGCTTTTGAGCGCGCCAAGCAGGGTACGGGTGCGAGCCGCCGTCTGCGCAATTCGGGCCGCACGCCCGGCATCGTCTACGGCGGCAGCGCCGAGCCCCAGGCCATCGAGCTGGACCACAACGCCCTGTGGCACGCCCTGAAGAAGGAAGCCTTCCATTCGAGCGTGCTCGAGATGGAAGTGGCCGGCACGACCAGCAAGGTGCTGCTGCGCGACGTGCAGTACCACCCCTACAAGCAGCAGGTGCTGCATGTGGACTTCCAGCGCGTAGACGCCAAGACCCGCCTGCACATGAAGGTGCCGCTGCACTACAGCAACGCCGAGGAATCGAGCGCCGTCAAGGTGGACAAGTGCACCGTCAACCCGGTCGTGACCGAACTGGACGTGGCCTGCATGCCCTCGGACCTGCCCGAGTTCATCGCCGTCGATCTGAGCGTGCTCAAGAAGGGCTCTTCCCTGCACCTCAAGGACATCAAGCTGCCCAAGGGCGTAAGCGCCGTGACGCATGGCTCGGCCAACAACCCGGTGCTGGTGTCGGTGATTCCCCCGCTGGTGATTGCCGAAACCCCGGCAGCCGACGCAGCCGCCGCCGATGCGGCCCCCGCCAAGGGCAAGGGCAAGAAGAAGTAAAGCCTGCCCCTTCCTGGCCGCTGCGTGCGGCCGGCGGCAACGGCCCACCGCGTGTGGGCCGTTTTTCATGGTGCGTGCGGCCGGCACGCCCGCCTTTCGGATAATCCTTGCCATGATTAAACTGGTGGTGGGCCTGGGCAACCCCGGCCCGGAATACGAAGCCACGCGGCACAACGCGGGCTTCTGGTGGGTCGATGCCCTGGCGCGCGAACTCAAGGTGCAATTGGTGCCCGAACGCAGCTACTGGGGCCTGGCGGCGCGCGCCACGGTGCAGGGGCAGCCGGTGTGGCTGCTGCAGCCGCAAACCTTCATGAACCTCTCGGGCAAGGCCGTGGCGGCGCTGGCGAGGTTTTTCAAGATCGCGCCCGAGGAAGTGCTGGTGGTGCACGACGAGCTCGACCTGCCGCCCGGCCAGGCCAAGCTCAAGCGCGGCGGCGGGCACGCCGGCCACAACGGCCTGCGCGACATCCATGCCCAGCTCGGCACGCCCGATTACTGGCGCTTGCGCATCGGCATCGGCCACCCCGGCGACCGCGCGGACGTCGCGGCCTGGGTGCTCAAGCGCCCGCCACAGGAGCAGCGCACCCTCATCGAGGACAGCATCGCCCACTCGCTCAAGGCCTGGCCGGCGCTGCTCGCCGCCGACATGGACAAGGCGGCGCAGCAGATCCACACCACCAAGCCGCCCAGGCCCAAGCCGCCGCGGCCCATCGCGCCTGCCTGATACTATTATTTTTATAGCTATAAGCGCTTGTTGAATAAGCGCTAGAGGCCAAAAACACCTGAAGTCTTATACCTTGGCTTCCTGCAAACGCTGGAATTTCTGCCACAGCGTTTCCCGGCTCTCCACATGCGCCGGGTCCACCGGGATGCAGGCCACCGGGCAGACTTCGACGCATTGCGGCTGGTCGAAGTGGCCGACGCACTCGGTGCACCTGTGCGGGTCGATCTCGTAGATCTCCGGCCCCATGGTGATGGCCTGGTTGGGGCATTCGGGCTCGCAGACGTCACAGTTGATGCATTCGTCGGTGATCCTCAAGGCCATTGCGCGCGCTCCGTGGGTATTGCGCCGGGCGGCACCCGGCCGTGCGATTATCCCGTGCCGGCGAACGCACTACCGCGCGTGCTGGCTTTGCCGTTAAGCTGGCCGGCGCGGGCCGTTCCGCGCTGCCCGCTCCGTCCATGCGCCTGTTCCTGCTGCGTCGCTTCATCACCCTGCTGCTCACGCTGGCCGCCGCGTCGGCGGTGGTGTTCGTCGTGCTCGACGTGCTGCCCGGCAACGCCGCCCAGACCATGATGGGGCCCGATGCCGCGCCCGAGGCGGTGGCCGAACTGGCGCGCCAGCTCGGGCTCGACCGACCCGCCTGGCAGCGCTATGCGGATTGGGTGCGCGGCCTGCTGCAGGGCGACATGGGCGAGAGCTACGCCTACGCCAGCCCCGTGGGGGAACTGGTGGCCGAGCGCCTGGCCGTCACGGTGCCGCTCGCGTTCCTGGCCATTGCCCTGGCGAGCGCGCTGGCGCTGCTGGCCGGCATGTTCGCCGCCTCGCGCCACAACCGGACGGGCGACTTCGGCACCATGGCGCTGGTGCAGATCGGCATCGCGCTGCCCAACTTCTGGCTCGCCATCCTGCTCATCCTGCTGTTCGCGGTGCGCCTGCAGTGGCTGCCGGCGGGCGGGTTTCCGGGCTGGAGCGCCGAGGACGGCGGCGGTTTCTGGCCGGCCCTGCAGGCACTGCTGCTGCCGGCGGTGGCGCTGGCCGTGGTGCAGGGCGCGATCCTGGCGCGCATCACCCGCTCGGCGGTGCTCGACGTGCTGCGCGAGGATTTCGTGCGCACCGCGCGCGCCAAGGGCCTGAGCCGGCGCGCGGCGCTGTGGCACCACGTGCTGCGCAACGCCCTGGTGCCGGTGCTCACCGTCATGGGCCTGCAGTTCGCGGGGCTCCTGGCGGGCACCATCGTGGTCGAGAACGTGTTTGCCCTGCCCGGCCTGGGGCGCCTGGTGTTCCAGTCGATCGCCAACCGCGACCTGATCGTGGTGCGCAACTGCGTGCTGCTGCTCGCCGCCATGGTGGTGGTCGTCAATTTCGCCGTTGACGTGCTGGCCGCGCTCATCGACCCCCGGCTGGCACGCCGCGCCGGATGACCGCCGCGCCGCACGCCAGCGCCACCGCGCGGCCCCACTGGCAGCGCGCGCTGCGCCATGGCAGCCTGGTGCTGGGCGGCGCGCTGACGCTGCTGGTGCTCGCTGCGGCCCTGCTCTCGCTGTGGTGGACCCCCTGGTCGCCCTTTGCCATGGACATGGGGCAACGCCTGGCACCGCCCGGCACCGCGCACTGGCTGGGCACCGACGCCTTCGGCCGCGACGTCGCCTCGCTCCTGCTGGTGGGCGCGCACAGCAGTTTGCTGGCCGGCGTGGTCGCCGTGGGCATTGGCCTGGCCATCGGCACCGCGCTCGGCCTGCTGGCCGCCGCGCGGCGCGGCTGGGTGGAGGAGCTCGTCATGCGGCTGGCCGATTTCAGCTTTGCCTTCCCGGCCGTGCTCTCGGCGATCCTGTTCACCGCCGCCTGGGGCCCGGGCCTGGTGAATGCCATCGTCGCCATCGGCATCTTCAACATCCCGGTGTTCGCGCGCGTCGCGCGTGCCGGGGCGCTGGCGGTGTGGTCGCGCGAATACGTGCTGGCGGCGCGCGCCTGCGGCAAGGGCATGCTGCACACCACGCTCGAACACGTGCTGCCCAACATCGCGCCCATGCTCATCGTGCAGGCCACGGTGCAGTTTGCGCTGGCCATCCTGGCCGAGGCGGCGCTCTCCTACCTGGGCCTGGGCACGCAGCCGCCGCAGCCGTCCTGGGGGCGCATGCTGAGCGACGCCCAAACCCTCATGCACCAGGCGCCGCTGCTGGCGGTGTGGCCCGGCATGGCCATCGCCTGCGCCGTGCTGGGCCTGAACCTGCTGGGCGACGGCCTGCGCGACCTGCTTGACCCCCGCATGCGCGCGCGCTGAGGACCGCCATGCCCCTGCTGGAAGTCACCGACCTGCGCATCGCACTGGCCACGCCACACGGCTTGGTGCAGGCGGTGCGTGGCCTCGATTTTTCCCTGGACGCCGGCGGGACGCTGGGCCTGATCGGCGAATCGGGCTGCGGCAAATCGCTCACCGCGCTGGCGCTCATGGGCCTGCTGCCGGACGGTGCCCAGGTGAGCGGCAGCATCCGCCTGGCCGGCCAGGAGCTCGTCGGCCTGGACGAGCGGGCCCTGTGCGCGCTGCGCGGCAACCGCATGGCCATGGTGTTCCAGGAACCCATGGCCGCGCTCAACCCCCTGCACCGGGTGGGCGACCAGGTGGCCGAGCCCCTGTGCATCCACCAGGGCCTGGGCCGGCGCCAGGCACGCCAGCAGGCGCAGGCGCTGCTCGAGCGTGTGGGCATAGACGACGCGGCGCGCCGCATGTCGGGCTATCCGCACGAGTTTTCCGGCGGCCAGCGCCAGCGCATCTGCATTGCCATGGCGCTGGCCTGCGGGCCGGCGCTCCTGATCGCCGACGAGCCCACGACCGCGCTCGACACCGAGGTGCAGGCGCACATCCTCGCCCTGCTGCGCGAACTGGTGGCCGAGCGCGGCATGGCACTGCTGCTCATCTCGCACGACCTGGCCGTGGTGGCGCAGAACGCCGCGCGCATGCTGGTGATGTACGGCGGCAGCCTCGTCGAGGCCGGGGACGCGGCGCAGGTGTTCGCGCGCATGGCCCACCCGTACACGCGCGGCCTGCTGGCGGCGCGGCCGGTGCTCGGCGGCGCTGCAGACACGCGCGCCGCGCTGCGCCCGCCGCTGCCCACCATCGCCGGCAGCGTGCCTCCACTGCACGCGCTGCCGCCGGGCTGCCCGTTCGCCGGGCGCTGCGCCTACACCATCGCCGCCTGCCACGCGGCGCTGCCACCGCTTGCCGACCTGGGCGACGGCCACGGCGTGCGCTGCATCCGGCCCGAAGCCATCGCAGGGGCCGCGCCATGAACCCCGGAACCCCTGAAAATGTAACTAACAACCATTACCAGACAAGCGCTGGAGGCCATTTTGATCCTGAAAACAGCGCCCCGCCCCTGCTGCAGGTGCAGGGCCTGGCGCACCGCTACGCCCTGCCGCGCACGCGCCTGTGGGGGCCGCGCCCGCAGCTCACGGCCCTGGAGGACGTGCACCTCAGCCTGCACGCCGGCCGCAGCCTGGGGATCGTCGGCGCCTCGGGCTCGGGCAAGTCCACGCTGGCGCGCCTGGTGATGGCGCTCGAGCCGCCGAGCAGCGGGCGCGTGCTCTGGGCCGGCCAGGACCCACGCCAGATGGGCGCAGCCGAACTGCGGCGCGCGCGCCGGCACATCCAGATGGTGTTCCAGGACCCATTCGGCGCGCTCGACCCGCGCCAGCGCATTGCGCGCATCGTCGCCGAACCGCTGGCCGCGCAAGGCGGCGCAAGCCGCGCCGAGCAGCGCCGCCGTGCCGCCGAAGTGCTGGAGCAGGTGGGCCTGGCGACCAGCGCGCTCGACCAGTACCCGCACGAGTTTTCCGGCGGGCAGCGCCAGCGCATTGCCATTGCGCGCGCGCTGATCACGCGGCCGCGCGTCATCGTCGCCGACGAACCGGTGAGCGCGCTCGACGTGTCGGTGCAGGCGCAGGTGCTGAACCTGATGCAGCAGCTGGCGCGCGATTTCGGCGTGACCTACCTGCTCATCAGCCACGACCTGGCCGTGGTCCACCACCTGTGCGACGAGGTCGCCGTGCTGCACCAGGGCCGCATCGTCGAGCACGGGCCGCCGGCGCGCCTGTTCCGCTCGCCCGCACATTCCTACACCCGCGCGCTGGTCGCCGCGCTGCCGCTGGCACCGGGTGCGGTACAAACACATCTCAGCTAGGAGAACACACCCATGATGAACCGCCGCACCGCCCTGGCCGCCACGCTCGCCGCCGCTCCCCTCGCCAGCCCGCTGGCCGCCTGGGCGCGGGAGGACGGCGCGCGCATGGTGCTGGCCCTGACGCTCGAACCGCCCGGCCTCGACCCGACGGCCAACGCGGCGTCCTCGATCGGCGAAGTCGTGCACTACAACGTGTTCGAGTCGCTCACCAAGATCAACTCCGACGGCAGCATCTCGCCCCTGCTGGCCGAGAGCTGGGAAGTCTCGCCCGACCTCAAGACGACCACCTTCCAGCTGCGCAGGGGCGTGAAGTTCCACAACGGCGAGCCCTTCAACGCGGAATGCGTGAAGTTCTCGCTCGAGCGCGCCGGCGGCGAAAAAAGCACCAACAAGGACAAGCGCAGCTTCGCCAAGGTGCGCGTGCACGTCGAGGACGAGCACACCGTGGTGCTGGTCAACCAGGACATCGACCCCGACTTCCTCTTCGTCCTCGGCCAGGCCACGGCCATCATGGTCGAGCCCAAGAGCGCCGCCGGCAACGCCACCCAGCCCGTGGGCACGGGGCCGTACAAGCTGGCGCAATGGCGGCGCGGCGCCTCCGTCACGCTCGAGCGCTGGGACCAGCACCGCGACGCCAGAAAGGTGCGCATCCAGCGCGCCACCTTCCGCTTCATTTCCGACCAGGCGGCGCAGGTCGCCGCCTTGCTGGCCGGCGACGTGGACGTGTTCGCCCGCGTCACGCCGCGCAGCGTGGCGCAGTTCAAGGGCCAGGCGCGCTACCAGGTCGTGGTGAGCGGCTCGCGCGCCAAGACCATCCTGGCCATGAACAACGGCCGCAAACCGCTCGCCGACGTGCGCGTGCGCCGCGCAATTGCGGCCGCCATCGACCGCAAGGCCGTCATCCAGGGCGCGGCCGAGGGCTACGGCGTGCCGATCGGCAGCCACTACGTGCCGGGCGCCTTCGGCTATGTGGACACCACCGGCCTCAACCCCTACGACCCGGCCAAGGCCAGGCGCCTCCTGGAAGAAGCCGGCGTGAAGCAGCCGCTCGCGCTGACCATGACGCTGCCACCACCGCCCTACGCGCGCCAGGGTGGCGAGATCGTCGCCGCGCAGCTGGCGCAGGTCGGCATCCAGGTGAAGCTGGAGAACGTCGAGTGGGCGCAGTGGCTCTCGGGCACCTACGGCAACAAGAACTACGACCTGACGCTGATCTCGCACGTCGAACCCTTCGACCTGGCCAACTTCACCAAGCCGGACTACTACTGGCAGTACCACTCCGAAGCGTTCAACGAGCTGTTCGAGAAAATCCAGAACGCCGCGCGCCCGGCCGACCGCGCGCGCCTGCTGGGCGAGGCGCAGCGGCTGCTGGCCATCGATTGCGTGCACGCCTTCCTGTACCAGCCGCAGTGGGTGACGGTGGCGAACAAGCGCGTGCGCGGGCTGTGGAAAGACATGCCGATTTTCGTCAACGACCTGTCCTCCCTGTCCTGGGCATGAACCGCGCCCCCGACTCCAACGCCCTGCACACGCTCGGTGCCCGCGCCCTGCGCGAGGGTTACGCGGCCGGCAGATTCTCGCCGGTCGAAGTGGCGCAGGCGGTGCTGGCGCGCATGGCGCGCTGGGAGCCGCACCTGCACGCCACCTGGCTGCTGCGGCCCGAGCGTGCGCTGGCCGAGGCGCGCGCCAGCGAGGCGCGCTGGCGGCGCGGCGCGCCGCTCTCGCCGCTCGACGGCGTGCCGCTGACGCTCAAGGACAACATCGCCACCCAGGGCGACGCGACGCCGCTCGGCACGGCGGCGGTGGAATTGACCCCGGCGGCCGCCGACGCCCCGCCCGCCGCACGCCTGCGCGAAGCCGGCGCGGTGCTGGTGTCCAAGACCACCATGCCGGACTACGGCATGTTGTCCTCCGGGCTGTCGAGCTTCCACGCCCTGGCGCGCAACCCCTGGGACCTGCGCAAGGGCCCCGGCGGATCGAGCGCAGGCGCGGGCGCCGCGGCGGCGGCCGGCTACGGCCCGCTGCACGTCGGCACCGACATCGGCGGCTCGCTGCGCCTGCCGGCGAGCTGGTGCGGCATCTTCACGCTCAAACCCAGCCTGGGGCGCATTCCCATCGACCCGCCCTACACCGGCCGCGCCGCCGGCCCCATGACGCGCAGCGTGGAAGACGCGGCGCTGATGATGGCGGTCCTCTCACGGCCGGACGCGCGCGACAGCATGGCGCTGCCGCCGCAGGACATCGACTGGCAGGATTTCGAGCGCGGCCCGGAGCATTTGCGCGGCCTTCGCATCGGCCTGCTGCTGGACGCCGGCTGCGGCCTGCCGGTCGACCCGCAGGTGCACGCCGCCGCCCTGCAGGCGGCGCGGCTGTTCGAGCAGGCCGGTGCGCACGTCGCGCCCATGGCGCCCTTCCTCGCGCCGGCCATGCTCGCCGGCATGGACCACTTCTGGCGCATGCGCTCGCACCTGGACATGGCCGCCCTTCCGCCCGAGCGCAAGGCGCGCGTGCTGCCCTTCATCCAGGCCTGGGCGGACAGCGCGGCGGGCCTCTCCGGCACCGAGGTGTTCCAGGCCGCGCAGCAGTTCCACGCCACGCGCGTGGCCACCGTCGCCGCCTGCAGCGCGTTCGACTACGTGCTCTCGCCCGTCGCGCCCATCACCGCCTTCGCCGCCGAACTCGCCAGCCCGACGGACGACCCGCTGCGCGCGCTGGAGCACATTGCCTTCACCGTGCCGTTCAACATGTCCGAGCAGCCCGCCGCGTCGATCAACTGCGGCTACAGCGCGGATGGCCTGCCCATCGGCCTGCAGATTGCCGGCGCCCGCTTCGACGACCTGGGCGTGCTGCGTGTGGCGCGCGCCTTCGAGCAGCTGCGCGGGCCGCAGCGGCCGTGGCCGGAACCTCCCGCTACCACCTGAAAATATAGCCAAATTGGCCTCTAGCGCTTATCCAGTAAGCGCCAGTAGCTATCAAACTATGAGTATCTGGTTGCGTTTCGCCCGGCGCCAGGGCCTCAGGCACTGCGGCTGACCGTCGCCAGCCGCACCGCCAGGCCGAGGAACACCAGGCCGGCGGCGCGGTTGAGCCAGCGCTGCGCGCGCTCCGAGCGCAGCAGCAGCGTGCCGAAGGCGCCGGAAAACACCGCGATGGCGCCGAACACCAGCAGCGTGGCCACCATGAAGACCACGCCCAGCAGCATGATCTGCGGCGCCACGCTGCCGCGTGCCGGGTCGGCGAACTGCGGCAGGAAGGCCAGGAAGAAGATCAGCACCTTGGGGTTGGTGAGGTTCATCACCATGCCGCGGCCGACCATGCGCCAGGCGCTGCCGGCGGCCACCTCAGGGCCCGCGCCGTCCTGCCCCGCCGGGGCCTCGCCGCGCGGGCGCAGCGACTGCCAGGCGAGCCAGGCGAGGTACGCGGCGCCCAGGTACTTGAGCACGGAAAAGGCCGTGGCCGAGGCGGCGAACAGCGCCGCCAGCCCCAGCGCCACGGCCGCCGTGTGGAATACCAGGCCCACGCACAGGCCCACCACCACCGCCATGCCGGCGCGCCAGCCGCGCTGGGCGGACTGCACCAGCACGAACAGGTTGTCCGGACCCGGCGTGATGCCCAGGAGCAGCGAGACGCCGAAGAAAGCCAGCAGGGTGTCCAGGGTGGGCATGGTGGTGCGGGGAAAGCCAAAGTTGCATTGTGGCTCAGCGCACCGGCACCACGAACACGCGCGGCTTGGGCGCGCAGCCGGGGCCGGCATAGGCAGCGCTCACGCGCTCCCAGCCGGGGCCGGGCGAGACCTGGGCGCAAATGCGCGTGCCGTCCACCTTGCTCTGCCACCAGTACCAGGGCGCAGGCGCCGCGCTGGCCAGTTGCGCCGCCAGGAGGCCGCAACCGGCTGCGAGGCAGAGCGCCGGGCCGAGCGCGCGGCGGCCGGTCCGCTTCATCGCAGGGGCCAGCCGGCGTGGCGCGCCAGGAAGGCGTCCACGGTTTCGGTGTAGGCGCCGGGCAGGCCGAGCTGTTCGTTGATTTCCCCGTGCGAGAGCGGCTCGGCCAGCACGCGGGCTTCTCCGCCCAGCGCATGGTCCTTGCGGGCATAGGCCTCGGCCTGCTCACAGGAGCTGCGCCGTGGCGCCGAGCAGACCAGCAGGGTCGGCGCCATCCCCGCCTCCAGCTGGTGCTGTGGCGAGACGCGCCGCCAGCCGGCCGGGTCGCTGCCGAAGGCCTGATCGAACAAACGCGCGTGGCGCGCGTTCATGATCTGCGGTACGTCCAGCGCGCCGCTGTCGAGCAGCACCACGGCCTGCGGCGCCCGGGCGCCGGCCGCACGCAGCCGCGCCGGGTCGCCCGCCACCAGCGCCGCCAGGTGCGCACCGGCCGAGTGGCCCATGAGCACGAAGCGCCGGGCATCGGCGCCCCAGCTGCTCGCCTGCTGCTGCGCCCAGGCCAGGGCCTGCGCCACGTCGCGCGCCTGCTCGTCGGGCGGGGTGTCGGGCAGCATGCGGTAGTTGATCGACACCACCACCACGCCGCGCGGCAGCCAGTGCGCGAGCTTGTTGTCCACCAGGCGGTCGTGCGCCTTGTCGCCGCGCCGCCAGCCGCCGCCGTGGACGAGCAGCAGCACCGGCGCCGAGCGCACGTCCGCCGGCAGGTAGACGTCCATGCGCTGCAGGCGGTCGGGACCGTAGGCGAGGTTGCGCAGCACCTGGGTGCCGGCCGGGAGCGGTGCCGCCGGCCCGGCGCGCGGGCGGTCGGTGCCGTCGTCGTCCCAGAAGGCCTCGGCCGCGCCGCGCTCGGACGCCCCCAGGGCGCGCTCGGCCAGGCGCTCGCGCAGCGGGCCGGCGTGGGCGGCGGGCGCCAGCGCGGCGGCAAGCAGGCTGAGCGCCAGGGCGTACAGGCCGGCGCGGGCGGTGGACAGAAAACTGGCGGTGTGGTGCATGGTGCGCCCCGTGGTGGAAATGGGCCGCATTGTCTGGAGCGTGCGTGAACGCCGTTGCGGGGCAACGTATCAAGCGGTAACGATCCAGCCTTCGAGCCGATCGAGCTCGGCCGGCAGGCCGTAGAGGCCGTCGCCGACGGCGTGGCGCCCGGCGCCCCAGGCGGCCTGCAGCAGGCAGAGCACGGCGTCCAGGCTGTCGCCGCTGGCGTCCTGGGCCAGGGCGTCGCGCTGGGCGTGGCTGAGGCGCAGTTGCAGGCCGAGCCGGGTGCGGCCGTCCTCCAGCGCTGTCAGCAAGTCCTTGCGGGCGATGAGGCGTTCGGGCGTCTGGCGCGCGCGCTCGTCGCTCTTGTAGCTGCGCCGGCCCAGCAGCTCGCGCGCCAGCAGGCCGGGGTAGGCCTCCAGCGCCACGCGCTCCGGGTCGCCGGCGTGCAGGCCGGGCAGGTGCACGCCGGCCGCGAGCAACAGGGGCACCCCGGCGTGCAGCATGTAGGCCACGGGCGGGTTGACCCATTTCATGCTCGGGCTGGAGCCGGCCGGGCCGTCGGTGGCGCGGTGGGCGAACTTGCCGCCCACCGGCCGGGCGGCGCAGAAGCCGGCGAAGGCGGCGCGGACGTCGGCGCGCGGCAGCGCAGCGTAGTGGCGCATGCAGTCGCGCCAAACCGTCGGCCAGCCCAGGTGTTCAACGAGTTCCCGGGGCAGGCCAAACGGCAGGTCGAAGCCGCCGACCCAGGGGCCGGGCTGCGCCAGCCAGGCGCCGAAGGCATCCAGGGTGTCGAAGCGCTGCAGGGCGTCCAGCCGCACCGCCCGGCCCTGCAGGCGCCCCTCGGCCAGCAGCACGGGCTTGCGCCGGCTCGGGCGGCTGGTGAAGTCGACGCCGATCAGCCGCAAGCCGCGCCGCCTCAGGCCCGGCCGATGATGGCGGCGGTCGCCATCAGTTCTTCGAGCAGGGCGAAGGACACCGCGCCGGAGACGCTGTACGGGTCGAGCTCGGCCTTCTCGGAATATTTGAGCAAGATGGAATGGTTGAGCTTGCTCAGGTTGACCTTGCCCATGGTCCAGCCGCCAAAGCGCCGCGCCGCGATCTCTTCGTAGTGCAGCAGCTCGACGTCCTTGTGGCGCGGGTCGCGCTGAATGTGGCCGTAGAGTTCGTTCACCGCCGAGCGGCCGCCCTCGATGGCCTGCAGGAACACGCCGCCGCCGTAGCACAGGATGCCGGTGATTCCGCAGCCGGGGTTGTGCTCGCGCGACTGGGTGAGGATGGCGTCTATGGCTTCGGGCGAGTTGTCGACGGCGCGGCTGGCGTAGAGCAGGCGTACGAGCATGGTCGGTTCACTTTCCAGGGATGAGCGAGAGGAATTCGCGGCGCAGCGATGCGTCCTTCAGGAACACGCCGCGCATTACCGAGTTGAGCATCTTGCTGTCCATCTCCTTGACGCCGCGCCAGGACATGCAGAAGTGGCTCGCCTCCATGACGATGGCCAGGCCGTCGGGCTGGGTTTTTTCCATGATCAGGTCGGCCAGCTGCACCACGGCTTCTTCCTGGATCTGCGGGCGGCCCATGACCCAATCGACCAGGCGCGCGTATTTCGACAGACCGATGACGTTGGTGTGCTCGTTGGGCATGACGCCGATCCAGATCTTGCCGATCACCGGGCACAGGTGGTGGCTGCAGGCGCTGCGCACGGTGAGCGGGCCGACGATCATCAGCTCGTTGAGGTGCTCGGCGTTGGGGAATTCGGTGATGGGCGGCGGCGCGACGTAGCGGCCGCTGAACACCTCGCTCAGGTACAGCTTGGCGACGCGCCGCGCGGTGTCGTGGGTGTTGTGGTCGCCGTCGGTGTCGATGACCATGCTGTCGAGCACGCCCTGCATCTTGATCTCGACTTCGTCGAGCAGGCGCTCGAGTTCGCCCGGCTCGATGAACTCGGCGATGTTGTCGTTCGCATGGAAGCGCTTGCGCGCGGCGAGGATGCGCTCGCGGATCTTGACGGAGACGGGAACGCCCTCGTCCTGGTCGGGGGAGCGGATGTCGGCGGGGTCTGAGCGCTGCATGGGCGAATGGTAACAGTGGCGCCACACCTTTGTTTTTTGATGTTTTTTGGCCTCTAGCGCTTATCAGTATTGGGTTTTATGCTATTAAATAATTAGCAATGCAGCGCGTCTTCAGTAGCGGTTACCGGTGAGCCACAGCGCGCCGCGCACCAGGATGAAGGCCAGGCGGTCGAGCACGCGGGCGCGCCAGGGGCGCGCGGCGTAGGCCTGCGCATCAATCTGTTGACCGGCGTGCTCCATGGCGTGGACCAGGCGCCCGCGCAGGGTGCGGGCGAAGTCCTGGTCGGCCACGGCCACGTTGGCCTCGCGCGCCAGCAGCAGGCTGAGCGGGTCGAGGTTGGAGGAGCCCACCGTCGCCCAGGGGTACGCGCCCTCGGCGTCGATCACCGCCACCTTGGCGTGCAGGAAGCTCGGTGAATACTCGTGGATCTCGATGCCCTCGGCCAGCAGGCTGCCGTACACCGGCCGCGCCGCGTGGTACTGGAGGAAGTATTCGTAACGCCCCTGCAGCAGCAGGCGCACGCGCACGCCGCGTCGCGCCGCGTGCTTGAGCGCGCGTCGCAGGCGCCGACCGGGAACGAAATAGGCGTTGGCGATGATGATCTCGGCGCGCGCCTGAGCGATCGCGCGCAGGTAGGCACGCTCGATGCCGGTGCGGTGCAGCAGGTTGTCGCGCAGCAGCAGGGCCGCGCGCACCCCACCCGGGCTGTGCGGCGCCTGGCCACGTTCGCGCGCTGCGCGCCGCGCGGCCCGGAAATCGCGCAACGCCTCGCCCAGGTGGCGCGAGCGCGCGGCACTGGCCGCCTGCATGCGCCACCAGACGATCTGCATGGCGGCGTGCGCCTCGGCGACTATGGGACCTTGCACCTGCACGGCGAAGTCCAGCCGGGGCGCTTCAAGGCGGCCGTGGTTGGGGTCGTGGAAATCGTCCAGCAGGTTGATGCCGCCGCAGAACAGCAGGGCGCCGTCGACCACGCACAGCTTGCGGTGCAGCCGGCGCCAGCGCTGCGGCAGCAGCAGGCCCAGCGGCCCGAGCGGTGCATACACCTGGTAGTGCACGCCGGCGGCGGCCAGGCGCTCCAGCCATTCGGGGGCCAGGCCCCCGGTGCCGAAGCCGTCCACCAGCAACTGCACCTGCACGCCCCGGCGCGCCGCGCGCTCCAGCGCCTCGCCGATGCTGGCGCCGCTGTCCGTGAAATCGCAAATATAGGTCTCGAATCGCACGCTCTGCGCGGCCGCATCCATGGCGCGCACGAGTGCGGGAAACAGTTCTTGTGCCCCCTGCAGCAGGGCCACGCTGTGACCGCCGGTCAACTCGACGGTGCGCGCCATCTAGCGCCTGGCCTTTCTGGATCGCAACGCATCTGGCACAAACAGTGCGACCAGACCCTAGAGCCGAAATTCCGCCACCAGCGGCAGGTGGTCCGACATGCGCCACCAGATCCTCCCCTGCGGGACATGCAGGCCCATCGGCGTCAGGCCGCGCACGTAGATGTGGTCGAGCTGCACGATGGGCAGGCGCGCGGGGTAGGTGAAGGCCGTCTGCTCGAACTCCACCAGACCGATCTGCGCCAGGGCCTTTTTCACCTGCAGGCCCCAGTCGTTGAAGTCGCCGGCGACCACCAGGGGCGCGCCGGCCGGCACCTCGCGGTCGATGAACTGGCGCAGGCGCGCCACTTGGCGCAGGCGGCTGCCCGGGATCAGCCCCAGGTGCACGACGATGGCGTGCACCGGTCGGCCCGCCAGGTCCACCTCCACGTGCAGCAGCCCGCGCTGCTCGAAGCGGTGGTCGGAGATGTCCTCGTGCTGGTGGCCCAGCACCGGCCAACGCGTCAGCAGGGCGTTGCCGTGCTCGCCGTGCCTGGTGAAGGCGTTGGTGCGGTAGACCGCCTCGTAGCCATCGGGCGCCAGGTACTGCGCCTGCGGCAGCGCGGGCCAACGCTCGAAATACGCCGCCTCGCGCCGGTGGAGGCTGCGCACCTCCTGCAGGCAGACGATGTCGGCGTCGAGTTGCTCGACCGCATGACCGAGGTTGTGGATTTCCAGCCGGCGCGCGGGGCCGAAACCCTGCACGCCTTTGTGGATGTTGTAGGTGGCGACACGCAGCAGCGAGGGCGATTCCATGGCGCACATTGTGGCGCAGTCGGGCGCATGGGGTCTGCCCTATCGCCCGCCGCTGCACGCCTGCTTACACTGCGAACGCCCCACCTGCACGCCGCCGCCCCGTTTCCCCACCACCATGGCCGAACCCCTGCCCAAACCAGCACGCACTTACGTGGCGCTGGTCGTCGACGGCAATGCCACATCGCGCAGCATCCTGGCCGCGCAGCTGCGCGCCTACGGCATCGGCAAGGTGGTGCAGTGCAACCGCATCCGCGACGCGCGCAACCGGCTCGAACACATGACCTTCGACTACGTGCTGTGCGAACAATCGTTCCACGAGCACGACGCCTCGGGCCAGACGCTGCTGGACGACCTGCGCCGCGCCCGGCTGCTGCCTTTTTCCACGGTCTTCTTCATGGTCACGGGCGAAGCCACCTATGCCAAGGTGGCCGAGGCGGCGGAATCCGCGCTCGATGGCTACCTGCTCAAGCCCTTCACGCCATCGGCCCTGTTCGAGCGCCTGCGCCAGGCGCGCCAGCGCAAGGAGCATTTGAGCCCCATCTTCGAGGCCATCGAGGTCGAGGATTTCGAAGGTGCGGCGCGCCTGTGCGTGCAGCGTTTCACCCAGCGCGCGCCGTATTGGCTGTACGCGGCACGCATCGGCACCGAGCTGCTGCTGCGCCTGGGCCGTCACGAGGAGGCACAAAAGCTGTTCGAGGCGGTGATTGCCACCAAGGCCCTGCCCTGGGCCAAGCTCGGCGTGGCCCGCGCGCAGATAGAAAGCGGCAAGTTCACCCACGCCGCCACCACGCTGCAAGGCCTGATCGAGGAAGACCCGAGCTACGCCGATGCCTACGACGTGCTCGGCCGCGCCCAGGTCGAGCAGGGCCAGTTCGATGCGGCGCTGGAGACCTACCGCCTGGCGGTGAGCCTCACACCCGAATCGCTGGTGCGCGTGCAGAAGCTCGGCGTCATGTCGTATTACCTCGGCGAGCGCGAACAAGCCCACAAGGCGCTGGGTCGGGCGGTGCGCATGGGGCTCGACTCGAAGCTGTTCGACTACCAATCGCTGGTGCTGTACGCCTTCACCTGTTTTGAAACCGGCGATGGCAAGGGGCTGCAGCATTGCATGGCCGACTTCGCTCGCGTGCTCGAACGCTACGGCGAGAGCCAGCGCCTGCAGCGGTTCGCGCGCGTCGTGCGCACCCTGCACGCCATTGCCCAGCGCAAGTTTTCCGACGCGGTGGGCGCGGTGCGCGCCATGGCCGAGGAAATTCCAGACCCGGAACTGGATTTTGAAGCCGCCTGCAACCTGACCGGCCTGATCGCCGCCCTGGCCACCACCTCGGTGGCCCTGGACCAGGCGGACGACTGGATCCAGGCCCTGGGCATGCGCTACGCCCACACGCGCGGACTGGCCCAGATGCTGGCGAGCGCCTGCGGCACGCACGAACAGTTTGCCGAACGCCTGCGCGCCTGCCTGCCCGTGATCAACGCCATGGCGGAAAAGGCCGTCGCGCTGAGCCTGGCGGGCGACCCGCGCACGGCGGTGGAGCAACTCCTCGAACACGCTGGCACGTACCGCAACACCAAGCTGCTGGAACTGGCACAGCAGGTGCTGGGGCGCCACCGCAGCGCCATCGACAACGCCGGCGCACTGCAGAAAGCCGTCGATACGCTGCGCCCGGTGTGTGTCGGCACGCAGCCGCGCACCTTGATCACCGGCGAGAGCGAGCGCGCCGCCGGAGGCGTTTCCCTGCGCATGCCGGTACCACCCCCCGCCGCGCAGGCGACCCTTGTCGCACTGCCCGTGGAACGGGCCCTGCTTACCAGCGCCGAACCTGAACCGAACGGTTGACGCCCACGCGGCGCTGCGGCAAATCCAGGCAGGCCTGGGCATTGCTTTGCGAGAAGCAACACGCCGCGGCCTCCTGCCACGGCAGCCAGCGCGCGGCCAGGTGTTCGCGCGGGCTGAGCAGCACCGGCGTCCCCGCGGGCACGCACAGGCCCCACACCCGCTCGCGGTTGCGCAGCACGCCGCTGGTGTAGCGGTGGCGCCAGCGCGGCCAGATCGGGTAATCGTTCTCGAAGTGCCAATCGGTCAGTACATGCCCCGGGGCGCGGGCATCGATGCCCGTTTCCTCATGCACTTCGCGCACCGCCGCGTCCTCGAAGGTTTCGTGCGCCCAGTCCTTGGAGCCGGTGACGGATTGCCAGTGGTCCGGCCAGTCGGCGCGCGACAGCAGGAGCACGTCGAGCGCCGGCGTATGGATAACCACGAGCACCGATTCGGGGATCTTGAACGGGCGGCTCTCCAGGCTCATTGCTCAACCCGGTGTTGTGGCGCCCCCACCCGCGGCCCGCGCCTCAATGCGCCTTCACGCCGTCCGGATTGCGCAGGCGGATGTGCAGCTCGCGCAGCTGCTTCTCGTCGACCGGGCTCGGCGCCTGGGTCAGCAGGCACTGGGCGCGCTGGGTCTTGGGGAAGGCGATCACGTCGCGGATGGATTCGGCACCCGTCATCAGCGTGACGATGCGGTCCAGGCCGAAGGCCAGGCCGCCGTGCGGGGGTGCGCCGTATTGCAGTGCGTCGAGCAGGAAGCCGAACTTCTGCTGGGCTTCCTCGGGCGTGATCTTCAGGGCGTCGAACACCTTCTGCTGCACGTCGGCGCGGTGGATACGCACCGACCCGCCCCCCATTTCCCAGCCGTTGAGCACCATGTCGTAGCCCTTGGAGATGCACTTCTCAGGCGCAGTGACCATGTAGTCCTCGTGGCCGTCCTTGGGCGCGGTGAAGGGATGGTGCACGGCGACCCAGCGGTCGTTTTCCTCGTCGTGCTCGAACATCGGGAAATCCACCACCCACAAAGGCGCCCAGCGGTCCTCGAACAGGCCGTTCTTCTTGCCGAATTCGCTGTGGCCGATCTTGAGGCGCAGGGCACCGATGGCATCGTTGACGATCTTTTCCTTGTCGGCGCCGAAGAACAGCAGGTCACCGTCCTGGGCACCCGAGCGCTCGAGCACCGCTTGCAGCGCCGCATCGTGGATGTTCTTCACGATGGGCGATTGCAGACCGTCGCGCCCCTTGGCCAGTTCGTTGACGCGGATGTAGGCCAGGCCCTTGGCGCCGTAGATCTTGACGAATTCGGTATAGGCGTCGATCTCGCCGCGGCTGATGCCGCCGTTCTCTTGGGAGCCACCGGGTACGCGCAAGGCCACGACGCGGCCGTTCTTCATGTTGGCTGCGCCCGAGAACACCTTGAAGTCCACGTCCTTCATGACGTCCGTCAGCTCGGTGAATTCGAGCTTGACGCGCAGGTCGGGCTTGTCCGAACCAAAGCGGTGGGCGGCGTCCTGGTAGGTCATGACCGGAAACTCGCCGAGGTCGACGCCCAGCGTGTTCTGGAACACCGTCTTGATCATGCCCTGGAACATGTCGCGGATGTCCTGCTCTTCCATGAACGAGGTTTCGATATCGATCTGCGTGAATTCCGGCTGGCGGTCGGCGCGCAGGTCTTCGTCGCGGAAGCACTTGGTGATCTGGTAGTAGCGATCGAAGCCGGCCACCATCAGCAGCTGCTTGAACAGCTGCGGCGACTGCGGCAGCGCGAAGAACTGGCCGTCGTGCACGCGGCTGGGCACGAGGTAGTCGCGCGCGCCTTCGGGCGTGCTCTTGGTGAGCATGGGCGTTTCTATGTCCACAAAACCGTTGGCGTCGAGGAACTTGCGCACTTCCATGGACACACGGTAGCGCAGCATCAGGTTGTTCTGCATGTACGGGCGACGCAGGTCCAGCACGCGGTGCGTGAGGCGCGTGGTTTCCGACAGGTTTTCCTCGTCGATCTGGAACGGCGGCGTGACGGACGGGTTGAGCACTTTCAGCTCGTGGCACAGCACTTCGATCTGACCGCTCTTGAGCTTGTCGTTGGTGGTGCCGGCGGGGCGCGCACGCACCAGGCCCTTGACCTGCACGCAGAACTCGTTGCGCACCTCTTCGGCGGTTTTGAACATCTCGGCGCGGTCGGGGTCGCAGACCACCTGCACGTAGCCCTCACGGTCGCGCAGGTCGATGAAGATCACGCCACCATGGTCCCGGCGGCGGTTCACCCAGCCCGACAGGGTGACGGTTTGGCCCAGCAGGGCTTCGGTCACGAGACCGCAATAGTGGGAACGCATGGCCATGGCAGAACTTCCGGCGCTTTCAGCAGCGCATTGAGAACAATCAGGGGGTGGGCGACGCCACCGCTTCGTGCGGCACGACGACCCCCATGGAGACGATGTAGCGCAAGGCGGCATCCACGCCCATGTCGAGCTCGATGCAATCGCTCTTGCGCAGCATGACGAAATAGCCGCCCGTGGGGTTGGGCGTGGTTGGCACATAGACGCTCACGTACTCGTCCTGCAGCAGCGCCGCCACCTCGCCACCCGGCGCGCCGGTGACGAAGGCGACCGTCCAGACCCCTTCGCGCGGCCACTGCACCAGCACTGCGGTACGAAAGGCATTGCCGCCTTCGGAAAACAGCGTGTCGGAAACCTGCTTGACGCTCGAATAAATGGAGCGCACCACCGGGATGCGGCTGACCAGACGGTCGCCCCACTGCACCAGCTTGCGGCCAGCGAAGTTGCTGGTCATGGCACCGACGGCCAGCAGGATCAGCAGCGTGAGCAGCACGCCGAACCCGGGAATGTGAAAACCCAGAACGCGGTCGGGGTGCCAGGCGCTGGGCAGGATCAAGAGAGTCTGGTCCAGCAGTCCCACCAGCCAGTTGAGCACGGCCAGCGTGATGGCGCCCGGCACGATGACCAGCAGGCCGGTGAACAACCATTTGCGCAAGGCGGCCATGGGGTGGGCAGAACTCACGTGACGAAATTCAAGCGCCGCTGGCCGGCGCGGGGGCCGGGCTGGCCGCCGGAGCTGCCGCAGGGGTCGCCTGCTCGGCCGACGCAGCAGCCGCGGGCGCGGGGGCGGAGGCCGCGCCGCCCTTGAAATCGGTCGCATACCAGCCCGAGCCCTTGAGCTGGAAGCCCGCCGCAGTCAGCTGCTTGGCGAAAGTGTCCGCGCCACACGCCGGACACACGGTCAGGACCGGGTCGGACATCTTCTGCAATACGTCCCGGGCGTGGCCGCAGGTGCTGCATTTGTAGGCATAGATGGGCATGGCGGGTTGTTCGAAGGCAAAAGTGCAAAGCCTTCAATTATAGGCGGCGACCCTCTCTTCAAGGCCTGTGGCACGCCAGGCGCCCCCCGGCGCGCACTCTGCAAGCTCAGTGCGGCTGCGCAGCGCTTCCGGTGTAGTGGTGCACCTGGCCCTTGTGGTCCGGCACGAACTGGGGGGCGAGCGATCCTGCAACCATTCCGACCAGCGCCGCCAGAAGCCCGGCAAGCTGCTGCGGGAAGGCCTCGGACAAAACCGGGCTCGCGACGAACAGCAGCCACACGCCGATTCCCATGGCCACCGCCAGCAAGGCGCCCTGCGTCGTCGCACGCGACCAGTACAGGCCGAATACCAATGGGATGAAAGCGCCCACAAGGGGCACCTGGTAGGCGCCCGACACCAGTTCGTAGATGGAAGTGCCCTGCATGGTGATGGCGTAGGTCAGAACGCAGCCCGTGAACACCAGCACCGAGACGCGCATGGCCTTGAGCGTGATCGCGTCGCTCATTCCGGGGCGCAGGTTGCGCAGGATGTTCTCGACGAAGGTCGTGGACGGCGCCAGCAGCGTCGCCGACGCCGTGGACATGATGGCCGAGAGCAAGGCGCCAAAGAAGGCGATCTGCAGCACGAGCGGCATGCGCTCCATCACCAGGGCGGGCAGCACCTTCTGCGGGTCGTCCTTGAGCAGCGCGGCCGCTGTGTCGGGCATGACCAGCACCGCCGAGGCGACGATGAACATGGGGATGAAGGCGAACAGCAGGTACAGCACGCCGCCGATCACCGGGCCACGCCGGGCGGTGGTCGCGCTGTCGGACGACATCACGCGCTGGAAAACGTCCTGCTGGGGAATGGAGCCGAGCATCATGGTGATGGCCGCGGCGACAAAAAAGGTCCATTCCTTGAACCCGCCCCCGCTAGGGAACAGCGAAAAGCGCCCTTCCCTGGCGGCGAACTCGACCACGCGCCCGGCGCCGCCCGCGAGTTCGGACGCGTACCAGGCGATGGCGATCAGGCCCACGGCGATGACGATCATCTGCACGAAATCGGTCAGCGCCACCGACCACATCCCGCCGTAGAGCGTGTAGACGAGGACGATGAGCGTACCCAGCACCATGCCGGCGGTGACGGACAGGGCGCCCTGGGTCAGCAGGTTGAAGACCAGCCCGAGCGCCGTGATCTGCGCCGCCACCCAGCCCAGGTAGCTGAAGATGATGATGGCCGAGCACAGCACCTCGATGTTGCGGCCGAAGCGCTGGCGGTAGTAGTCGCCCAGCGTGATCAGGTTCTTCTGGTACAGGCGGTAGGCAAAAAACAGACCGACCAGCACCAGGCACATGGAGGCGCCGAAAGGGTCTTCGACGACGGCGCCCAGGCCGCCGTCAATGAAGCGTGCGGGCACGCCGAGCACGGTCTCCGAACCGAACCAGGTGGCAAAGGTGGTGGCGATCACCACCGGGAGTGGCAGGCTGCGCCCGGCTACGGCGTAATCGGCCGTGTTGTGCACGCGCGTCGCGGCGTACAGGCCGATGGCAATCGACAACAGCAGATAGAGGGCGATGAATGTCAGCAGCATGCGCGGCTCCGGAAATGGGCGGTTGGCGGTCAAACGCCGCGCATTATCCGTGCCGAAGGGCCACGCACGGCCACTCGCGCGTGCGCTGTTGGTTCAATGGAACAGCGACACGCGCACGATGGCCTGCACCACGATCAACCCAAGCACGAAACCCACGCCGCAATAGACGATGGCCTGCAGCAGGCGGTTGGTGTGGCGTTGCTCGCGCAGCAGCGCCAGCAGCTCGCGTTCGCGCGCATCGCTCGGGGCCCGGCGCAGGTGCTCGTGCAGCAGGCGCGGCAGCGCCGGCAGGAACTGGGCGTAGTGCGGCGCCTCGGCGCGCAACTCGCGCAGGAAGCGCTGCGGGCCGACCTGTTCGAGCATCCATTTTTCAAGGAAAGGCTTGGCCGTGCTCCACAGGTCAAGCTCCGGGTCGAGCTGGCGGCCCAGTCCCTCGATGTTGAGCAAGGTCTTTTGCAGAAGCACCAGCTGCGGCTGAATCTCGACCTGAAAGCGCCGCGAGGTCTGGAACAGGCGCATCAGCACCATGCCCAGGGAAATTTCCTTGAGCGGCCGGTCGAAATACGGCTCGCACACCGTGCGGATGGCGCCTTCGAGCTCGTTGACGCGCGTGTTCGCCGGCACCCAGCCGCTTTCCACGTGCAGCTCGGCAACGCGCTTGTAGTCGCGCCGGAAGAAGGCCGCGAAGTTTTGCGCCAGGTATTCCTTGTCGGACTCGGTGAGCGTCCCGACGATGCCGAAATCGAGCGAGATGTAGCGCCCGAAGGTCGCCGGCTCCAGGCTGATCTGGATATTGCCCGGGTGCATGTCGGCGTGGAAGAAGCCGTCCCGGAACACCTGCGTGAAGAAAATGGTGACGCCGTCGCGCGCCAGCTTGGGGATATCCACCCCGGCGCCCCGCAGGCGCTGCACCTGGCTGATGGGCACGCCGTTCATGCGCTGCATCACCATGACTTCCGGGTGGCAGAAGTCCCAGAAGATGGTCGGTATCTCGACCAGGCCCAGGCCCTCCATGTTGCGCCGCAGCTGCGCGGCATTGGCGGCTTCGCGGACCAGGTCCAGCTCGTCGTGCAGGTAGTTGTCGAACTCGGCCACCACTTCACGCGGCTTGAGGCGCTTGCCGTCCGCCGACAGGCTCTCAAGCCAGCCGGCCATCATGCGCATCAGGCTGAGGTCTTTCTCGATCACCGGCAGCATGCCCGGGCGCAGCACCTTGACCGCCACCTCGTGCAAGGCTCCCTGGCGGTCGCGCAGCGTGGCAAAGTGCACCTGGGCAATCGAGGCACTGGCGACGGGAACGCGCTCGAAACTGACAAAAACCTCGTCCACCGGGCGGCGGAACGCGCGCTCTATGGTGGCGATCGCCACCTGGCTGTCGAAAGGCGGCACGCGGTCCTGCAGCAGCGCGAGCTCGTCGGCAATGTCGGGCGGCAGCAGATCGCGCCGGGTGGAGAGCACCTGGCCGAACTTCACGAAGATGGGCCCCAGGCGTTCAAGGGCTTCCCGCAGGCGCTGCCCGCGCGGCGCGCTCAGGTCGCGTCCGACGGAAACGATGCGCGCCAGCAGGCGCAGCCAGGGTTTCTGGAAGCTGGTGAGCACCAGCCCGTCGAGGCCATAGCGCAGCGCCACCCAGACAATGGTGGCGCCACGAAATATGCGCCTCATGGCAGCGGGCCGTTGCCCGACCAGGGTGCCACGGCGCCAGCGCCCGCAGTTCCCCTGCGCACGAAGCCGTGCAATGCCTGCGCGCCGGCCCGCGCCACGCTGGCCAGGGTGTGCGCCGGCACGTCGCCGATGACGCGCGCCAGGTCGTCTTCGATGTCCCAGCGCAGGTTGTCGGCCAGCCACTGCAGGTCGCCGGCGAAATCGACCGCGCCGTCGATGCGCACCGGCGGGCGCTCGCCCCGCACTGCGCTGCGGGCCAGGCCCAGTGGCGAGGTTTCGGTGATCTCAAAGTGCAGGTCGGGCGTGGCGCCCTGCTGCGCCAGGTCGAACAGCCCCGCGGGCGTGACCTGCAGCGCGACGAAAAACTGCCGCCACTGCACCCGCACGACGCGCCCGCTGCGCGGCGCCAGACGCACCGTGGCCGCGCGCTCCTGCATCAGCACGTGGTTGACGAGCAGCACCAGGCGCTGCTGCGCCTCGCCCACCAGCCAGTCGGGCGGGCGCGGGCCCTCGGCAATGCGCTCGAGGACGCGGTCAAAAAAGGGGAAAGGGGTGGTGGTGGCCATAGCGGGGGATTATGGCAATGTGCCGGCGCCGCGCGCCGGGCGAGCAGGCACGCCGCCGGGTGCGGCAGCGCGCCTGGAGAAGCAGTGCCTGCCGGTTACTGCAGCGCCTGGACGCCGGCGACCAGCCAGCCCGATTGGCCGCTGGCGGGCTTGGTCATGTTCCACACTTCGCGGAACGGGCTCGGGCCCGCCGAGGGCTCTTCACGGATCATGCCGGAGAACTCCACGCTGGCCATGTAGGCGTCGCCCAGCTCCTCGATGCCGAGCAATTGCGCCTCGAGCATGACCACATCGGTATGGTTGGGCTGGTCGCCGCGCTGCGCCTCGCGCTCGGCCAGCTGGCCACGGATCTCGTCCACCATGCCGTCCGTCATCATCGAGCGCAGGGTGGCGATGTCGGCGCGGTCCCAGGCCGATTGCAGGGTAATGAAGTTGCGCTTGGCGGCTTCCAGGAAGCCGGCGGTATCGAACCCCTGGGGCACGCCCCAGTTCTGCGAACCCGACAGTGCCGAGCCGATGATGGAGCCGCCGCCCGCTGCGCGCTGGGCGTCGAACGCCAGGCTGCTGCGTTCCCACGGGCGGGCCGAGGCGTCGTTGCCCACCTTGTCGGGGCTGTATTCGCGCGCAACGGGTGCGCTGGAGGGCGCCCCGGCGCCCGCGCCCTGGAAGGCAAAAGGCGACGCAGCGGCCGGCTTGCCGCGCCCGCGCAGCATGCGAAACAGCGCGAACGCCGCCATGGCGAAGAGCAGCAGCATCAGCACCTGGCCGAAACCCTCACCCAGGCCGAGCGAGCTGGCCAGCCAGGCCAGGCCCAGGCCGGCTGCCAAGCCGCCGAGCATGGCGCCCCACGGGCGCTTGGGGGCGGCGGCCGGGGCCGCTGCCGCCGGGCTGCCGGGGCGCGCCGCTGCGGCGTTCTGCGTGGGTGCCGCCGGCGCGGCCGGGGGCGTGGCCTCGCGCTGGGTGACGTTGCTCGACTGGCGGCCGAACGACTTGCCACCGCCCATGCGCCTGGCCTCGACTTCGAAATGGGCCACGAACAGCATCAGGGCCATCAGGGCGGGGACGAGTTTCTTCATGGCTTTCTCCTTGGGTCAACACTTGATGCCAACGTGCAGGGCGACGATGCCGCCCGTCATGTTGTGGCAATCGACATGGCCGAAACCGGCCTGCTTCATCAGCGCCTTGAGCGCGTTCTGGTCGGGGTGCATGCGGATGGACTCGGCCAGGTAGCGGTAGCTGTCGGCGTCTCCCGCCACCAGCTGGCCGATGCGCGGCAGCACCTTGAACGAATACCAGTCGTAGGCCTTGGCCAAAGGCCTCGCCACTTTGGAGAACTCCAGCACCAAAAGTTTCCCGCCCGGCTTCAGGACCCGGCACATTTCGGCCAGCGCGATGTCCTTGTGCGTCATGTTGCGCAGGCCGAAGGCCACGCTGACCAGGTCGAAGTGCGCGTCGGGAAAGGGCAGCTGCTCGGCGTCGCACACCACCGTGGGCAGCACCACGCCGGCGTCCAGCAGGCGGTCGCGCCCGGTGCGCAGCATGGCTTCGTTGATGTCGGTGTGCACCACCTGCCCGCTCTGGCCCACCTTGCGGGCAAACGCCAGCGCCAGGTCGCCCGTGCCGCCGGCGATGTCCAGCACGCGCTGGCCCTCCTGCAGGTTGGCCACCAGCACGGTGTAGGCCTTCCAGGCGCGGTGCAGGCCACCGGACATCAGATCGTTCATCACGTCGTAGCGCGAAGCGACCGAATCGAACACGCCGCGCACGCGGCGCGCCTTGTCGCGTTCGTCCACCGACTCGAAACCAAAATGCGTGGTGCTCATAAGAAGTGGATGCTAGCGGCTCACAGGACAACCCTGTAAATGCCTGGGATATGGGATATTTAAGCCAAACAACGCCCTAACGCTTGATGGCATTGTATAGGAAGCTACATTATTTGTAGCATTTGAGTGGCAAATATGCCACCAAATAGCCAGTGATCGGTCTCAGCCGCAGCCGTGCCCCGCCTTGCTCTTGGTCTTGCTCAGGCCTTTGGGCGCCATGGGGGCATCGCGATCGACCCCCGCCGCGGCGAGCCGGGCTTCGTAGTCGGCCCACAACTCGGCCTGGCGCTCGCCCAGTTCGTAGAGGTAGTCCCAGGAATAAATGCCGCTGTCGTGGCCGTCGGAAAAGCTCGGTTGCACGGCGTAGTTGCCCACCGGGGCCAGAGACACCAGCGCCACCTCGCGCTTGCCGGTCTGCAGCACCTCCTGGCCGGGGCCGTGCCCCATGACCTCGGCCGAGGGGGAGAACACACGCATCAGCTCGAAGGGAATGCGAAACTGCGCGCCGTCGGAAAAATGCAGCTCCAGCACGCGCGACGCCTCGTGCACGGTGATGGATTCGGGCGTGGGCGCGCCGGGCTTCAGGCCTGCCATGGGGGTTCACCTCCAAAAGAACGGACTCGGATTCGAGAGCGGCCATTGTCCCATCCGCGCCCCGCGTGGCACCACGGGCCCGGCCTATACCCTGCGCCTGCTGGTGTTTGCGTTGGCGCCTTGGCGGGGGTCGCGGAGGCGGCCCGGGTGCGGGCCACGAATGGTGTCCCGCCCGGGCGCTCGCAACACCGTTAGCCGTCCGGTGTTTCGGCTTTCACGAGCGCGGCGCGGATGTCCGCATGGGTCGCTTCCAGCTGAGCGCGCACAACAGCCTCCTGCTCCAGGTCCCGGGGTCGTTGCGCAGGCCCCCAGATGGCGTTCGGGAAGTGCGTGTCCCACTGGAAGCGCGCAATCACGTGCCAGTGCAGGTGCGGCACCATGTTGCCCAAGGCGGCAAGGTTGACCTTGGCCGGCTGAAGGTGCTCGATGAGGGCGCGCTCGACGCACACCACGGCGGCCATGCAGGCAGCGCGCGCTTCGTCGGAGAGCTCCGAAAACTCTGCCACGTGGGCGTTCCAGATCACGCGGTAGTACCCAGGGAAGCCCGCTTCCTCGACATGCACCACGCGCAGCGCCTTGCCGTACCAGACGAGGCTGCCGCCGTCCTGGGCGCACAGGGCGCAGCCAAAGGACGAACTCATACCAGCACCCGCTCGATACCGCCGTGGTTGGCGTGCTGCACGTACTGCGGCAGCCAGTCTTCACCGAGGATCTGGCGCGCCATTTCAATGACGATGTAGTCGGCTTCCAGCAGGCCGTTCTGCAGGTCGTCTTCGTAGCGCTTGAGGCCTTGCAGGCAGCTTGGGCAGCTGGTGAGGATCTTCACGTTGGCCTGTTCGGGCACGGTGCCCTGGGCGCGCAGCAGTGCTTCGCCCTTGCGGATTTCCTCCTCCTTGCGAAAGCGCACCTGGGTAGAGATGTCGGGGCGCGTCACGCCCAGCGTGCCCGATTCGCCGCAGCAGCGCTCGCTCTTGACGACGTTCTCGCCCACCAGGGCGCGAACGGTCTTCATCGAGTCGCCCAGCTTCATGGGGTTGTGGCAGGGCTCGTGGTACAGGTAGCCGCCCTGCCCGCCCGGCAGGGTGATACCCTTTTCCAGCAGGTATTCGTGGATGTCGATGATGCGGCTGCCGGGGAAGATCTTGTCGAATTCGTAACCCTGCAACTGGTCGTAGCAGGTGCCGCAGCTGACCACCACGGTCTGGATGTCCAGGTAGTTCAGCGTGGTCGCCACGCGGTGGAACAGCACCCGGTTGTCGGTGATCATCTTCTCGGCCTTGTCGAACTGGCCGCTGCCGCGCTGCGGGTAGCCGCAGCACAGGTAGCCCGGCGGCAGCACCGTCTGCACGCCGGCGTGCCAGAGCATGGCCTGGGTGGCGAGGCCGACCTGGCTGAAGAGGCGCTCCGAGCCGCAGCCGGGGAAGTAGAACACCGCCTCGCTGCCGGCCGTGGTCGCCTCGGGGTTGCGGATGATGGGGACGTAGTCCTTGTCCTCGATGTCCAGCAGCGCGCGCGCCGTCTTGGTCGGCAGGCCGCCGGGCAGCTTCTTGTTGACGAAGTGGATCACCTGCTCTTTGACCGGCGCCGGGCCCACGGTGGCCGGCGGGTGCGCGGTCTGCTTGCGACCGACCTTGCGCAGCAACTCGACGGCCATGCGCTGCGCCTTGAAGCCCACGCCCACCATGCCGGCACGCAGCAGCTTGATCTTCTCGGGGCTGGTGGCGTTGAGCATGGTCATGGCCAGCGCGTTGCCGGGGCGCCAGCTCTTCTTGCCCATCTTGCGCAGGAGGTTGCGCATGTTCATGGTGACGTCGCCGAAGTCGATCTTCACCGGGCAGGGCGAGAGGCATTTGTGGCAGACGGTGCAGTGGTCGGCCACGTCTTCGAACTCCTGCCAGTGGCGGATGCTGATGCCGCGGCGGGTTTGCTCTTCGTACAGGAACGCCTCCACCAGCAGCGAGGTGGCGAGGATTTTGTTGCGCGGAGAGTACAGCAGGTTGGCGCGCGGCACGTGCGTCGCGCAGACCGGTTTGCACTTGCCGCAGCGCAGGCAGTCCTTGACCGAATCGGCAATGGCGCCGATGTCGCTCTGCTGCATGATGAGCGACTCGTGGCCCATCAGGCCGAAGCTCGGGGTGTAGGCGTGGGCCAAGTCGGCCGAGCGGAAATTCAAGGCAAAATCGGCCTCCACCGCTTGTCCAGTAAGCGTTGATAGCTCCTGATTACGTAGCAATTTGCCCTTGTTGAAGCGGCCCTGCGGGTCGACGCGCCGCTTGTAGTCGGCAAAGGGCGCGAGCTCTTCGTCGCTCAGGTATTCGAGCTTGGTGATGCCGATGCCGTGTTCGCCCGAGATCACCCCGCCCAGGCTGCGCGCGAGGCACATGATGCGGCCCACCGCTGCGTGCGCCGTCTGCAGCATGGCGTAGTCGTCGCTGTTGACGGGGATGTTGGTGTGCACGTTGCCGTCGCCGGCGTGCATGTGCAGGGCGATCCAGACGCGGCCCTTGAGCACGCGCTGGTGGATGGCCACGCACTCGGCCAGGATGGGCGCCAGCGCGTCGCCGGCGAAGATGCCGGCCAGCGGCGCGCGGATCTGCGTCTTCCAGCTGGCGCGCAGGCCGTGGCTCTGCAACTGCGGGAACAGCGCGTCCACGTCCTGCAGCCACCCGGACCAGAGCGCGCGCGCCTGCTGCACCACGTCCAGCGCCTCGTGCACGCGCTCGGCCAGCATTTCCGGCGAAATGGCGTCGCCCGATTCCGCCCCCGCCGCGCCGAGCGGCAGCGGGCCGCGCACCAGGAAGCCTTCGAGCGCGTCGCACAGCGCCAGCTTGTTCTGCAGCGAGAGCTCGATGTTGATGCGCTCGATGCCGTCGGTGTACTCGGCCATGCGCGGCAGCGGGATGACCACGTCCTCATTGATCTTGAAGGCGTTGGTGTGGCGCGAAATCGCCGCCGTGCGCTTCCTATCGGCCCAGAACTTCTTGCGCGCCTCGGCTTGAATAGCAATGAAACCCTCGCCGCTGCGCGAATTGGCGATGCGCACCACCTCGCTGGTGGCGCGGGCCACCGCGTCGGCGTCGTCGCCGGCGATGTCGCCGACCAGAACCATCTTCGGCAGACCGGGGCGCTTGGACTTGGTGGCGTAGCCCACGGCCTTCAGGTAGCGGTCGTCCAGGTGCTCCAGGCCAGCCAGCACCACGCCGGAACGCCGTTGCTCGGCAAACATGAACTCCTTGATCTCGACGATGCTGGGCACGGCGTCCTTGGCATTGCCGAAGAACTCCAGGCACACGGTGCGCGTGTGCGTGGGCATGCGGTGCACGATCCAACGGCAGCTGGTGATGAGCCCGTCGCAGCCTTCCTTCTGGATGCCCGGCAGGCCGGCGAGGAACTTGTCCGTCACGTCCTTGCCCAGGCCCTCGGTGCGAAAGCGCTTGCCCGGGATGTCCAGGCGTTCGCTGCGCAGGCGTGTCTTGCCGTCGGCGGCGAAATACTGCAGCTCGAAGCTCGCCACCTCGGCGTCGTGGATCTTGCCCAGGTTGTGGTCCAGGCGCGTCACTTCCAGCCATTCGGCGTCGGGCGTGACCATGCGCCAGCTCGCCAGGTTGTCCAGCGCCGTGCCCCAGAGCACGGCCTTCTTGCCGCCGGCGTTCATGGCGACGTTGCCGCCCACGCAGGAGGCCTCGGCGCTGGTCGGGTCGACCGCGAAGACGTAGCCGGCCGCCTCGGCGGTGTCCGCCACGCGCTGCGTGACGACACCGGCCTCCGTCCAGACGGTGGCGACCTCGCCCGCCACGCCCGGCAGCGCGCGCATTTCCACCGCCGTCATGGCTTCGAGCTTCTCGGTGTTGATGACGGCGCTCTTGTCGGTCAGCGGAATCGCGCCGCCGGTGTAGCCGGTGCCGCCGCCGCGCGGGATGATGGTCAGGCCGAGCTCGATGCAGCCCTTGACCAGGCCGGCCATCTCGGCCTCGGTGTCGGGCGTGAGCACCACGAAGGGGTATTCCACGCGCCAGTCGGTCGCGTCGGTCACGTGGCTGACGCGCGACAGCGCGTCGAACTTGATGTTGTCCTTGGCCGTCAGCCGCCCCAGCGTGCGGCGCGTTTCCCGGCGCAGCTGCGCCGCCGCGTCGAACGCCGCATCGAACCGGCGCACCGCAGCGGTGGCCGCGTCCAGCAGCTCGCCCACCAGCGCATCGCGCTCGGGCGCGGCGTCGGGCTGGCGGCGCTTGTGGACTTCGCCCAGGCGGTGCTCCAGCGCCTGCACGAGCTGCCGGCGCCGCTCGCGGCTGCCGAGCAGGTCGTCTTGCAGGTAGGGGTTGCGTTGCACGACCCACATGTCGCCCAGCACTTCATAGAGCATGCGCGCCGAGCGACCGGTGTCGCGCTCGCCCCGCAGCTGCAGCAGGGTCTCCCAGGCGGGCGCGCCGAGCAGGCGGATGACGATTTCGCGGTCGGAAAAACTGGTGTAGTTGTACGGAATCTCGCGCAGTCGCACGGGCTCGGGGGGTTGCGCCAGCAAGCTGGCCAATGCGGTGGGAGCATTCATTCGTGGGAACCTGGGGTGGAGCAGCCGACAGGCGCGCCTGCGCCCGGGAACCCGCGATTTTAAAGACGCCCCGCTTTCCCCGCCGGGGCGCGCGCCAGCGTCTTTAGGGGGCTACCCCTTGCTGCCCGGCTAGAACAGCACCCGGCAGCGCAGCGTGTTCTGCACCTGCTGGAGCTTTTGCAGCGCCAGGTCGGACGAGGCAGCGTCGATGTCCATCACCACGTAGCCGATGGATTCGTTGGTCTGCAGGTACTGCGCGGCAACGTTGATGTGGTTCTCGGCGAACACCTGGTTGATGTCCGACATCACGCCCGGCACGTTGCGGTGCACGTGCAGGATGCGGTGCGTGCCACGCTGCGGCGGCAGCGCCACTTCGGGGAAGTTGACCGAAGTGATGGAGGTGCCGTTGTCGCTGTAGCGCACCAGCTTTTCCGCCACTTCGATACCGATGTTGGCCTGGGCTTCCAGGGTCGACCCGCCGATGTGCGGCGTCAGGATGACGTTGTCCAGGCCGCGCAGCGGGCTTTCGAACTCGTCCTTGTTGCTGCGCGGCTCGACCGGGAACACGTCCACCGCGGCACCCAGCAGACGCCCGGCGCGCAGCGCCTCTGCGAGCGGCTCGATTTCCACCACCGTGCCGCGCGAGGCGTTGATGAACACCGCGCCCGGCTTGAGCGCGGCGATCTCCTTGGCGCCGATCATCCATTTCGTCGAGGGCAGCTCGGGCACGTGCAGGCTGACCACATCGCTCGCGCCCAGCAGCTCGGTCAGGCTGGCCGCCTGGCGCGCGTTGCCAAGCGGCAGCTTGGCGACGACGTCGTGGAAGATCACGTGCATGCCCAGCGATTCGGCCAGCACCGAGAGCTGCGATCCGATGGCGCCGTAGCCGACGATGCCCAGCGTCTTGCCGCGCGTCTCGAAGGCGTTGTCGGCCGACTTGAGCCAGCCGCCGCGGTGCGCCGAGGCGTTGCGCGCCGGAATGCCACGCAGCAGCAGGATGGCTTCGGCCAGCACCAGTTCGGCCACCGAGCGGGTGTTGGAAAACGGTGCATTGAACACCGCGATGCCGCGCTCGCGCGCCGCGTTCAGGTCCACCTGGTTGGTGCCGATGCAGAAGCACCCGATGGCGACCAGCTTGTGCGCCTGGGCCAACACCTCGGCCGTCAGCTGAGTGCGCGAGCGGATGCCGATGAAATGCACGTCGCGGATGCGCTCGATCAGCTGCTCCTGTGGCAGGGCACCCGGCAGCGCGTCGATCTGCTCGTAGCCGGCATTGCGCAGCACTTGCAGGGCGGAGGGGTGCAGGCCTTCGAGCAACAGGAACTTGATCTTGCTTTTATCGAGGGACGTGGGGGCAGCAGCGCTCATGGAACAACGGTCGGGCCGGCGAAGTGGAAGAAAGCCGGCACCCTAGCATGTTGCAGCGCAGCATCCAAATCGGCGGGCAGGCGCCACTACCTGCGACAGGGAATTTTTTCGCGCCCGCCACCGGGGGTTAACCCGCTCATTCCAACAAGCGAACGGTGGTTAAAAAGCCCTGTCATCCCCGCGGCGACATAGGAATGTCACAGTGCCGCTACAGGATCCGCGTTTCACTTCCAGGAGTCTCTCGATGAAATACCGTTTGCTCGCCACCTGCGCCGCCCTCACCGTCATGGGGAGCACCGCTGCCCATGCCCAGACGGAAATCCAATGGTGGCACGCGATGAGCGGGCCGCTGGGCGAGTGGGTGAACGACCTGGCCAAGGATTACAACGCCAGCCAGAAGGAATACAAGGTGGTGCCCACGTTCAAGGGTACGTACGACGAAAACATGACCGCCGCGATCGCCGCCTTCCGCGCCGGCAACGCGCCGGACATCCTGCAGGTCTACGAAGTCGGCACGGCCACCATGATGGCCGCCAAGGCCGCCGTCAAGCCGGTGGGCGAGGTCATGCAGCAGGGCAAGGCCAAGTTCGACCCGAAGGCCTACATCCCCGCCGTGGCCGGCTACTACACGGCGCCGAACGGTCAGATGCTGAGCTTCCCGTTCAACAGCTCGACGACCATCTTCTATTACAACAAGGACAAGTTCAAGGCGGCGGGGCTCGACCCGAACAAAGCGCCCACCACCTGGCCGGAGGTCGTGGCGGCGGCGGCCAAGCTCAAGGCGAACGGCGAAAAGTGCCCCTTCACGACGAGCTGGATCAGCTGGACGCAGCTCGAGAGCTTCTCCACCTGGCACAACACCTTGTTCGCCACCCAGAACAACGGCTTTGGCGGTACCTCGGCACGCCTGGCCTTCAATTCCCCGCTGCACCTGCGCCACTTCGAGAATCTGGCCAACATGGCCAAACAGGGCCTGTTCGTCTACAAGGGCCGGGCCAACGCGGCGGACGTCTCCTTCCCCTCGGGCGAGTGCGCCATGATCACCGGCTCCTCGGGCCTGTACGCGCGCGTCAGCAAGGAAGCCAAGTTCGCCTACGGCATCAGCCAGCTGCCCTACTACCCCGACGTGGACGGCGCACCGCAGAACACCGTGATTGGCGGCGCCAGCCTGTGGGTGATGTCGGGCAAGCCGGCGGCCAACTACAAGGGCGTGGCGGACTTCTTCTCCTACCTCTCGAACGCCGAGGTGCAGTCGGCCAGCCACAAGCGCACCGGATACCTGCCCATCACCATGGCCGCCTTCGAGCTGACGGAGAAATCCGGCTTCTACAAGGAAAAGCCCGGCACCGACGTGGCCGTCACGCAGATGATCCGCAAGACAACCGACAAGTCGCGCGGCATCCGCCTGGGCAACTTCAACCAGATCCGGACCATCATCGACGAGGAAACCGAACAGATCTGGGCGGGCAAGAAGAGCGCCAAGGAAGCGCTGGACACCGCCGTGAAACGCGGCAACGAACAGCTCGAACGCTTCCAGAAAGCCAACAAGGGATGAACCCGACGGGCGCGCCCGCGCCCGCTTCTACCCGCGACCCGCCGCACTGCCCCACAGCGCGGCGGGTCGCTGCAATTGAGACGGACCCATGGAAAAACGCGTTCTGTTCCGCTCCGGGTGGCTGCCCTGGCTGCTGCTGACGCCGCAACTGGCGGTGATCACGGTGTTCTTCTTCTGGCCCGCCAGCCAGGCGCTGCTGCAATCGCTGCAGATGCAGGACGCCTTCGGCACGTCCACCGAATGGGTGGGGCTGCAAAACTTCCGCCAGCTGTTCACCGACGAGGCCTACCTCGATTCGTTCAAGACCACCGCCTGGTTCTCGCTGCTGGTGGCCGCGCTGGGCATTTCGATTTCGCTCGTCCTGGCCGTGTTCGCCGACCGCATCGTGCGCGGCGCCATGTTCTACAAGACCTTTCTCATCCTGCCCTACGCCGTGGCGCCTGCGGTGGCCGGCGTGTTGTGGGTGTTCATGTTCTCGCCGACGCTGGGCGTGGTGGCGTACGGGCTGGAGAAAATCGGCATCCACTGGAACCACCTGCTCGATTCGGGCCACGCGCTGACGCTGATCGTGCTGGCGGCCGTGTGGAAGCAGATTTCCTACAACTTCCTGTTCTTCCTGGCGGGCCTGCAATCCATTCCCAAATCGCTCATTGAGGCCGCGGCCATGGACGGCGCCGGGCCGTGGCGGCGTTTCTGGAGCATCCAGTTCCCGCTGCTCACGCCCACCACCTTCTTCCTGCTGGTGATCAACATGGTGTACGCCTTCTTCGACACCTTCGCCATCGTCGACGCCACCACCCAGGGCGGGCCTGGGCGGGACACGGCCATCCTGGTCTACAAGGTCTACTACGACGGCTTCAAGGCGCTCGACCTGGGCGGCTCGGCCGCGCAGTCGGTCGTGCTGATGGTCATCGTCATCGCGCTCACGGTGGTGCAGTTCCGCTATGTCGAGAAGAAGGTGACGTATTGACCTCCCTCCCGTACCGCTTGGCGCCCGGCGCCGCGAGCGGCCCTTTCCAACACAACACCTGCGCCCATGGTTGAACGCAATCCCGTTTTGAATGTGCTCTCGCACGCCGTGATGTGGCTGGGCGTGGCCATCGTCGCGTTTCCGCTCTACCTGGCGTTCGTCGCCTCCAGCCATACGGCGCAGGACATCGTGCAGGCACCCATGCCGCTGCTGCCCGGCGGCAACCTGTGGGAGACGTACAGGACGGCGCTGCTCGGCGGCGGCGACGGCGCCGGCTCCACCGCCCCGGTGGCGCGCATGATGTGGGTGAGCTTCGTCACCGCCATGGTCATCACGGTGGGCAAGATCGCGATCTCGCTGCTCTCGGCCTTTGCCGTGGTGTACTTCCGCTTTCCGTTCAAGCAGTTGTGCTTCTGGGCCATCTTCGTCACCCTGATGCTGCCGGTCGAGGTGCGCATCGGCCCGACCTACCAGGTGGTCTCGGACCTCGGCATGCTCAACAGCTACGCCGGCCTCACCGTGCCGCTGATCGCCTCGGCCACGGCGACCTTCCTGTTCCGCCAGTTCTTCCTGACCGTGCCCGACGAACTGGTCGAGGCGGCGCGCATGGACGGCGCCGGCCCCATGCGCTTTTTCAAGGATGTGCTGGTGCCGCTGTCGGCCACGTCGATCGCGGCGCTGTTCGTCATCCAGTTCATCTACGGCTGGAACCAGTACCTCTGGCCGCTCCTGGCCACCACCAGCGAGGACATGTACCCGGTGGTGATCGGCATCAAGCGCATGATCGCCGGCGGCGACGCCGCCAACGACTGGAACGTCGTCATGGCCACCGCCATCCTCGCCATGCTGCCGCCGGCGCTCGTCGTGGTGCTGATGCAGAAGTGGTTCGTCAAGGGCCTGGTCGATACCGAAAAATAAAGTAAAAATGGCACCTAGCGCTTATCCAGTAAGCGTTTATAGCTATTATTAAAAGAGCAATATGGCATCCATCACCCTGCGCAACATCGTCAAACGCTATGGCATCGGGCCCAAGGCCAACCAGGTGATCCACGGCGTGAACGCCGACATCCACGACCGCGAGTTCGTCGTCATCGTCGGGCCCTCGGGCTGCGGCAAATCCACGCTGCTGCGCATGGTCGCCGGGCTGGAGGAAGTCACCGGCGGCGAAATCCTCATCGGCGAGCGCGTGGTCAACGACCTCGAACCCGCCCAGCGCGACATCGCCATGGTGTTCCAGAACTACGCGCTCTACCCGCACATGAGCGTGTTCGACAACATGGCGTACGGGCTCAAGATCGCCAAGGTGCCCAAGGACGAGATCAAGACCCGCGTGGACAAGGCGGCGAAGATCCTGGAGCTGGGCCACCTGCTCGAGCGCAAGCCGCGCGAGCTCTCTGGCGGCCAGCGCCAGCGCGTGGCCATGGGCCGCGCCATCGTGCGCCAGCCGCAGGTGTTCCTGTTCGACGAACCCCTGTCCAACCTCGACGCCAAGCTGCGCGCCCAGACCCGCCTGGAGATCCAGAAGCTGCACCGCGAACTCGGCATCACCAGCCTGTTCGTCACGCACGACCAGGTCGAGGCCATGACGCTGGCGCAGCGCATGATCGTCATGAACGGCGGCAACATGGAGCAGTTCGGCACGCCCGAGGAGGTGTACCACCGGCCGGCAACCACCTTCGTCGCCAGCTTCATCGGATCACCGCCCATGAATCTGCTCGAAAAAGCGCCGGGCACGCAGCCCGGCACCCTGCTGGGCATCCGCCCCGAGCACCTCGACGTCGGCGCGGGCGGCTGGGAGGTCGAGGTCGACACGGTCGAACTGCTCGGCGCCGAGCGCCTGATCTACGGCCGCCTGAACGGCGAGGCGCTGATCGTGCGCGTCGAGGAAAGCGGCCCGGCCCCCGCGCCCGGCAGCCGCATCCACGTCACGCCGCGCGACGGCCGGGTACACGCCTTCGACGCCGCCAGCGGGAAGCGCCTGTGAACCCGCCCTGGCCCTACCCGCGCTGGATCGCGCACCGCGGCGCCGGCCGGCTGGCGCCGGAGAACACCCTGGCGGCCTTTCGCCTCGGCGCGCAGCAATACGGCTACCGCATGTTCGAATGCGATGCCAAATTGAGCCAAGACGGCCTGCCCTTTCTGCTGCACGACAGCACGCTGGAGCGCACCACCAACGGCACCGGCACGGCGGGCGAGCGCGATTACGCCGAACTCGCCCGCTGCGACGCCGGCAGCTGGCTCGCTCCCGCCTGGGCCGGCGAACCCCCGCCCAGCCTGGACAACATCGCCCGTTTTTGCCTGGCCAACGGCCTGCACCTGAACATCGAAATCAAGCCCACGCCGGGGCAGGAGGCGCGCACCGGCACCGTGGTCGCCCAGCACGCCGCGCGCCTGTGGGCCGGGGCGGGCGTGCCGCCGCTGCTGTCGTCCTTCCAGCCCGAATCCCTGGGCGCAGCGCAGGTGGCCGCGCCGGCCCTGCCCCGCGCCCTGCTGCTCGACCGCCTGTGGGCCGGCTGCATCGAGCAAGCGCGGGCCCTGGACTGCGTGGCCCTGGTGTGTCGGCACGGCCTCTGGGACGCTGCCCTGGTCGCCCACGCCCACGCCCTGGGTCTGCGCGCACTCAGCTACACGGTGAACGAGCCGGCCGCCGCCCAGGCCCTGTGGGCGCTGGGGACGGACGGCATCATCACCGACCGGTTGGACCTGTTCCGTCCCGACTAGGACTGGCAGGCCAGGCTGGCATACAGCGCCCCGGTCCAGGTGTTGAAAGCTTGTGTACCGGTCATGCGCAGCTGCAGCAAGCTACCCGCAGGGGCAAAAGTCGGCATCGTGGACGAGCAGGTTCGGCTGGCCGGGTTCAGCGAGCACACCAGACCGACTGGAACGCCGAGTCCCAACACAGGGTCCAGGTTCATCACCTCCAGGGTGTAGCCGGAGGTCAGGCCTGCCAAGGTGCCGCCCAGCGCCGCCGTCAGCTTGATGCTGTTGCATGCCGTGGGGGTGATCACCGCGGTTTCAGGAAACAGGTTGGCACCGGTGCCGAAATTCAAGTAGTACGTGCCGGCCCCGGAACTGTTGCTGTCCGCGATGAAGTAGCTGAAGGTCGCGCCCCCCCCAGCTGCCCCGGCCGGCCCTGTCGCCCCCGTGGCACCCGTCGCACCTGCGGGACCTGCGGGGCCCACAGACCCATTGGCACCCGTGGCTCCCGTGGCGCCGGTGCTTCCGGCAGGCCCGGTGGCGCCGGTAGCGCCCGCGGGGCCGGCCGGGCCCACCGCACCGTCGGCTCCGGTAGCTCCGGTGGCACCGGTGCTTCCCGCAGGCCCGGTGGCACCGGTAGCACCGTTAGCACCCGCGGGGCCGGCCGGGCCTACAGCACCATCGGCTCCGGTAGCACCGGTAGCACCGGTAGCACCTGTAGCTCCGGCGCTTCCCGCAGGCCCGGTAGCGCCGGTAGCGCCCGCAGGGCCCGCCGCACCATCGGCTCCCGTGGCACCGGTGGCGCCCGTGCTTCCAGCAGGCCCGGTGGCGCCGGTGGCACCTGCCGAGCCAGCGGGGCCCGTGGCGCCCGTCGCGCCCGCTGACCCGGTGGCTCCCGTCGCACCGGTCGCGCCCGCAGCACCGGGTGCACCTGCCGCGCCCGTCGGGCCGGCAGGACCGGCGGCTCCGGTGGCGCCCGTCGCCCCAGGCGCGCCCGCCGGGCCGGCAGGCCCCTCTGGCCCCACAGTGCCGTGCAAGTTGCCTACGACGCCGCGCCAGAATCCACCAGATTTCGGTCCGTAGACGCTAAAAGTGTTTATATCTACGTAAAAGTCTCCATCTCTTCCCATGGTCGCGCTGGGCTCCCCGGAACCCGAGAGCAACACGGAGCCCACGCCGTGCCCGGGTGGCGCTTCGGCGCCGGCAGGGCCTGCGGGACCCACGAGGGAGAGGCTGGAAGACGGCCACACTCCTCCGGCCTTGGGCCCATACAGGCGACCGGTCGAACTGTCGAGAAAGAAGTCGCCATCGTTGCCAACCGCATTCGAGGGTGCGGTCGCTGCGCCGAGCAGGGTAAAGCCGGAAGCGGGGACAACGCCCCCCGCGTCGTCACCGCCGCCGCAGGCCGTGACAGTGAGGGTCAGTCCCAGCATCAGGCTGGACAACAGGGGATGGATGCGCGGTCGCGATTTCAAAAGCTGCTCCTAGTTGAAAATGGCGATCTTCAGCGCAATTAATAAGTTCGTCCGATAAGTAACGAACATCACACTTTTTTACTCACCCATTTCCCATGGCACCGCCCCGCATCTGCCTGAGCATGATCGTGAAGAACGAAAGCCCGGTGATCAACCGCTGCCTGGCGAGCGTGCGCCCCTGGATCGACCATTGGGTCATCGTCGACACGGGTTCCAGCGACGGCACGCAAGATCAAGTCCGCGCGGCGCTGGCCGGGGTACCGGGCAGCCTGCACGAGCGCCCCTGGCAGGACTTCGCGCACAACCGCAACGAAGCGCTGGATCTGGCGCGGGCGCACGCCGATTACGTGCTGTTCATCGACGCCGACGAGCAGCTCGTCATGCCGCGAGATTTCCAATGGCCCGCTCTGGGAGGCGACGGCTACCTGTTTCGCTGCGAGCTCAATGGTTGGCACTACGGCCGCAACAGCCTGATAGCCACGCGCCTGGACTGGCGTTGGGTCGGGGTGCTGCACGAATTCCTGGCGTGCGACCGGCCGCACCGCTGGGAGTTGCTGCCCGGGCCGCAGATCGTGGTCGGCCGAGACGGCGCGCGGGCACGCGATCCGTCCACCTACCTCAAGGACATCGACGTCCTGCACCAGGCGCTGCAGCGTGAGCCGGGGCACACCCGCTACACCTTCTACCTGGCCCAGACCTACCGCGACGCGGGGCTGTTGGAAGACAGCGTGCGGTGGTACCGGGCACGCATGGCGCAGGACGGATGGGACGAGGAACGCTGGTTTTCCGCCTTCCAGGTCGCCGTGCTCTGCGAGCGCTTGGAGCAGCCCGCCGCCGAAGTACAGCAGGCGTACCTGGCGGCGTACGCCATGCGCCCGTCGCGCGCCGAACCCCTGTGCGAGCTGGCGCGCTACCTGCGCCAGCGGGGCGAGCACGCCATGGCTTTCCTGTATGCCGCGCGCGCCGCAGCCATGGCGCTGCCGCAGGACGTGTTGTTCGTCGACGCTTCCGTCTACGCATGGCGCGCACTCGACGAACTGGCCAGCAGCGCCTGGTATGCCGGCGCGCTGGACGAAGGCCGCCAGGCAATCGCCAGACTCATGGCGCAGCAGCGCTTTCCTGAAACCGAACGCCAGCGAATCGAAAACAACGCGCGCTTCTATGCGTAAGGCGGCAACCGCGCAGCGGTGCCACTCGGGCTTGCCGCCCTCAGCGCCGCCAGCCGCGCTGCAGCAGCCACTGGCAGCTGGCACCGGCCAGCACCAGCGCTGCATAGGTGAGCATCTTGCCGTCGCGCCCGAACACCCACAGCCCGGCCAGCAGCACGGCGGCGCCCACGGCCGCCTGCACGCCCCATTGCACCCACCAGCGCGGCGCGCCGGCCGGCCGGCCGAAAGCCAGGCGCGCCATCGGCCAGAGCAGCAGCGGCAGGCACATGGCGGGTGCCAGAAAGTTGAGCAAATGGATGGCGGCGGCGGTGAAATCCATGGACATGACCCAAGTCAAGACTCGGGCGCGGCGCGGCGCGCCTTGAACAGGCTGGCGATTTTATAATTCCACAATGTCTGTCTGGGCCCTGGGCATCAACCACAACACCGCGCCGCTCGATCTGCGCGGGCGTTTTGCGTTCGCGCTCGACCAGATCGCCCCCACGCTGAGCGGCCTGCGCGCCGCGCTCGGCGCCGCCAACCCGCACCGTCGGGTCGAGTCGGCCATCATTTCCACCTGCAACCGCACCGAGGTCTATTGCGCCGGGGAACAAAGCGCACTGGACCACACGATGCGCTGGCTGGCGCAGAGCGGCGGAGTGAGCACCGATCTGCTGCGCTCGCACGCCTATGTGCTGGAAGATGGAACGGCCGCGCGCCACGCCTTCCGCGTGGCCAGCGGGCTCGATTCCATGGTGCTCGGCGAGGCGCAGATCCTCGGGCAGATGAAAGACGCCGTGCGCGCCGCCGAAAGCGCCGGGGCGCTGGGCAGCACGCTCAACCAGTTGTTCCAGCGCAGCTTTGCCGTCGCCAAGGAAGTGCGCACCTCGACCGAGATCGGCGCGCACAGCATCAGCATGGCGGCCGCCGCGGTGCGCCTGGCAGGCCAGATTTTCGAAGACCTGGGCAAGACGCGCGTGCTGTTCATCGGTGCAGGCGAGATGGTCGAACTGACGGCCACGCATTTCGCCGCGCGCAACCCCGCGTCCATGGCCATTGCCAACCGCACGCTCGAGCGCGGCGAGCACCTGGCCTCGCGCTTCGGCGCCCAGGCGCTGCGCCTGGCCGAACTGCCCGAGCGCCTGCACGAATTCGACATCGTTGTCAGCTGCACCGCCAGCACCCTGCCCATCGTCGGCCTGGGCGCGGTCGAGCGCGCGCTGAAAAAGCGCCGCCACCGCCCCATGTTCATGGTCGACCTGGCCGTGCCGCGCGACATCGAGCCCGAAGTCAAGGCGCTGCAGGACGTGTACCTCTACACCGTGGACGACCTCGCCACCGTGGTGCAGACGGCGCAGGCCAGCCGCCAGGCGGCCGTCGAGCAGGCCGAAGCCATCATCGATGCGGGCGTGCAAAGCTTCATGCACTGGCTGGACCAGCGCGACCCGCAGCACGGCGTGGTGCCGCTGATCCGCCAGATCCACGAGCAGACCGACCAGTGGAGCGCCATCGAACTGGCGCGTGCGCGCCGGCGCCTGGCGCGCGGCGAAGACGTGGAAGCCGTGCTGCAGGCGCTCTCGCGCGGGCTCTCGCGCAAGATGCTGCACGGCACCATGGCCGAACTGCGCACGGGCGACCCGCAGGCACGCGAGGCGACGGCGCGCACGGCAGCGCGCCTGTTTTTGCGCTCTCAAAGCAAAAAACCCCTGTAGCGCTTAACCAGCCTACGTTTATAGCTACTCTTTTGGTAGCTTATCAGCCCTTCGCGCATGCAAACATTTCTCAGGAACCAGCTGGAACGCTACGCCCAGCGCATGGAGGAACTCGATTTCCTGCTCTCGCGCGAAGACATCATGGCCGATATGGGCCAGTACCGCGCCCTCTCGCGCGAGCACGCCGAAGTCACGCAGGTGGCGGGGCGCTACGCGCGCTACCGGCAGGTCGAAGCCGACCTGGAATCGGCCCGCGGCATGCTGGACGACCCCGACATGGCCGAGCTGGCAGAGGAGGAAGTCGCCGCCGGCGAGGCCGAGCTGCCCGCGCTGGAGGCCGAACTGCAGCGCCTGCTGCTGCCCAAGGACCCGCAGGATGCGCGCAACGCCTTCCTGGAAATCCGTGCCGGCACCGGAGGCGACGAATCCGCCCTGTTCGCCGGCGACCTGGCGCGCATGTACACGCGCTACGCCGCCAACACCGGCTGGCGCGTGGAGGTGGTGAGCGAGAGCCCCGCCGAACTCGGCGGCTACAAGGAAATCGTCCTGCGCATCGAAGGCCCGGACGGCAGCGGGCCGGGCGGCAGCGGCGTGTACGGCAGCCTGCGCTTCGAGTCCGGCGGCCACCGCGTGCAGCGCGTGCCCGCCACCGAGACGCAGGGCCGCATCCACACCAGCGCCTGCACCGTGGCCGTGATGCCCGAGCCGGACGAGCACGAGGCCATCAAGCTCAACCCGGCGGACCTGCGCATCGACACCTTCCGCGCCAGCGGCGCCGGCGGCCAGCACATCAACAAGACGGACTCCGCCGTGCGCGTGGTCCACCTGCCCACCGGCATCGTCGCCGAATGCCAGGACGGGCGCAGCCAGCACAGCAACAAGGCCAAGGCGCTGCAGGTGCTGCAGGCGCGCATCCAGGAAAAGGAACGCAGCGAGCGCGCCGCCAAGGAGGCCGCCGAGCGCAAGGGCCTGATCGGCAGCGGGGACCGCAGCGACCGCATCCGCACCTACAACTTCCCGCAGGGACGGCTGACGGACCACCGCATCAACCTCACGCTGTACAAGCTGCTTGCGGTGATGGAAGGCGACCTGGCCGAGGTGCTGCAGGCCTTGGCGCACGCGCGCGAGGCCGAGCAACTGGCCGAGATGCAGCAGGGCAGCCTGTGACGGCAAAAATTTGGATCAAATTGGCCTCCAGCGCTTGCTGCGTAAGCATTTATAGCTATTGATAGCATAGTGATTCCCCCCTACACCCTCGGGGCCGCACTGGCCCAGGCCCACGCCCTGGGCCTGGCGCGCATCGATGCCCAGGTCCTGCTGCTGCACGTGCTGGGCCAGCCCAAGGGCGGCCGCGCCTGGCTGCTGGCGCACGACACCGACCCGCTTCCTCCCGCTGCGCAGGCGCAGTACGGGGCGCTGTGCCAGCGCCGCGCGGGCGGCGAACCACTCGCCTACCTGACGGGCCGCAAAGCCTTCCACGGGCTGGAGCTCGACATCGACGCGCGCGTACTCGACCCGCGGCCCGACACCGAAACCCTGGTGGACTGGGCGCTGGAGCTGCTGGCCGACCAGGCCGCACCGCGCGTGCTCGACCTCGGCACCGGCAGCGGCGCCATCGCCCTGGCCCTGGCCAAGGCCTGCCCGGGCGCCCAGGTGAGCGCCGTGGACGCCAGCGCCGACGCGCTCGCCGTGGCGCGCGCCAACGCCGCCCGGCTGCGCCTGCCGGTGCGTTTTGCGCTCTCGGACTGGTTGGCCGGCGTGCAGGGCGAATACGAGCTCATCGTCTCCAATCCGCCCTACATCGCCGAGGGCGACCCGCACCTGCCAGCCTTGCGGCACGAACCCTTGTCGGCCCTGGTGGCGGGCCCCGACGGCCTGCGCGACCTGCGCGCCATCGCCGCCCAGGCCGGCCGGTACCTGGCGCCCGGCGGCTGGCTGCTGCTGGAACACGGCTGGGACCAGGCGGCCGCCGTACAGCAGCTGCTGCGCGGCGCGGGGCTGGTGCAGGTGCAAGTCCGCAATGACCTGGCCGGCATAGGGCGTTGCACCGGCGGCCAGCGCCCGAGAATGAAATAATCGCGCCATTCCCCACCGGCCTCCCACGGCCCTACCTCTTTGGAGCCTCCTATGAGCGACACCCAGAAACGCATCGACGACCTCGTCAAATCCAGCAACGTGCTCTTGTTCATGAAGGGCACGGCCAGCTTCCCCATGTGCGGCTTCTCCGGCCGCGCCATCCAGATCCTGAAGGCCTGCGACGTCGACCCCAAGGAGATCACCACCGTCAACGTGCTCGACGACGATGAAATCCGCCAGGGCATCAAGGACTACAGCCAGTGGCCCACCATCCCGCAGCTCTATGTGAAGGGCGAGTTCATCGGCGGCTCGGACATCATGATGGAGATGTACGAATCGGGCGAGCTCAAGCAGATGCTGGGCGCGCAAGGCTGAGCGGGCAAACTGCCCCGTCCGTAAGCCACCTTCGGGTGGTTTTTTTGCGCCCGCTCATGGCGGCTGGGCTGGGGGAACGCACAGATACACTCGGCAGGCGGGCGCGCATGGGCCCGCGCCCGTGCCATGTCCCTCACCCAAAGCCTCCTCGTCATCGCGCTGCTGATCGCCGCCAGCGCTTTTTTTTCAATGGCCGAGATTTCGCTCGCGGCGGCGCGCCGGCTGCGCTTGCGCCAGCTTGCCGACGAAGGCGACGCGCGCGCCGAGCGCGTGTTGCGCATGCAGGAGCAGCCGGGCGACTATTTCACCGTGGTTCAGGTCGGCCAGAACGCCGTCGCCATCCTCGGCGGCATCGTCGGTGAAGACGCGTTGAGCCCGCACCTCAGCGCCTTGCTCGGGCTGTGGCTCGCCCCTTCCATGGCGCAGACCGTCGGGTTCCTGGCCTCCTTCCTGGTGATCACTTCGCTGTTCATCCTGTTTGCCGACTTGTTTCCCAAACGCCTGGGCATGGCCGAGCCCGAGCGCCTCGTCCTGCGCCTGGCCCAGCCGATGGCCTGGTGCATGGCGCTGCTGCGCCCCCTGGTGTGGCTGTACAGCCGCTGCGCGGACGCGCTCTTTCGCCTGTTCGGGCTGTCCTCGCTGCGCGACGACCGCATCACCTCGGAAGACATCCTGGCCATGATGGAGGCCGGCGCCCGCGCGGGCGTGCTGGCGGCGCGCGAGCAGCAGGTCATCACCAACGTCTTCGAACTCGATACGCGCACGGTGTCGAGCGCCATGTCACCGCGCGACCGCATCGCGTTCTTCCGGCGCGACGACGCGGACGCCGTCATCCGCCTGCGCATCGCCGCCGAGCCGTTCTCGACCTACCCGGTGTGCGAGGGCGACATCGACCATGTGGTCGGTTATGTGGACGCCAAGGACCTGTTCCAGCGCGTGCTGAACAACCAGCCGATCTCGCTTGCCGACGACAGCCTGGTGCGCAAGGTGCTCATCGTCCCGGACCGGCTGACCCTGTCGGAAGTGCTGGAACAGTTCCGCCAGGTGCACGAGGACTTCGCCGTCATCGTCAACGAGTACAGCCTGGTGGTCGGGGTGGTCACACTCAACGACGTGATGAGCACGGTGATGGGCGATCTCGTCGGCCCGGCCGACGAAGAACAGATCGTGCGCCGCGACGAGGATTCGTGGCTGATCGACGGCGTGACCCCCATCGAGGACGTGCTGCACGCGCTCTCGCTTGATGCGCTGCCGCATACCGAGGAATACGAAACGCTCGCCGGCTTCCTGATGGTGATGCTGCGCCGCGTGCCGCGCCGCACCGACAGCGTGACCTGGGGTGGCTACAAGTTCGAGGTGCTCGACGTGGACAGCTACCGCATCGACCAGGTGATGGTGTCGCGCATCGCGCCGGTGGGCGCTGCGCCAGCGGATGCGTGATCAGCCGGTCAGGCGACCGTCGAACTGCCAGTTGCGCTGCGCCGCGAACACCGCGTTCGGATACGGCGCGCGGCCGCGGCTGCCGTTGTAGCGACCGAGCGTCATGTACAGGTCGCCGCGCTCGCGGTCCAGGTAGTGGCGCAGGATCACGCAGCCAAAGCGCAGGTTGGTCTGCATGTGAAAGAGCTTGCCCGGATCGCCATCGCCGATCACGCGCGTCCAGAACGGCATGACCTGCATGTAGCCGCGCGCGCCGACGCTGGAAATGGCGTACTTGCGAAAGGCACTCTCCACCTGGACAAGGCCCAACACCAGCGACACATCAAGGCCGGCGCGGCGGCTTTCGTACCACGCGGTCTGCAGGAAGTCGCGCCGCACCTCCCAGTCGAGCTTGCGCCGGCGCAGGCGGTCGCTCATGGTGGTGAGCCAGCGCAAATACAGGATGCGCTCCTGGGTGCTGGCGAATTCGGGTTCGGGGGGCGCCTCGAAGGCGATGGCGGCACTGAGCGCGGAGCGGACCGAATCGGCCAGGGGCTCTTCCAGCTGGCCCGCGTGGGCGGCTGCGGGCACGGCCCAGCCGAGCGGCGCCAGGACAGGCAGCGCCGCCGCTAGACAGCTGCGGCGTGTCATTCCCACGTTCATACGCTAAGGCGGCCCTTGATGTGGGCCAGGATATCGGTCAGCGCAATCTTGGTCGGCGCAGTATCGCGCCGGTGCTGGTATTCGACAAGACCTTCCTTCAGGCCCCGGTCGCCGATGGTGACGCGGTGCGGTACGCCAATCAACTCCCAATCGGCGAACATGGCACCGGGGCGCTCGCCGCGGTCGTCCAGTATGACGTCCACGCCGGCCGCCAGGAGCTGCGCATACAGCTGCTCGCCCGCCGCCTTCACGTCGGGGAAGCGCTCGGGCGTGATGGGGCAGAGCGCCACCGTGAACGGCGCGATGGCGTCCGGCCAGATGATGCCGCGCTCGTCGTGGTTCTGCTCGATGGCCGCTGCGGGAAGGCGGGTGATGCCGATGCCGTAGCAGCCCATTTCCATGTGCTGCGGCTTGCCGGCCTCGTCCAGGAAGGTGGCGTTCATGGCCTTGCTGTACTTGGTGCCCAGCACGAAGATGTGCCCGACTTCGATGCCGCGCTCGACCGCCAGCAAGCCCTTGCCGTCGGGCGATGGGTCGCCTTCCACGATGTTGCGCAGATCGGCCACCGCGTCGGGTTCGGGCAGGTCGCGGCCCCAGTTCACGCCGGTCATGTGGAAATCCACCACGTTGGCGCCGCAGATCCAGTCGCCCATGACGGCCACTTCGCGGTCCACCACCAGCTTGACGGGCTTCTTCAGGCCGATCGGACCCAGGTAGCCGGGTTGGCAGCCGAAATGCGCGTCGATCTCGGCCAGCGTGGCGAAGCGGAAGCCGGCATCCAGGCCGGGCACCTTGGAAACCTTGATCTCATTCATGTCGTGGTCGCCGCGCAGCAGCAGCAGCCAGACGGTGCTCTTGACGATCTCGCCCGCCGCGTTCGCCTCGTCCGTGGCCAGGACCAGCGACTTGACGGTGCGGGCCAAGGGCACGCCGAGCAACTGCGCCACCTCGGCGCAGGTCGCCTTGCCGGGCGTGGGCGTCTTCTCCAGGGCTTGGCCGGGCGCGGGGCGCGGGCCGGACGGTGCCAGGGCTTCGGCCTTTTCCATATTGGCCGCGTAACTGCTCTGCGGGCAGTAGACGATGGCGTCCTCGCCCGTGGCGGCAATCACCTGGAACTCCTCGCTCAGGTCGCCGCCGATGGCGCCGCTGTCGGCAGCGACGGCGCGGTAGCGCAGGCCGAAACGGTCAAAAATGGCGCGGTACGCCTTGGCCATGGCCTGGTAGCTGCCCTTGGCGGCTTCCAGGTCGCGGTCGAAACTGTAGGCGTCCTTCATGATGAACTCGCGGCTGCGCATCACGCCGAAGCGCGGCCGCCGCTCATCGCGGAACTTCGTCTGGATATGGTAGAAGTTGCGCGGTAATTGCTTGTAGCTGCGCAGCTCCTGGCGGGCGATGTCGGTGACAACCTCCTCGCTCGTCGGCTGGACGACGAAGTCCCGCCCATGCCGGTCTTGCACGCGCATCAACTCGGGGCCCATCTTGTTCCAGCGGTCGGTTTCCTGCCAGAACTCGGCCGGCTGCACCACCGGCATCAGCAACTCCACCGCGCCGGCCCGGTTCATTTCCTCGCGCACGATGGCTTCGACCTTGCGAAGCACGCGCAGCCCCATGGGCATCCAGCTGTAGATCCCGGCCCCGAGCTTCTTGATGAGGCCCGCACGGGTCATGAGTTGGTGGCTGGCGACCTCGGCGTCAGCGGGCGCTTCCTTGAGCGTGGAAATAAAGAACTGGGAGGCTTTCATCGGAACCCTGCAAGGCTGCGCGCTTGCCGCCGCTTTCTGCAAGGGCCGTGCATAATGGACGCAGTTTAAAGATTTTGGGGTTCGATTATGCTTGACCGGGACGGCTTTCGGCCGAACGTCGGCATCATCCTGCTCAACCAAAGAAACCAGGTGTTCTGGGGCAAGCGCATACGCACCCACAGCTGGCAGTTCCCGCAAGGCGGCATAGACCGCGGCGAATCGCCCGAACAGGCGATGTTCCGGGAACTCCACGAAGAAGTCGGCTTGCTGCCCAACCACGTGCGCGTGGTGGCCCGGACCCGGGACTGGTTGCGCTATGAGGTGCCAGACCGGTACATCCGCCGCGATGCGCGCGGACACTACAAAGGGCAAAAGCAGATCTGGTATCTGCTGCAGTTGCTCGGCCACGACTGGGATTTGAACCTGCGGGCCACCAACCACCCCGAATTCGACGCCTGGCGCTGGAACGACTACTGGGTCCCGCTGGACGTGGTGGTCGAGTTCAAGCGCGGCGTGTACGAAACGGCGTTGACAGAACTGGCGCGTTTCCTGCCGCGCCAGGAGCAGCGCAATCGCTACCTGCGCAGCGGCATGCGTGCGCGCGACGCGGAGCCCGGGTTCGGAAGCCCGCACCGCAGCGGCGCCATGTTGGTACATCCGGGCGTGGAACTGCCGCCTGGGGCCAGCTTCGATCCCAACCCGCAACGCGACGCTCCCGCCGCGCCGCGGGAAGCGTCCGAGCCGCCGAGCGTGCAGCCCGGCGAGGCCTCTAGCGCCCCGTGAGGACGAGGTTGTCGCGGTGCAGCATCTCGGGCTCGGCCGCGTAGCCGAGCAGCTCCTCGAAGGCGCTTGAGGGTTTGCGGCACAGGCGCCGTGCCTCGCTGCTGGCGTAGTTGGCAAGCCCACGTGCGATCTCCACGCCCTGCGGGTCGTGCACCGCGATGACGTCGCCGCGCTCGAATTCCCCCTCGACATGCGTCATGCCTATGGGCAGGAGGCTTTTGCCTTCCGCGCACAGCTTGGCCGCGGCACCGGCGTCCACGCGGACGGCGCCGCGCAACTGCAGGTGGTCTGCCATCCATTGCTTGCGCGCCTGCTTTTTGGCCGTCTGCGATACGAGCAGCGTGCCTATGGCCTCCCCTCCGGCCAGACGCAGCAGCACGTCGGGTTCGCGCCCCCAGGCGATCACGGTGGAAGCGCCCGAACCCGCTGCGCGCTTGGCCGAGAGGATCTTGGTGAGCATGCCGCCCCGGCCGATGCTGGAGCCCGCCCCCCCGGCCATGGCCTCCAGCGCCGGGTCGCCCGCGCGCGCCTGGGCGACGAAGGTCGCCTCGGGATCCCGACGTGGGTCGGCGGTATAGAGCCCTTTCTGGTCGGTCAGGATGACCAGGGCATCGGCTTCAACCAGGTTGGCCACCAGGGCGCCCAGGGTGTCGTTGTCGCCGAATTTGATTTCGTCGTTGACGACCGTGTCATTCTCGTTGATCACCGGGACCACGCCGAGGCGCAGCAGCGTCAGCAGCGTGGAGCGCGCGTTGAGGTAGCGTTCGCGGTCCGCCAGGTCGCCGTGGGTGAGCAGCACCTGCGCGCTGCCGATGCCGTTTTCGCGCAGCTTGGTTTCGTACATTTGCGCCAGGCCCATCTGGCCCACTGCGGCCGCCGCCTGCAGTTCGTGCACCTGGCGCGGGCGCACGCTCCAGCCCAGGCGCTTCATGCCCTCGGCGATCGCGCCGCTCGACACCATGATGACTTCGCGCTTGCCGCCCACTTTCCCGCTGACCAGCGCCGCCAGTTGGCGCGCCCACTCGCCGATGGCCTGCGCATCCAGGCCCCGGCCTTCGTTCGTCACGAGGCTGGAGCCGACCTTGACGACGATGCGGTGGGCGGTGCGGAGGACTCCCGAATTTTCAAGGTTCATTTTGGCCTCTAGCGCTTTATTCATAAGCACTTTAAGCTATCAATACTATAGTTTTTCAGCGCCGTCGGTGGGCACGGCGTCCGGAAAGCGCGGGTCGATAGCCGCCGCCGGCGCCTGCGCAGCCACCTGTTCGGCCTGGACGTGCGCATAGATCGCGCGCACCAAGGGCTCGCAGCCCTCCCGCGTCAAGGCGGAAATCTCGAACACCGGGCCCTTCCACTTGAAGCGCTTGACGAAATCGGCCACGCGCGCGGCGCGCTCGTCGGGCGCCAGCATGTCGAGTTTGTTCAGCACGAGCCAGCGCGGCTTCTTGAACAGGGCGCTGTCGTACTTTTTCAGTTCGCCGACGATGGCTTTGGCCTGCGCCACCGGATCGACGGCATCATCGAACGGCGCCAGGTCGACGATGTGCAGCAGCAAACGCGTGCGCTGGAGGTGGCGCAAGAACTGGTGCCCCAGGCCTGCCCCTTCGGAGGCGCCTTCTATCAACCCGGGAATGTCGGCGACGACGAAACTCTGTTCGGGCCCCACGCGCACCACGCCCAGATTGGGATGAAGGGTGGTGAAAGGGTAGTCGGCGATCTTCGGCCGGGCGTTGGAAACCGCGGCGATGAAGGTGGACTTGCCGGCGTTGGGCATGCCCAACAGGCCGACATCCGCCAGCACCTTGAGTTCCAGCTTGAGGCTCTTGCGCTCGCCAGGCCACCCCGGTGTCTTTTGGCGCGGGGCCCGGTTGATGGCGCTCTTGAACCGCATGTTGCCAAAGCCGCCGTCACCGCCCTTGGCGATCGTCACGACCTCACCCGGTTTGAGCAATTCGTACAGCACCTCCCCGGTTTCGGCGTCGCTCAAGATGGTGCCCACCGGCATCTTCAAGGTGATGTCGGCGCCGGCGGCGCCGAACATGTCCGAACCCATGCCATGCTCGCCGCGCTTGGCCTCGTGCCGGCGGGCATACCGGAAATCAACCAGCGTATTGAGGTTCGGGTCGGCCACGGCGAACACATGGCCGCCGCGCCCCCCGTCACCCCCATTGGGGCCGCCGAACTCCTTGTACTTTTCGTGGCGGAAGGACACGCAGCCATTGCCGCCATCGCCCGCAGCAATGTCGATAAAAGCTTCGTCGACGAATTTCATGGGAGTTCCAGTCTACAGAATCGCGCTGGCCGCAGAAAAAAACAAAGCCCCGGCAAAGCGGGGCTTGGAATGCAGCGCAATGCGCGCGCCCTCAGGCCGCCGTCACATTCACCGTATGCTTGGACAGAGCACCTTGAACGCCGAACGACACACGGCCGTCCACCAGGGCGAACAGCGTGTGGTCCTTGCCCACGCCCACATTGGCGCCGGGGTGGAACTTGGTGCCGCGCTGGCGCACGATGATGGAACCTGCGGTGATCATTTCGCCGCCAAAGGCCTTCACGCCGAGCATCTTGGGCTTGGAATCGCGCCCGTTTCGCGTAGAGCCGCCGCCTTTTTTCTGTGCCATGAGATCTGCTCCTGATTAGCCGGCAATGGCGCCGATTTGCAGTTCCGTGAACTGCTGGCGGTGGCCCTGGCGCTTCTGATAGTGCTTGCGACGGCGCATCTTGAAGATGTGCACCTTGTCGTGCTTGCCGTGTGCCACCACCGTGGCAGTGACCGTCGCGCCGGACACCAGGGGCGTGCCAACCTTGAGTTCGGCGCCGTTTCCGACGGCCAGAACCTGGTCGATCACGATTTCCTGGCCTACGTCCGCAGCAATCTGTTCTACTTTAATTTTTTCGCCGGAAGCAACGCGATACTGCTTGCCACCGGTTTTTATGACCGCGTACATATTGACCTCTTGAGTCTGAAAACGGGAGTAGCAATCACCACCCCCAGACCTTCCGCAGACGAATTTCCGCAGAACCGTAGAGTGTACTACGAAAGATGGGGCATTTGCCACCCCCGGTAGTGCGCCAAATTGCGCAAGCCGTCTGCCGCCGGTCCTTGGGAAAGCGCGTTTTAGCGCGCCGGGACGTTCCTATAATTCCCGTGTGCCCGCAATTTCCACCCCGACCGCTCCCGCTCCCGCCCCTGCGGCGGGACTCCATCCCTCTCCGCTGGCCTTGGTCGCGGGTGATATGCAAGAAGTGGACCAAGTCATTGTCGAGCGCCTGCAGTCGGGCGTTCCGTTAGTGGCCCAAGTATCACAGTACATCATCCAGGCCGGCGGCAAGCGGCTGCGTCCGGCACTGCTGTTGCTCTTGTGCGGCGCCCTGGATGTCCAGGACCGCGCGCGCTTCACGCTGGCCGCCGTCGTGGAGTTCATCCATACCGCGACCTTGCTGCACGACGACGTGGTCGACGAATCCACCTTGCGTCGCGGCAATGCCACAGCAAATGAAACCTTTGGTAACCCCGCCAGCGTCCTCGTCGGCGATTTCCTCTACTCGCGCGCCTTCCAGATGATGGTCGACGTGGGCGATATGCGCATCATGGAAATCCTGGCCAATGCCACCAATGTGATCGCTGAAGGGGAAGTTCTGCAGTTGATGAACATGCACGACGCCTCCCTGGACGAGGCAAGCTACCTGCATGTGATTCGGTCGAAGACAGCCAAGTTGTTCGAGGCCAGCGCCCGCCTGGCCGCGATCCTGGCGAAGGCCGACCCAGCAACGGAAGACGCTTGCGCCACCTACGGCCAGGCGCTCGGCACCGCCTTTCAGATCATTGACGATGTGCTCGACTACGACGGCGCTGCATCGGAAATGGGCAAGAACCTGGGCGATGATCTTCGGGAAGGCAAGGCCACTCTGCCATTGATTGCCGCCATGCAGCGTGCGAACGCCACCGACAGCGCGCTCATTCGCAAGGCCATCGAATCCGGCAGCACCGATCAGCTGGACGCGATCGTCCAGATCGTTCGGGACACCGGCGCGTTGGAAGTGGCCCGCGCCGTGGCGGCCGCCGAGGCCGAGCGCGCCATGACGGCTCTCGACTCTTTCCCTGCCAATGAACACCGATCCAGTTTGCTACAATTAGCGGCTCAGTTGCTCGGGCGCCGGACCTAACCCGGCGGTTCCGTGCGATTGAATCGGGGTGTAGCTTAGCCTGGTAGAGCGCTACGTTCGGGACGTAGAGGCCGGAGGTTCGAATCCTCTCACCCCGACCAGCAATGAGTAAATGAACCGCTCTGGCGCTATCTGCCCCAGGGCTTTTTTATTGCTGCCGGGTTGATGGGCGGCCGCCCACTCAATTTACAGGCCAGGGGCGATCGGCGATGATAGGATGATTGTCGATTTCTTATGGGGCCCTTGCCTGTATGGCTGCTGTTGATATTGCTCAGAAAGATGCCGCTTCGATAGCTTTGCCCGGCTTGGGGAGAGCCCTTATTTCGGCTGGCAAGCTGACGCAGAAGGCGGCCGAGGATATCGCACGCAAAGCACAAGCTTCGCGCAACAGTTTCATTGCCGAAGTGACCGGTGCTGGGGCAGTATCGGCCAGCGATCTGGCCCATACGGTTTCGTCGGTTTTTGGTGCTCCGCTGCTCGATCTCAATGCCATCGACCCACTTCGCCTGCCGCGTGACCTGCTCGATGCAAAAATATGCCAGACCTACCGCGTGGTCGTGCTCAGCAAGCGCAACAACCGACTGATTGTCGCCACGGCGGATCCCACCGACCAGGAAGCAGCGGAGAAAATCAAGTTCACCACCCAGCTAGGGGTCGATTGGGTTATCGCGGAATACGACAAACTCGTCCATCTGATCGATGCCAACACCAAATCGACCAGCGAGGCGATGGACTCCTATGCGGGTGCGGGAGATTTCGAATTCGAAGATGCCTCGGTCGAAACTGAGTCCGAAGCAAGCGACGCCGCGACGGATGTAGAAGACGCCCCCATCGTCAAATTTCTGCACAAGATGCTGCTTGACGCATTCAATATGCGTGCCTCGGACCTGCATTTTGAACCCTACGAACACCACTACCGCGTCCGCTTTCGGGTCGACGGCGAATTGCGTGAGATCGCTTCGCCCCCTATCGCCATCAAGGACAAGCTCGCTTCGCGCATCAAGGTCATTTCCCGCCTGGATATTTCGGAAAAGCGCGTCCCGCAGGATGGGCGGATGAAGCTCAAAGTAGGGCCGGACCGCGTGATCGATTTTCGGGTCAGCACGCTTCCGACACTGTTCGGCGAGAAAATCGTGATCCGTATTCTGGATCCGAGCAGCGCCAAAATGGGGATCGAGGCGCTGGGCTACGAACCGGAAGAAAAGGAACGTTTACTCAGAGCCATTGAAAGGCCGTACGGGATGATTCTCGTCACGGGCCCTACGGGTTCGGGGAAAACGGTGTCTCTCTACACCTGCTTGAACCTGCTCAACAAGCCAGGGGTGAATATCGCCACCGCAGAAGACCCATCAGAAATCAACCTTCCGGGTGTCAACCAGGTCAATGTCAATGAACGAGCGGGGCTGACCTTTGCCGTGGCGCTCAAGGCTTTTCTGCGCCAGGATCCGGACATCATCATGGTGGGTGAAATTCGCGATCTGGAAACCGCCGATATTTCCATAAAAGCCGCCCAGACGGGCCACTTGGTACTTTCCACCTTGCACACCAACGATGCGCCCACCACACTGACGCGCATGCGCAACATGGGAATCGCGCCCTTCAACATCGCCTCCAGCGTGATCCTGATCACCGCCCAGCGCTTGGCACGGCGCCTTTGCCCGCAGTGCAAGGAGCCAGCGGATGTCCCCCACGAAGCTTTGCTTGACGCCGGCTATGCGGAAGAGGATATCGATGGCTCCTGGGTGCCGTACAAGCCCGTCGGATGCTCCGCGTGCAACAACGGCTACAAAGGCCGGGTGGGCATTTACCAGGTGATGCCGGTGAGCGAGGAAATCCAGCGAATCATCTTGCGCGACGGTAGTGCGCTGGAAATCGCCGCCCAGGCGAAAGCGGAAGGCGTGCGCTCACTGCGCGAATCGGGATTGCACAAAGCCAGGATGGGCATGACTTCGCTAGAGGAAGTGCTGGCGGTCACCAACCTTTAAAACAACGTACACACAGGGAACCCAATGGCGACTGCAGCATCTGCCCGAGACGTCAAGGACTTCGTCTACGAATGGGAAGGCAAGGACCGCAACGGCAAGATCGTCCGTGGCGAAATCCGCGCCATGGGCGAAAACCAGGTCCAGGCGACCCTGCGGCGCCAAGGCGTTCTCCCCGTCAAAATCAAGAAGCGGAAATTGCGCTCGGGCAAGAAGATCAAGCCCAAGGACATTGCCCTGTTCACCCGCCAGATGGCGACGATGATGAAGGCCGGCGTGCCGTTGCTGCAGGCCTTCGATATTGTCGGGCGCGGCAATGCCAATGTCAGCGTTGGCAAGCTCCTCAATGAAATCCGCAGCGACGTGGAAACCGGGACCTCGCTCAATGGTGCGTTCCGCAAATACCCCATGTATTTCGATAGCCTCTACTGCAATCTGGTAGAGGCGGGTGAAGCGGCCGGTATCCTGGAAGCCTTGCTGGACCGGTTGGCGACCTACATGGAAAAAACCGAGGCCATCAAATCCAAGATTCGGTCGGCCTTGATGTATCCCATTTCGGTCATCATCGTTGCGTTTGTCGTGGTCACCGTGATCATGATTTTCGTGATTCCTGCCTTCAAACAGGTATTTACTTCCTTTGGCGCCGACCTTCCCGCACCGACCTTGTTCGTCATGGGCATCAGCGACGTCTTCGTCAAATGGTGGTGGCTGATATTCGGCGTGATTGGCGGCGGGTTTTATTTCTTCATGCAGGCGTGGCGGCGCAACGAAAAAATGCAGGTCTTCATGGACCGTGCCTTGCTGAAGGTTCCTATTTTTGGCGATTTGATCAACAAATCGGCCATCGCCCGCTGGACGCGCACGCTGTCCACCATGTTCGCGGCTGGGGTGCCTCTGGTGGAAGCCCTGGATTCGGTGGGCGGAGCCTCCGGCAACGCGGTGTATGCCATGGCGACCGACAAGATCCAGCAGGAAGTTTCCACCGGCACCAGCCTCACTGCGGCGATGACCAACGCGAACGTCTTCCCCTCCATGGTGCTGCAGATGTGCGCCATCGGTGAAGAGTCGGGTTCCATCGACCACATGTTGGGCAAGGCAGCGGATTTCTACGAACAGGAAGTCGACGACATGGTGGCCGGGCTCTCGAGCCTCATGGAGCCCATCATCATCGTGTTCCTGGGCACCCTCATCGGCGGCATCGTGGTGTCGATGTATCTGCCGATCTTCAAGCTGGGCCAGGTCGTTTGATGGCGCCGGAGGCGTGGTGGGGCGCCAGCGCCGCCGGGCTCCTGGGGCTGCTGATCGGCAGTTTTCTCAATGTGGTGATCTACCGGCTCCCCCGCATGATGGAGCGGCAATGGGAGCAGGAAGTCGCCGAATACGCTGCGTCTCGCGCGGCCCCTGAGCCCGCCGCGGACCTTGCGCCGGCCGAACCGTTCAACCTCATGCTGCCGCGTTCGCGCTGCCAGTCCTGCGGCCACCAGTTGCGCTGGTACGAGAACATTCCGGTGCTGAGCTATCTTGCACTTGGCGGCAAATGCTCCGCTTGCCGGGCCGGCATCAGCCTGCGCTACCCCTTGGTGGAGCTGCTCACGGGCGGGCTGTTCTTCTATTGCGGGCTGCGCTTCGGACTCGGCGCAACCGGCGCCGCCTGGGCGATGTTCTGCGCAGCCCTGCTGGCCATGGCGTTCATCGATTGGGATACGACGCTGCTGCCCGACAGCCTGACCCTGCCCCTCCTGTGGGCCGGCCTGCTCGCCTCGGCCGCGGGGTGGATACAAGTCCCGCTGGTCCATGCCGTGACGGGTGCGGCCGCGGGCTACCTTTCACTGTGGCTGGTCTATTGGGGCTTCAAGCTGGCCACCGGCAAGGAAGGCATGGGGTACGGCGACTTCAAGCTTTTTGCGGCCCTGGGAGCCTGGTTCGGCTGGCAAGCGCTGGTCCCATTGATCTTGATGGCATCCGTGGTCGGTGCGTGCGTCGGAATCGTCCTCAAGTTTGCCAGCCGGTTGCGCGCCGGCGGCTACGTCCCCTTCGGGCCTTTCCTGGTAGGTGCCGGCCTGGCCGCGCTCCTTGTCGGTCCCGACACCGTGCAGCGCGCGATCCTGGGCCCCCTCAGCCCATGAGCCGGGGGACGGACCAAGCGCTGCGCATCGGCCTGACGGGCGGCATAGGCAGCGGGAAAAGCACCGTGGGCACCATGCTGGCGGCCCTCGGGGCAGCGCTCATCGACGCCGACGCCTTGTCGCGCGCCAGCACCGCCAGCGGCGGATCCGCCGTGCCGCTGATTGCGCAGGCGTTTGGCCACGACTATGTCGATGCGACCGGCGCCCTAGACCGTGCGCGCATGCGGCAATGTGTGTTTTCCGATCCCTCCGCCCGCGCGCGGCTGGAGGCCATCGTCCATCCCATCGTGTTGAGCGGCATTGCCCAGCAGTCCCAGGCAGCGCTCCAAGCGGGTGCGCGCCTGCTGGTCCTCGACATTCCCCTGCTCGTCGAGTCGGGGCGTTGGGCGGCCACGCTGGACGCCGTGGTGGTGGTCGATTGCCGGCCGGAGACGCAAATCAAGCGTGTGGCGCAGCGCAGTGGCTTGCCCCGCGCGCACGTGCAAGGCATCATGGATGCGCAAGCCAGCCGCACCGAACGCCTACGCGCCGCCGACGCGGTGTTGTTCAACGATGGCCTCTCGCTGGCGGCACTCGAAGCCCAGGTCCGGTCGCTCGCCCGAAGCTTCGGGCTATGATTCCATCGGCCCGCCTCCCCCACAGCAACCCCAACCGTCCGGCCGCGTGATCCTGTACGAATACCCTTTCAACGAGCGCATCCGCACCTACCTGCGGCTTGAGCACCTGTTTCGCCGCCTGGGCGTTCTGATCGCCCGCGAGCATCCGCTGGACCACCATTTCGCGCTCACCACCATTTTCGAAGTGATGGACGTTGCGGCGCGCGCCGACCTCAAGTCCGACGTCATGAAGGACCTCGAGAAGCAACGCCTCCTGCTCGATGGTTACCGCAGCAACCCTTCGATTTCCCTGGACGCGCTGGACAGCGTGGTCCACCAACTCGACGCCTGTTTTGCCGCGCTCAATGCGCAGGCCGGCAAGGCCGGCCAGTCGCTGACCGAAAACGAATGGCTGATGGCCATCCGCAGCCGCGTGGGCATTCCAGGCGGAACCTGCGGTTTCGACCTGCCAGCGTACGCTGCCTGGCAACATCGCCCTCCCGCCGAGCGCCAGCAGGCCCTGACGGCTTGGGCTTCGACCCTGGCGCCCTTGGCCGAGGCGGTGTTCCTGCTGCTCCAGCTGCTGCGCGATTCCGGCGTGCCGCAAAAAATGGTGGCCGAACGCGGGCAATTGCAGCAGACGCTGCCGCAGGGACGCAGCTTCCAGTTGCTGCGCCTGCGCATCGACCCGGCCCTTGAAGTGGTCCCCGAGATCAGCGGCAACCGGCTGATGGTCTCGGTCCGGCTGATGCGCGAGCAGCCGGGCGAACATGCCACGGCATGCACGCAGGACACCAGCTTCGAGCTAACGCTGTGCGCCTGAACACCCGATGACCAATCCCGCCGAAGCCCCCAAGACCCGCCTGGTGACCTGCCCGGCATGCGGCGGTGCCAGCCTGTACAGCCCGGCGAACCCGTGGCGGCCGTTTTGCAGCGAACGCTGCAAACAGCAGGACCTGGGCGCCTGGGCCAGCGAGGACTTCCGCATGCCGGCCGATGTGCCGCCCGACGATGCCCCGCATGGGGATCCCCGCACAAAAAATTGAGTCAAATTGGCTGCTAGCGCTTACCCAGTAAGCGTTTGCAGCTATTTATTCGATAGTATTTTCGGGGCAAACGGCACGCCGCGTTCTTCCGCCAGCCAACCCAGGACGGGCAGTGCACCGGGCAATACCGGGCGCACATCCAGCGGCCAGTGCTGCCAGGCCATGGACTGGCCCTCGCGCATCTCGAAGTCGCCCGTCCATGCGTGCACCTTGCACCAGTGCAGACGCACCAGGGCGTGGGGGTAGTCGTGCTCGGTCACCTTCCAGACTGCCGCCGGGCCAATGGTGATGCCCAGTTCCTCCTGCAGCTCGCGGCGCAGCGCCTGCTCCACCGTCTCTCCGGCCTCGATCTTGCCGCCCGGGAATTCCCAGTAGCCCGCGTAGACCTTGCCCGGTGGCCGCGTGCTCAAGAGCAGCGCACCATCCGCGCGGACGAGGATGCCGACCGCGACCTCGGTATGCTTGCGCGACGGCTCAGCCACCGTGCCGTCCCGCGTAGTCGCGTGCGAACTGGTAGGCCACGCGACCGCTGCGCGAGCCGCGCTCCAGCGCCCAGACCAAGGCCTCCGGGCGCGCTGCGGCAATGGCATCGCTATCGAGCCCGAACGATGCCATCCACTGCCCTGCGATGGCCAGGTATTCGTCCTGGCTGAACGGGTAGAAGCTCACCCAGAGGCCGAAGCGCTCGGACAGCGAAATCTTCTCCTCCACGCCCTCGCCCGGATGCACTTCGCCGTCGTCGGTGTGGGTGTAGGTGAGGTTCTCGCGCATGTACTCGGGCAGCAGATGGCGCCGGTTGCTGGTGGCGTAGATCAGCACGTTGGGCGTGGCGGCGGCCACCGAGCCGTCGAGGATGGACTTGAGCGCCTTGTAGCCGGGCTCGCCGTCCTCGAAGCTCAGGTCGTCGCAGAACACGATGAAGTATTCCGGCCGTCCGGCCACCACCTCGACGATGTCGGGCAGGTCGGTCAAGTCGGCCTTGTCTACCTCGATCAGGCGCAGGCCCTGGGGCGCGTAGGCGTTCAGGCAGGCCTTGATGAGCGAGGACTTGCCGGTGCCGCGCGCCCCCGTGAGCAGCACGTTGTTGGCCGGCCGGCCATGCACGAACTGCTCGGTGTTGCGCTGGATCTTTTCCTTCTGGCCGTCGATTTCCTTCAGGTCTTCTAGGCGCATCGCCGCCACATGGCGCACGGGCTCCAGCGTGCCGTGGCCGTTGCTGCGCTTGCGGTAGCGCCAGGCAATCGCCGTCGACCAGTCGGGCGCGGCCAGCGGCTGCGGCAGCACGGATTCGATGCGCGCGATGAGCTGTTCGGCGCGTTCGATCAGATGTTCAAATTTTTCGTTCATTTTGGCATTCAGCGCCCATTTATAAAGCGCCAGCAGCTATTAAATACGTAGCAAACATTCCGCACTCGCGTGCGTCCACGGCGCATGAACCTGGCGCGGCCAAAGTCAGCAGCCCCCGCGCAAGGGCCGCCCCGCCGCGCTGGGGGCGTCCCCCTGCCCGCATTGCGCAGCAATGCGAGAGCGGGGGGAAGCCGCGCAGCGGCTCAGCAAGGGGGGTGTCCACGTCAAGAGCGGTAGTCGGCGTTGATGGTCACGTAGTCGTGGCTCAGGTCGCAGGTCCAGACGGTGTCTTGCGCATCGCCCCGGCCCAGCAGCACGCGCACGGTGATCTCGCTCTGCTTCATCACGCGCTGGCCGTCCTCCTCGCGGTACTGGGGGTTGCGCCCACCCTGCACGGCCACGTGCACGTCGTCGAGGTACAGGTCGATGCCGGTCTGGTCCAGGTCGTCGATGCCGGCGTAGCCCACGGCCGCCAGGATGCGGCCCAGGTTCGGGTCGCTGGCGAAGAAGGCCGTCTTGACCAGCGGCGAATGCGCGATGGCGTAGGCCACCTTGCGGCATTCCTCGCCGGTCTTGCCGCCTTCCACGCGCACGGTGATGAACTTGGTCGCGCCCTCGCCGTCGCGCACGATGGCCTGGGCCAGCTTTTGCGCCACTTCCAGCAATGCCGCCTTGAGCGCCTGGCCCTCGGCGCTGGACAGCGATTCGATGGGTGCATGCGCCGCCTGGTGCGTGGCGATCAGCATGAAGCAGTCGTTGGTCGAGGTGTCGCCGTCGATGGTGATGCGGTTGAACGACTGGTCCGCCAGCTCGCGCACCAGGCCCTGCAGCAGCGCCGGCGCGATGCGCGCATCAGTCGCCACGAAACCCAGCATGGTCGCCATGTTCGGGCGGATCATGCCCGCGCCCTTGGCGATGCCGGTCACCGTGACGGTGGCACCACCGATCTGCACCTGCCGGCTGAAGGCCTTGGCCACGGTGTCGGTGGTCATGATGCCCTCGGCCGCGCGCGCCCAATGGGCCGGCTGCGCGTCGGCGATGGCGGCGGGCAGGCCGGCCTCGATGCGGTCCACGGGCAGCTGTTCCATGATGACGCCGGTGGAGAACGGCAGCACCTGCGCCGCATCCACTTGCAGATGGCGCGCCAGCGCCGCGCAGGTGGCGCGCGCGCGCGCCAGGCCATCAGCCCCTGTGCCGGCGTTGGCGTTGCCGGTGTTCACCACCAGGGCGCGAACGGCCTGGCCGCCCGCCAGGTGCTCACGACAGACCTGCACCGGCGCGGCGCAGAAGCGGTTCTGTGTGAACACGCCCGCCACCGCGCTGCCTTCGTCGAGCAGGAACACCGTGAGATCCTTGCGGTTGGCCTTGCGCACGCCGGCCTCGGCGACGCCGATGCGCAGCCCGGCGACCGGGTGCAGATCCGAGGGTGTGGGAGCGGAGAGATGAACGGGCATGGGGAGATCCTTCGTAGACCGGGGCGATGATAGGGCACCCCCGACGAACTTGGATCGCGGCCTGCGGCACTGGCGCCGGACCGCGCCGGCAGACATGGCCCAGGCACGTGGGCCGGCCGCGCCGTCCCGCAACGCGCCCGCCACCCTTCTTACGGGCCCCGGCCGCAACCGTCGTTCAGGGGTTTGTCGCGGGTGCTAACCCAGCTTGCCGTGGCACTGCTTGTATTTCTTGCCGCTGCCGCAGGGGCAGGGATCGTTGCGGCCCACGCGCCCGCCCGCAGCTACTTTTTCCTGCACGCGCAGCGTGCGTTCGTCCACCGTGGTTTCGGCATCGCCGCTCTCATTGGGCGCGCTGTAGGTGACGTTGGCGATATTTTCCGCACGCTGTTCGATGTCTTCGGCTGCCTGGTCCAGCTGGGTCGGCGACTGGATCTGCACCGTCATCAGCACCTTGGTGACCTCGCTCTTCACCATGTCGATGAGCTGGCGGAAAAGTTCGAACGCTTCGCGCTTGTATTCCTGCTTGGGCTGTTTTTGCGCGTAGCCGCGCAGGTGGATGCCCTGGCGCAGGTAGTCGAGCGCGCTCAGGTGGTCGCGCCAATTGGAGTCGAAGGTTTGCAGAAGCACCACGCGCTCGAACTGGGTGAAATTCTCCGCGCCGACCAGCGCCACCTTGGCGTCGAAGGCCTCGCGCGCCGCCTTGAGCACCAGCTCCAGGATGTCGTCGTCGGTGATCGAACCCGAGCCTTCCACCTCTTTCTGCAGTTCGAGCGGCAGCTGCCATTCGTCCCGCAGCGTCTTTTCCAGCGCCGGGAGGTTCCACTGCTCCTCCACCGACTCCGCCGGTACGTGCAGACGCACCAGGTCCGACAAACAGTCGTCGCGCATCGCGCCGATGAGGTCGGAGAGTTCCGCCGCATCCAGGATCTCGTTGCGCTGCTGGTAGATGACGCGGCGCTGGTCGTTGGCCACGTCGTCGTACTCGAGCAGTTGCTTGCGGATGTCGAAGTTGCGCGCTTCGACCTTGCGCTGCGCCGATTCGATGCTGCGCGTGACGATGCCCGCTTCGATGGCCTCACCATCGGGCATCTTGAGCCGGTCCATGATGGCCTTGACGCGGTCGCCCGCGAAGATGCGCATCAGCGAATCGTCCAGGCTCAGGTAGAAGCGCGAGGAACCGGGGTCGCCTTGGCGGCCCGAACGGCCACGCAGCTGGTTATCGATGCGGCGCGACTCGTGCCGCTCCGTGGCGATGATGCGCAGCCCGCCCAGCTCCTTGACCTTGTCGTGGCCCTGCTGCCACTCGGCGCGCAGGCGTGCGATGCGCGCTTCCTTGGTGCCTGCATCGAGCGTTTCGTCCGTCTCGACGGCGGCGATGTCCTTCTCGATGTTGCCGCCCAGCACGATGTCGGTGCCTCGGCCAGCCATGTTGGTAGCGATGGTGATCATGCCCGGCCGCCCGGCCTGGGCCACGATGTCGGCCTCGCGCGCGTGCTGCTTGGCATTGAGCACCTGGTGCGGCAGGCCGACCTTGGTCAGCATCTCGTCGATGATTTCCGAGTTCTCGATCGAGGTCGTCCCGACCAGCACCGGCTGGCCGCGCTCGTGGCACTCGCGGATGTCTTGTATCGCCGCTTCGTACTTCTCGCGCGTGGTCTTGTACACGCGGTCGAGCTGGTCGTCGCGCCGGCTCGGCTTGTTGGGGGGAATGACGACCGTTTCCAGCCCGTAGATTTCCTGGAACTCGTAGGCCTCGGTGTCGGCGGTGCCGGTCATGCCGGCGAGCTTGTTGTAGAGGCGGAAATAGTTCTGGAAGGTGATCGAGGCCATCGTCTGGTTTTCGGCCTGGATCTGCACGCCTTCCTTGGCCTCCACGGCCTGGTGCAGCCCCTCGCTCCAGCGGCGCCCGGACATCAGGCGGCCGGTGAATTCGTCGACGATGACGATCTCGCCGTTTTGCACCACGTAGTGCTGATCGCGGTTGTACAGGTGGTTGGCGCGCAGCGCTGCGTACAAATGGTGCATCAGGCTGATGTTGGCCGGGTCGTAGAGCGAAGCCCCCTCCGGAATCAGCCCATGTTCGGCCAGCACGCGCTCGGCGGTTTCGTGGCCCTGCTCCGTGAGGAACACCTGGTGCGATTTCTCGTCCACCGTGAAGTCGCCCGGCTTGATCACGCCTTCACCCGTGCGCGGATCGGCTTCGCCCTCCTGTCGCACCAGTACCGGCACCACCTTGTTCATGGCGACGTACATCGCTGTATGGTCTTCTGCCTGGCCGCTGATGATGAGCGGGGTGCGGGCTTCGTCGATGAGAATGGAATCAACCTCGTCGACGATGGCGTAGTTCAGATGGCGCTGCACCCGGTCCCGCGCCTCGTAGACCATGTTGTCGCGCAGGTAATCGAAGCCGTACTCGTTGTTGGTTCCGTACGTGATGTCGGAACCGTAAGCGGCCTGCTTTTCCTCACGGGGCATGTTGGGAAGGTTGATGCCCACGCTCAGGCCGAGGAAGTTGTACAGGCGCCCCATCCACTGGGCATCGCGGCTTGCCAGGTAGTCGTTCACCGTGACCACGTGCACACCCTGGCCCGAGAGGGCATTGAGGTACACCGGCAAGGTGGCGGTCAGCGTCTTGCCTTCGCCGGTGCGCATTTCCGCGATCTTGCCGTAGTGCAGCGCCATGCCGCCGATCAGCTGTACGTCGAAATGGCGCATCTTCATGATGCGCTTGGAGCCTTCGCGCACCACGGCGAAGGCCTCGGGCAACAACGCATCGAGGTGTTCCCCTCCGGCCACGCGCTGTTTGAACTCTTCCGTCTTGGCGCGCAATGCCTCGTCGCTCAATGCTTCGTAGGCCGGCTCGAGTTCGTTGATGCGCGCAACCGTCTTGCGGTACTGCTTGAGCAGGCGGTCGTTGCGGCTGCCGAATATTTTGGTAAGGAAGTTGGTGGCCATTCAGACATGGACATCCCGCCACGTTGGAGCGCGCGAGAAATCCGCAATCCCTGTGAAGAAGTGGGTCAAGTGAGGCCGAAACTGGGAACTGCAAGCACGCCTGCGCCCCGGACGCTCGGACCCGAAACCGGCAATTTTACCTGCCTGCGACAGCGCGCCCGCCCACAGCCGCCCGGCGGGACGACCGCTCGGCGCGGGTGGCGGCATCGCCGGCGGCGAGGAACTTGGTGGGGTCCTGCAGCACCTCCTGCACCCAGACTTCGAAGTGCAGGTGGGGCCCGGTGGAACGTCCGCTGGTTCCGACCTGGGCAATCTTCTGCCCGCGCCGCACCAGGTCACCCCGGCGCACCAGCACGCGCGAGGCGTGCGCGTAGCGGGTGATCACCTGGTTTCCATGGTCGATCTCGACCATGTGGCCGTACGCCGGGTGGAACTCCTGCGTGACCACCACCCCGCCTGCGGCCGCCAGGATGTCGGAGCCCGTCGGGGCCGGAAAATCGAGCCCGGTATGCAAGGCCGAGCGGCCAGTCAGCGGATCGATGCGCCAACCGAAGCCCGAGCCCACCACCTGACCGGGCACGGGGGCTTGCGTAGGGATCATGTGCTTGCTGAGGAGCTGGTCGAGCAGGCGCGATTCCAGCACGGTCATCAGGTCGGCGCGCTGCCCGCTCGCCTCGTCGAGCTCATCGAGCATGCGCTGCAGCTCTTGCATGCTCAGCGGGCGGCTCGCCACCAGCGCGCCGCCCTGGCCGGGCGCCCTGCCCGGCTGGTCGGTAGCGGTCGCAGGCAAAGGTATGCCCGCCAAACCAGATACCCGGTCACTGAGGGATTCCAATTGCACCATGCGCGCCTGCATCTCGCCGAGCTTGCGCGCCATGGCGTCGAGGTTCTGGCGCACGAAGCGCTCGCGCTGGTCGATGTCGTCCTTGGCGACCAGGCGCACGAGATCACCGATCACCGGCCAGCCCTCGCGCGCGCCTTTGAGGAACACCAGATGGTACAAACCAGCCGACACGCCCATCAACACCAGGGAGAGCAGCATCCCGGCGAGCACCAGCCGCGTGCCCGACAGCGTGAGCGCCTGGCTGCGCGCAAGCCGCGCGTCCATGATAATTACCTGCATTGACCGCCCCTCCCGGCGTGGGCTCCCCATTTATTCATGCACCGCCGCCACCATGCCGTGACGTTTCAACAGGCTGCCGATGAGGCGCCTGTGCTGGCCCAGCTATCGGCCCTTGCACGGGACTCCAGCGCCCGCCTGCAGGCCATTGAAAGCTTGATTCCTGCCGCCCTGCGCGCATCCGTGCGCGCCGGACCGATCGACGGCACCACGTGGTGCCTGTTGGTGCGCGGCAACTCCGCAGCCGCCAAATTGCGGCACTTGCTGCCCTCCCTGGAAGCCCAGTTGCGCAGCAAGGGGTGGGAGGGTAGCGCGATTCGCTTGAAAATTCAAACCTGACGGCCGCTATGGCCGACGCGGTCGCGCTTACCGGCTGCGCAGCGCGCGGCTCAGCAGCAAGACGGGGACGAGGCCTGCCAATACCAGCGCGAGAGAGGGGAGCGCCGCTTCCCCGAGACGTTCGTCGCGTGCCAGCTGGTAGGCCACCACCGCCAGCGTGTCGCTGTTGAAGGGCCGAAGCACCATCGTCGCCGGCAGTTCCTTCATCACGTCAACAAACACCAGCAAACCCCCGGCGACCGCTGCGCGTTTGAGCAAGGGCCAGTGCACCTCCCGCGCCAGGCGCCAGCCGCCAGCGCCCAGCAAGCGCGCGCTTTCGTCCAGGCTGACCGGTAACCGCGCATAGCCGCTTTCAACGCTTTGCAGCGCCACGGCGCAAAACCGCACGAGGTAAGCCCAGACGATGCCGAACGCTGTCGTGGTGACCAAGGCCCCCACCCCCAATTCGGGATACAGCGCCTGGATCCACCCTACGGGCAACAGCACCCCGACCACGATGACCGCCCCCGGAACCGCATAGCCCACCCCCACCAGGCGCACCACGGCGCGCACCGGCCAGGCGGGCTGGCGACGCAGTGCGAACCCCAGCACCAGTGCCAGCGCCAGCGCCAGCGCAGAGGCGATCCCTGCCAGGCGGATGCTGTTCCACGTCCAATCAAGGAAGCGCTCCCATGGCAGAACGGACCAATCGGCGGCGAACGGGCGCAGCATGAACGCGATGGGAGCCACGAAACCGAGCAGGATCGGCAAGCCGCACACCACCCAGGCGAGCCATACGCGACCGCCCGACAGCACGGTGGGCGCGCCCGCGTCCCCCGCGCCGGTGCCCCGCGTGCCGAAGCGCAGGCGCTGCTGTGCGCGGCGCTCCAGCCACAGCAACAGCAGCACGAAGCCGAGCAGCATGGTGGAGAGCTGGGCGGCAACACGGCGGTCGTCCATCGCCAGCCAGGCCTTGACGATGGCGGTACTGAAGGTCTGAATGCCGAAGTAGCTGGTAACGCCGAAGTCCGCGAGCGTTTCCATCAGTGCCAGGGCGACGCCGGCCGCGACCGCCGGCCGTGCCAGCGGCAGCGCCACCTCCTTCACCCGGCGCCGCATGGGTGCGCCGAGCATGCGCGCTGCCTCCATCAGGTGGACGATGCGCTCGGCCAGGGCCGAACGTGCCAGCAGATAGACATAGGGATACAGCGCGACCACGAACACCAGCACCGCGCCGCCGAGGCTGCGCACCTCGGGCAGGAGCCGACCCTCGGCACCAAACGCCGCACGTGCCCAGGTTTGCAACGGCCCGCTGAATTGCAGGAAATCGGTGTATGCGTAGGCGGTGACGTAGGCCGGTATGGCGAGCGGCAACAACAGCAGCCATTCGAACGTGCGCCGGCCCGGAAACTCGAACAAGGTCACGGCAACCGCCGCTGCGGTGCCCAAGACCGCCGTTCCGACGCCCACGCCCAGCACCAGCCACAACGTGGTCCATAGGTAACCGGGCAAGACGGTTTGCGCCATCGCCTGCAGTACCGGCAAGGGCGCCGTGGGGGCGCCGGCGGGCAGCCACGCCCCGAGCAGGGCAAGCACCGGCAGGCTGAGCACGCCCGCAATACACAACAGAGGCAGATGGCGCACCGCCGCGCGAAATGAAGACAAGATGGATCAGCGAAGGCGCGACAAGGCCGGGATGGCGTAAATGAGAATTTTACGCATTCTCTAAACATAAAATGCGCGAATGTTCCTGCAGTTGTCGAATCTGGACGTGCGCTACCCAGGGCAAAGTGCGCCGGCCGTGGAGGGCGTGAGCCTGGGATTGCCCGCCGGGAGCATCGGCGTGCTGATAGGGCCGTCGGGCTGCGGCAAGACCACGCTCTTGCGCGCGGTGGCCGGGCTCGTGCCCGCCCTGGGGGGCGAAGTGCGGCTTGCGGGCGAGTGCGTGAGCGGCGCCGGCCGGCACGTGGCGCCGGAAGCCAGGCGCGTGGGGATGGTGTTCCAGGACTACGCGCTGTTCCCGCATCTCGACGTGGGCCGCAACATCGCTTTTGGCCTGCACGGCATGGAGCGCGCAGCGCAGGCACGGCGCATCGCCGAGGTACTGGAGCTGGTGGGCTTGCCTGCAAGCCAGGGCCGTTTTCCGCATGAGCTGTCCGGCGGTCAGCAGCAGCGCGTGGCCTTGGCGCGGGCCTTGGCCCCGGGGCCCAAGCTGATGCTGCTGGACGAGCCTTTCTCCAATCTGGATGTGGAGTTGCGCGAGCGCCTGGCGCAGGAAATGCGCGCCATCCTCAAGGCCGCTGGGGCCACGGCGCTGTTTGTCACGCACGACCAGCTCGAAGCGTTCGCCATCGGCGACCTGATCGGCGTCATGCAGGCGGGGCGCCTGCACCAGTGGGACGATGCCTACTCGCTGTACCACCGACCCGCGACCCGCTTCGTCGCAAACTTCATCGGCCATGGGGTGTTCGTGCCGGCAACGCTGGAACAGGGCGCAACGGGCGTGGCCGTGCATACGGCGCTCGGCAGCCTACAGAACCTGACCGACTGCCCCCTGCCCTCGCACTACGCCAACGCCCAGTGCGACGTGCTCCTGCGCGCCGACGACATCGTGCACGACGACGCTTCGCCCGTGCGGGCGCGCGTGGTGCGCAAGGCGTTTCGCGGTTCCGAGTTTCTCTATACGCTGCAAATGGACAGCGGCTTGCAGGTGCAGGCGCATGTGCCCAGCCACCACGACCACGCCGTGGGTGAGTGGATTGGCGTGCGCGTTGAGGCCGACCACATCGTCACCTTCGCCCGCGAGACGGCGGACGCTTAGGCGCCGGAGGGCGATCGGACTAAGGCAAGAGCCTGCGCCCCGTGAGGCGTTCGTGCTCGGCCGCCGCATAGCGGTCGGTCATGCCGGCGATGAAATCCGCCACCACGCGTTCGCAGGACTCGGCCCCTGAAGCAGCCCGGGCCGCGTAAGCCGGTTTCATTGCCCCAGGGTTCGCACGGTAGGCATTGAACAGCTCGCGCACCACCTCCTGCGCGCGCCCTGTAGTGTCGACGACCTGGGGATGGCGGTACAGGTTGTCGAACAGGAAGCGCTTGAGTGCCTGCGATTCGCCCGCCATTTCGGGGCTGAAACAGACCAGCACCGCGGTCTTGCGCACCTCGTCCACCGTGGCCGGCATCGCCCGCGCCAGCGCGCCCCGCGTGGCCCCGATGACGTCGTACACCTGCGCGCTGAGCATGCGCCGGATGGTTTCATAGAGGAGGCGGCGCTCCTGCTGTGCGCCGGCAAGCGCCGCGTGCTGCTCCAGCGCCTGTGCGTGGTGGCGGGCGAACAGGGGCACCTCCATCAGTTGCTCCTGCGTGATCAGCCCCGAGCGCACGCCGTCGTCGATGTCGTGCGCGTTGTAGGCGATCTCATCGGCCAGGTTGGCCAGCTGGGCCTCCAGGCTAGGTTGGTGGCGCAGCAGAAAACGCGCACCGACACCCCCTGGCTCCCGCGCCTCCAGCGCCTCGGCGTTGGCGCGCGAACAGTGCTTGAGAATGCCTTCGCGCGTCTCGAAGCTCAGGTTGATGCCTTCGTACTGCGGGTAGCGCAGTTCCAGGCGATCCACCACGCGCAGGCTCTGGAGGTTGTGTTCAAAACCACCATGGTCGTGCATGCAGGCGTTCAGGGCGTCCTGTCCGGCGTGGCCGAATGGCGTGTGCCCCAGGTCGTGCGCCAGGGCAATAGCTTCGACCAGGTCTTCGTTCAGGCGCAGCGTGCGCGCCACCGAGCGCGCAAGCTGCGCCACCTCGAGCGAGTGCGTGAGCCGGGTGCGGAACAGGTCGCCCTCGTGGTTGAGGAAGACCTGCGTCTTGTAGACCAGGCGCCGAAAGGCCGACGAATGCACGATGCGGTCGCGATCGCGCTGGTAGTCGCTGCGTGTGGGTGCGGGTGCCTCGGCATGGCGCCGTCCCCGCGTGTGCGCCGCATGGCAGGCATAGGGCGCCAGGCCAGAAATATCAGTCAAATTGGCCTCTAGCGCTCGCTGTATATAGGTTTGTAGCTATTATTTTTTATTATTCGCTGTGTGTTGTCCGGAGTCACGCAGGGGCGCAACACGCATCGATCACCTCGCGGACCAGGGCATCCGGAGCACTGCGCACCACGGCCTTGCCGGGACCATCGATCAACACGAAGCGAATCTCGCCCGCCTGGGATTTCTTGTCCACGCGCATCCATTCGAGGTAGCGCCCCGCGTTGTCGCGCTCGTCGAGGACCGGCGCGCGCACCGGCAGGCCGGCCCGCTGCACGAGCGCGCGCAGCCGGGCGCAAAAAGCCGCATCGACCAGCCCCAGGCGGCGCGACAGCTCGGCCGCCATCAGCATGCCCGCGCCGACGCCCTCACCGTGCAACCACACCCCGTACCCCATGCCGGCTTCAATGGCGTGGCCGAACGTGTGGCCGAAATTGAGAATGGCGCGCAGGCCGGATTCGCGCTCGTCCTGTGCCACAACCTCGGCCTTGATCTCGCAGCAGCGCCGCACCGCGTGGGCCAGCGCGTCGCGGTCGCGCGCGCGCAGAGCATCCATGTGGGCTTCCAGCCACTCCATGAAGCCCATGTCGTGGATGGGCCCGTACTTGATCACCTCGGCCAGGCCGGCGCTCAGCTCACGGGCAGGGAGCGTGTCAAGGCTGGCCAGGTCGCAGACCACCAGCAGCGGTTGGTGGAAGGCGCCGATCATGTTCTTGCCCAGCGGGTGGTTGATGCCGGTCTTGCCGCCGACCGAGGAATCCACCTGGGCCAGCAGCGTCGTCGGAACCTGGACGAAAGGGACGCCGCGCATGTAGCAGGCGGCGGCAAATCCGGTCATGTCTCCCACCACGCCACCCCCCAGCGCGAACAGCAAGGTGTTGCGATCGCAGGCATTGGACAGCAGGGCGTCAAAAATGAGATTCAGCGTGGCCGAGGTCTTGTACTCCTCCCCGTCGGGCAATACCACCCAATGCACCTTGGCGTACCGCCCGGCAAGGCCGGCGCGCAAGGCCGCACCATGCAAAGGTTCGACGGTGCTGTTGGTAACCACCACCACCGAGCTGGCCGGTGGCAAGCCGGCGAAGCTCCCGGGCATGACGAGCAGGCCCGCACCGATGGCGATCGGGTAGCTGCGCTCACCCAGTGCGATGGAAACGGTTTGCACTGCAGTGCCCTCCGGCGCAGGAATGGACACAGGCTTGCGCCCACCATGCTCGGCGAGGGACTTCGGTTCTGGATGGGTAATCGGAAGGGACATGGCGTACAAAGTGTAGGGCACCGCGCTTGCACGCGCGGTGCAAGCGCGTGAGGCGCTGCAACGGATGCTGGAGCGTGCGCCGGTGCGCGCAGCTCGACAACATATCCCGGGGAACTTCAACGCCCTGGAGTATCTCGCGGGGTCCGGGCGCAGCCGGATCAGCGTGTTTCAGGGTTGGAGCGGGCCTCGCCGCCCAGTTCAACTTGCATCGCAACCATGTTGACCAGCGTAGCCACCGACGGTCGGCCGGTCTCGATGACGAAATGCGCGGTTTCGCGGTAGAGGGGGTCGCGCTCGGCGTAGAGGCCGCGCAGGCGCTCCAGCGGATTGTCCGTGTGCAGGAGAGGCCGTGTGGTGTCGTGGCGCAGCCGGCGATAGATGTCTTCGGGCAAGGCGTGCAAATACACGACATGGCCCCGCTCGCGCAGGCGCAACCGCGTCGCTGCACGAACAACTGCGCCGCCTCCTGTGGACAGGACCGCGTTTTGCGGGCCGCGCGTCAACTCGTCCAGGACAGCTTCCTCGATAGCTCGAAAGGCGTCCTCGCCTTCGCGCTGAAAATAGTCCCGAATGGAACAGCCAATACGCTCTTCAATGGTCCGGTCTGAATCGAGAAAAACCGCACCGAGCCGACGAGCGAGTTGCCGCCCCACGGTGGTCTTGCCGCTGCCGGGCATACCGATGAGGGAAATCATGAGGGATGTGGCTTAAAGCAATTGAGTCTGGGCAAAGTGAAGCAGCCTCTTGGGCATTACTCCAAGAGGCTGCGTTAGAGAAAAATCACCGCCGCTTTAACTCATAGCAGCGGAGACCTGTCGACCTCAAGAAACCGTGATGGTCACCTGACGCCGGACTACCAAGCTCCCGCGTGTGGCAGTAATGACGAAGGTATAAGTTCCCTTGTCGCCTGCAACTGGTCGGCCTGCTAGATTCGCAAGCAACCCCGTGTTTGCATCCAACGTCAACCAGCCCGGAAGACCAGTAGCGGACCAGACGACTGGAACCGACGGGTCACCGATTGAGAATGAGAGCGTATGCGAATAGCTCTCGCCAACTTTTGCGCCAGGCAATGCGCAGGGTGCACTGACGTCGCTGCTGCAGCCGTCGATCGCCAATTCACCTTCAACCTTGATCGTCAAGTTCTTCGAAACCGACCCGCCCGTTTCGTCCGAAACGGTCACTACGATCTGATAGTTCCCCTTGGGCGCCGTGGGCATGCCACTGATCACACCATCGGGACTCAAGGTTAGACCAGCAGGCAATGCAGTGCTTGACCACTTGTACGGAGGCACACCACCCTGCGCTGTCAGCGCATACGAGTAGGGCATGCCGACTGTCACCGTGAGTTCCGCATCGCCGATGACCAAAGGCGAAGTGGCTATCGCATGGTGAACACTCACAGCCATTAGTGCTGTTACTGCATCTTGAATGCCGTTCGATACGTTGTTGTCGGCGCGATCGGTGGTCAATTCAAGCAGAATTACACCAGCGCTGGGTCCGCTTGAGAGAGAGATCAAGCCCACTCCATCAATGGTGCGAACCTGCAATACGCTCCCCGACTGCGCCCCTGAAAGCAAGCGCGCCCCGGCCGAGGCTCCGAACGGGCGAATGCTGACCTGAAGGTTGGCTGCACTCGGGTTTGGAATCGGTTGGTTCGCATCATCCATCACAAAGGCATTAAGGCCTACGTTGTTCCGCAGCCTCTCCCTCGTTACCGGAAAAATGAAGGTATTGTCCCTTGAACCAAGATATCCAGGTGCCTGAAGTGTTCCCAGCACACTCGCCGGTTTGCCAGTGGCTGCGCCCACGATGATATCCGCGCTGACGCTAGAAATCTGCTTGTCTGCGGGGTTCGTTACAGAGCAAGTGACGCGAACCGTACCCGATTTGGTTCCTGCGTGCACGTGAAAAGACGCCGAACCGGAATTGGCCCCAAGCGTGATGGATCGATACGCAAGCGGATTGCCATTATCGTCCTCATGTTCCTCATTCCCGTCAAGGTAATACAAAGCACCCGAATCAAGGCCTTGAACGATAGCGCAACTGAAAATACCCTCTCCCCCTGGTATTGGGGCGCCGTTTTCGCGCGCCTCTACGTACAAGGTCGTTGTATAAGGCGCGTATGCACCTATACTGGCGGGCGCTCCTCCAATATTAATAGGCAATTGCGTTTTTTCAGCACGCAACGAAATAGTATAAGGCAAGTCAGAGCTACCTGGGCTGCCACCGCCGCCACCACACGCGACCAGCACAGAAGATAGTACCAAGACGGTAGCGCCAAATAACTTTCTCATTGAATTCACCTCAGTTTAAATCTAGTTTAGCGGACAGGCCCACGATCGGAAATCACCTTTGGCGTGATAAAAACGAGCATCTCGCGCTTGGTGGATTCCTTCGTCCGATTCTTGAATAAATTCCCCATTACCGGCACGTCCCCCAGAAATGGAATTTTATTTTCTTGGTTGGTTTCTTCCATTTCAAAAATACCGCCAATAACCACTGTTCCGCCATTTTCGACCAGGATCTGCGTGACGATGTGTTTTGTATCGATAGCAACGCCCTGGGTGGTGGTTTCTCCACGGCTGTCTTTGTTAATATCAAGATCCAAGATGATGTCCCCCTCTGGCGTAATCTGCGGGGTCACTTCCAATTTCAGCACGGCCTTCTTGAACGCGATCGTAGTCGCTCCATTGGGAGCGGTTACAGAATACGGATACTCCGTACCTTGTTCGATGAGCGCCTTGGTCTGATCTGCCGTAATCACCCGGGGGCTTGAGACAATTTTGCCTTTGCCGTCCGCCTCGAGTGCTGATAGCTCAAGGGTCAAGAAGCGGTTCGCAGCGGCATTGAAAATGGACAGAGCGAAACTCCCAACCGCATCAGTCCCGGAGAGCTGGGCTGGTAAATTGACGAAACTACCCAAGCTGTCTGTCGTACCCCCGGCACCGCTACTCGCTACGCTGTTGCTATAACTGGTGCCAAACACCACGCGATGATCTCCAGCAAGACCGTAGCCACCGCTCCCTCCACGATTGGCTCTCAAGTCACTGCCTCCCAGTCGCACCCCAAGGGATCGTCCAAAAGAATCGCGCGCCTCAACAATCCGAGCTTCAATCAACACTTGGCGAACCGCGACATCAAGCGAGAGAAGCAACTTCCGCACCTCTTCAATTTTACTGGCGGTGTCAGTTACGAAGAGCTGATTAGTTCTAGGTTCAGCAATCGCGCTCCCGCGTTCAGAAAGGAAGCGCGCCGTGGACCCACCAGTTCCACCGGTGGCGGTGGTCGTCAGCTGCTCAACCATGGCCGTTGCCTTAGCGTAATTGAGTTGGAAAGCCTGGGTGCGTACGGGCTCCAGTTTCTGAATTTCAAGCGCCGCCTCGAAGTCCTTCTTCGTCCGGGCGTCGATTTCATCCTTCGGCGCTATCCAGAGCACGGTGCCTGTCTTGCGCATACCGAGGCCCTTGGCATCCATGATGATTTGCAGAGCCTGGTCCCAAGGAACGTCCTTGAGGCGCAGGGTCAATGCGCCGGTCACCGTATCCGAGGTCACGATATTGAAGTTGGTGAAATCGGCGATGACCTGCAGCAGGGATCGGACTTCGATGTTCTGGAAGTTCAGCGAGAGCTTTTCCCCGCTGTACCCGGGGCCCTGCGTCAGCTTGCTCAGGTCAATCTTCTTTTGGCGAACTTCAACGACAAACTGGTTGTCGCTTTGGTACGCACTGTGCTCCCATTCGCCGATGGGCTCAATCACCATGTGGACCCGATCACCGTCCTCGGAGGTGGTGATGCGCTGCACCGGCGTCCCGAAGTCGGTGACATCGAGTTTTCGCCTTAGACCTTCGGCAAGGGAGGAACGCAGGAAGTCGACGGTGAGGGTTTTGGCCTGCTGGCGCAAATCGACACCGACCTGGTTGTTTGCCAAGGCCACCAAGATCCGTCCAGAGCCATCGGGACCGCGACGGAAGTCGATGTCCTTGATGGGAAGCACATCGTTGTTGCCGGACTCCGAAAATACCGTAGCGCTGCCGCTCGCGGTCGGCGCGGCAGCTACGGGCTCCAGCATCACAAGAACCGCGTCGCCCTGGAGTTCGGTCCGATAAGCAGTTGGCTGCTTCAAATTGAGCACGACCCGAGAACGGCCCTGGGCCTGCACGACGTTGACTGTCTTGAGATTGCCCTGGTTAATAGTGATAAGCGGATTGCCCAAGGCACTGGTGGCGCCAGGAAAATCCAGCGCAATGCGTGCGGGCGACTGGGTAGCGAACCCCGTCGGCAAAGCTGCCACGGGCTGGGTGAAATCAATACGCAGCACCTCGGTACCGCCTTGCATCGATCCGGTGACGGACTTGATGGCACCTTGGGCCAAGGCCAGCGAAGAGGTCAAAGCCGCAGCGGCGAAACACGCCACCCGCACCAGTTTCATCATTTTGCAGTTCTCGCGATTCATTTCGTCACCCCCTCTTGCAGTTCCAGCGATGCCGCGCGCTCCATCCAGTCGCCCGTGGCGTCCTGTACGATTTCCCGCAGTTGAACCGCAGTTTCGGTAATGCTTGTAATACGGCCATAGTTCTGACCCAGATAGTCGCCTATACCGACTTGGTAGATCAAGTTATCGACTTTCAGCAGAGCAGTGGGCTTGCCCGCCTTCATCAGGCTTCCTACCATCGCCATGGCATCCAGCGGAAAAGCCTCCAAAGGCTCCTTCCTGCGTGCCAGCTCCGGGGCTATCAAGGCGGCATTCGAGGCAATCTGGGTGGAATCGCGCCGCAACGCCAAAGTGAGGCGCTGGGGGTTGAAAGGCTCGAATTCCGTCCGGACTTTGTATTGCTGCGGAACGAATTGCTTGGGCTCGGTAAGCGGCGTGACGCGGGGTTGGGTTTGTGCACGCTCTTGGGCCATCCATTCGCGCAACTCGCCTTCGCCCGACGCATCGCATCCGAGGAGACCCAAAACGACAGCACCCAGCAAGGCGACGTGGCTTTGCTTCATTTCGGCTGCTCCTTCATGGCGTTGCGCTGCGCTTCTATTTCATCCGCGTCGAGATAGCGGAAGGTCCGTGCCGTAGCGTCCATGGTCAGCGTGGCGCTGTTCTTTTCACCAGCAGCAATTGCAATATCGTTCAACGTGACGATGCGCGACAAGTTGGCGATATCTGCGGCGAAAGCGCCCATGTCGTCATACTTGCCTGTTACGCGTATGGCGATCGGCAACTCTGCGTAATATTCACGCACAATCACCTGTCCGGGACGGAACAGTTCAAACTGCAAACTACGGCCTACGCCTGCCTGGTTGATATCGGAAAGCAGCGCCGCCATTTCCGCTTTGCTTGGGAGCTGCTTTTCCAGTTGAATGACGTATTGCTGGATTTGCTCGCGCTGCTTCTTCAACAACTCCAGACTCACTGCCTTGGCGAGCTTGGTCTTGTAGTCCTCCCGCAGTGTCTGCTCCGTGGCCCGCTCGGCGTCCAAAGCATCCCGGTATTCGGTCAACTTCGCGAACCACAAGGCCACTGCCACTGCCACTGCTATAAAAATGCAGAGCAGGTAGCGCGGCAGGGGGGGCCACAGCGACGGGTCCTTGGTGTCGAGATTGCGAAACTGGCGTTGCAACTTGTCTTGCAGCGCCACCATGTCGACAGAGTTTTTTTGCTTCTTGGCCATGGTTTAGTTTCCGGCCGGAGGCGTTTCGCCACCCTCTGCTGGCTTGGCAGCGTCACTGGACCGCTTCAAGGTGAAACTCAGGTTGAATGCAAACACGCGCCGCTCATCACGCGGGGTCAACGCGACCTTGCTGGCGACGATTTCCACGAGTTGCGGCTTTGACAACCAAGGTGTGTTGTCCGACAAATTGCGCAACAGCTCCGAAACACGCTCATTCGACTGGGCCATACCCTGGATCGCAATTTGCTGATTGGTTTGCTTGAGGTTGGTCACGTAGACGCCGTCGGGCAACTGCTGCACCAACTCACTCAAAAGGTGCACCGGCAGATTCCGATCGGCCTGCAAATCCTCTACGGCTTTTTGCCGGGCGCGAAGCGCGGCAATTTCCTGTTCGATTCCGGCGATCTCCTTGATCTGCTCCTCCAGGACCGCTATTTCGCTCTGCAGGAAAGCATTGCGCGCCTGCTGCTGTTCGATCATCGTCTGGAACCACCAGTAGATGAGCCCAGCAATCAGCAGGCCGACAAGGAAGGAGGCAAACATCGTTGCCTGGAATGCTTCGCGCCGGCGCTTGCGCGCCACTTCGCGATGCGGCAGCAGGTTGATGAGAATCACTGCAGGAACCTCCGCATCGCGAGACCACAGGATGTGAGGTAGGAAGGCGCCTCACGCACCATCTTCTTGATGCGTACGGAACTCGACATCTCCATGCCTTCAAATGGATTGACCACCGTGCACGGGAACCCCGTATGCTGCGTCACCGCCTCCGGCAGGCCCTGCAGGGGGGATGAGCCTCCCGCAAGCAGAATGCGATCGACCCGGTTGTGCGGCGTGCTGGTGAAGAAGAACTGCAAGGCACGCCCCACCTCCTGGGCCATGCTCTCGACGAAGGGCCGCAGCACCGCGCTCGCATAGTCTTCCGGCAAATCCCCGTTGCGCTTCTTGCTTTCCGCTTCTTCCACAGAAAAGCCGTACTGCCGCACGATCAGTTGCGTCAGTTGCGCGCCGCCGAACGCCTGATCCCGGTCGTACAGGACCTCGTCGTTGCGTATGACCTGCATGCTGGTGGTCATGGCACCCACTTCGAACAGCGCCACGAGCGCATCCACGCCCTTGTTGGGAAAACCTTCGATCAAGCGGCTGGCGGCCAGGCGCGAGGCGTACGACTCCACGTCCAGAATCACGGCCTTGAGGCCAGCGGCTTCGGCCAGGCCCTCGCGGTCCTGCACCTTTTCGCGGCGGGACGCAGCAATCAACACATCGACGTCGCCCGGGGAATTTTTACTCGGACCAATGACACAAAAGTCGAGACTCACTTCGTCCAGTGAGAACGGAATGTACTGATTGGCCTCCGACTCGACCTGCACCTCGAGCTCCTGGTCGGTCATGCCAGCAGGCAAGGAGATTTTTTTGGTGATGACCGCAGAAGGAGGCAGCGCCAAAGCCACCGACTTGGTGCGCGTGCCGCTTTTCTTTACGACTCGTCGCACGGCGTCCGCAACCTCGTCGAATTTCTCGATGTTGCCGTCCGTGATCCAGCCGCGTTCCAGCGGCTCGATGGCACAGCGCTCAAGTACCAGTGCACCCGATTTGTCGCGCCCCAACTCGACCAGCTTGACGCTGGATGAACTGATGTCGATACCCAGCAGCGCGGGAGACTGGCGACCGAACAAGGATCCCGAAGAGATCAAGATGCCCCCTTGTAGTTGTGAATGCGAAACAACAAAACTTCACATTTCACATGAATGCTAGCAGTAAGATACTTCTCCGGCAAAGAATTTTCCCGCTGCGGCATCTTCCAACCGTTGTCAAAAGCAGACGAATCCGTTTCGCTCTCCGACGGTATTACCGGACTTTTCGCCGCTCGCGTTAGCCCTTCCCCGCCAAACCGCCAACCCCTCGCGCCCGGGCGTGAATTTCATTTTTTTATACTCACTGCCCGATTGCAAAGCGACGCGATATGCCGCCCACCACCCCGAAAGACGCTGCTTCTTCTCCATCCTCCCGCGCACCACGGCGCGCTGCATGGTGGTTTTGGCCGCTGCGGATCCTGGCTTGGCTGGGCATGCTGGCGGCCGCAGGAGCGGTCGCCACTGCGCTGTTGATAGCGGTTGCGCTGGCCTTTGCCTATCCGAATCTTCCCGATATTTCCGATCTCGCGGACTACCGGCCCAAGCTGCCGCTGCGCGTCTACTCCTCTGAAGGCGCCCTGCTCGGCGAGTTTGGCGAGGAGCGCCGCAACCTGACGCCGATCTCCGAGATCCCCAAGGTAATGACGGACGCGGTCCTCGCCATCGAGGACACGCGCTTTTTCCAGCACGGTGGCGTTGATTACAAAGGCATGTTGCGCGCCGTCATGGCCAATCTCGGGCGGGTTAAAAGCCAGGGCGCTTCGACGATCACGATGCAGGTGGCGCGCAATGTGTACCTGTCATCAGAAAAAACATTTACACGAAAAATTTACGAAATATTACTAACCTACAAACTCGAACACCTGCTTTCCAAAAATCAGATTCTCGAAATCTATATGAACCAGATTTATCTGGGAAATCGGGCATATGGGTTTGCAGCTGCTTCAGAAACCTATTTCGGCAAACCGCTTAAATCGGTATCCATTGCCGAAGCGGCCATGCTGGCGGGCCTGCCCAAGGCGCCTTCCACATACAACCCCATCAGCAACCCGAAGCGGGCGCGGATGCGCCAGCAGTTGATCATCGACCGGATGGAGGAGACCGGTTTCATCGACGCCGCGCAGGCGGCTGCTGCGCGCAAGGAAGCGGTGCACATCCGCACGGGCCAGGACAGCACGCGCATCCACGCGGAGTACGTGGCGGAAATGGCACGCCAGCTGATTTACGCGCAGTACGGCGCCGAAGCCTATACCCGCGGGCTCAATGTCTACACCACCCTGAGTGCCAGCGACCAGGAAGCCGCCTACCAGGCGCTGCGCCGGGGCATCATGAATTACGAGCGGCGCCAGCACTACCGTGGTCCTGAAGAATTCATCGAACTGCCCCAAGACGCCGAGGGCATCGACGACGCCATCGACGACGCGCTGGCCGACCACCCGGACAACGGTGACGTGCTATCGGCCGTCGTACTGGACGTGAGCAAGCGCAAGATGATTGCGGTGCGCGGCAACGGCGACACCATCGAGATCACCGGCGACGGTCTCAAACCCGTCCAATCCGGTTTGAGCGACAAGGCGCCACCCAACATCAAGTTGCGCCGCGGGGCCGTCATACGGGTTGTGCGCACGGACAAGGGCGAGTGGGAAGCGACGCAGCTCCCTGAAGTCGAAGGCGCATTTGTCGCACTCGACCCCCGCAGCGGCGCGATCAAGGCCCTGGTGGGCGGCTTCGACTTCGACAAGAACAAGTTCAACCACGTCACGCAGGCATGGCGCCAGCCAGGGTCGAGCTTCAAGCCCTTCATCTATTCCGCCGCCCTGGAAAAAGGCTTTACCCCGGCCACGGTGATCAACGACGGGCCGCTTTTCTTCGATTCCGCTTTTACCGGCGGCCAGCCCTGGGAGCCCAAGAACTACGACGGCAAGTTCGATGGCCCGATGACCATGCGCTCGGCCCTGGCCAGGTCCAAGAACATGGTGTCCATCCGCATCCTGCAGGCGGTCGGTCCGCGCAACGCGCAGGAATGGGTCACCCGCTTCGGCTTCGACGCCGACAAGCACTTGGCCTACCTCACCATGGCGCTGGGCGCCGGCTCGGTCACGCCCATGCAGATGGCGGTGGGCTATTCGGTGTTTGCCAATGGCGGCTACCGCGTGAACCCCTGGCTGATCTCCAAGATCACCGATTTCAAGGGGCGCGTGCTGGCGGAAACGCAGCCCATTCCGACCGACCAGTTTCCCCGCGCCATCGAGGCACGCAACGCCTTCATCATGGACAGCCTGCTGCAGGAGGTGACGCGCTCCGGCACCGCCGCGCGCGCCCAGGCGACGCTCAAGCGCCCCGACCTCTATGGCAAGACCGGCACCACCAACGACGCCTGGGATGCCTGGTTTGCCGGCTTCCAGCCCAGCCTGGCCGCAGTCACCTGGATCGGCTACGACACGCCGCGCAACCTGGGCAGCCGCGAAACGGGCGGCGGGCTCAGCCTGCCGGTGTGGATCAGCTTCATGGACCGCGCCCTCAAAGGCGTTCCCGTCATGGAGCCGACCGTACCCGCCGGCGTGGTGAATGCCGGAGGCGAATGGTTCTACCAGGAATACGCGCGCAACGGCGTCGCCAGCCTGGGGCTGGAAGACCATGCGGCATCGGCCTCCGTCCTGGCACCCCAGGATGCGCCTGCGCCAGAAGAGCGCAACAAGATCCTCGAACTGTTTCGCAACTGAGTACCGCGCCGACTGCGCGCAAGGCGCGGGCGTCAGGCCTGAAACACCAGCGGCAGGCCGGCCTGGGCACTGGCATCGCGGCTGAGCGCGGCAAAGAACTCGCCCGCCCCCTTGGTGTCCTGCCAGGCCGCGCCATCGAAGCGGTAGTGGTACCCGCCGGAGTGCGCCGCCATCCAGATCTCGTGCAAGGGCTTTTGCTGGTTGATGACGATCTGGCTGCCGTTGGCGAACACCAGGGTGATCAGGCCGCCGCTGCGCTGGCTGTCGATGTCGGCGTCCGTCGCGTCGTTGATGCGGTCCACGCATTGCTCCACGGCGCGCAGCAATTGCTCGGCGCGGTCGGCGTATTCCAGGTCGGTCATTACAATTTCCGCATGTTGATGGCCCCGCAAATTCTAGTCAGAACCTTCGGCCTTGCCGCCTGCGTCGCGGTCCTGGCCGCCTGCGGGCAGCGCGGCCCCCTCTACCTTCCCACCGATCCGGCGGCCGCGCAGCGTGCGTCCCTGCCCCAAACCCTGCTGCCCGGCATCGCCGCGCCTCCCGCTTCCCCTGCTTCCGCCGCCCAATGAACCCTTCACGACTCCCCGGCCACCCGCACATGGCCTACCGCGGCGACGCGCTGTACATCGAAGACTGCGCCGTGGCCGACCTGGCCCACGCGCACGGCACCCCGCTGTTTGCCTATTCCACCGCATCCATGCGCGACGCGCTGGCGGCGTACCACCGCGGGTTCACCGGCCGCCAACTGCTGGTGTGCTACGCGATGAAGGCCAATTCCTCGCTCGCCATCCTGCAGTTCTTTGCCCGCCAGGGCTGCGGCTTCGACATCGTCTCGGGCGGTGAACTGGCGCGCGTCCTGGCCGCCGGCGGCGACCCGGCCAAGGTCATCTTCTCCGGCGTGGGCAAGACGCGCGCCGAAATGCGCCAGGCGTTGGAGGCCGGCATCCTGTGCTTCAACGTGGAAAGCGAAGCCGAACTGGAAGTGCTGAGCGAAATCGCCAGCGCTGCCGGGCGCACGGCGAACGTGAGCATCCGCGTGAACCCGAACGTCGATGCCAAGACCCACCCCTACATCTCCACCGGTCTCAAGGGCAACAAGTTCGGCATTGCGCACGAGCGTACGGTGGCGGTGTACCAGCGCGCGGCCGAGCTGCCGGGCCTGCATGTCGCGGGCATCGACTGCCACATCGGCTCGCAGATCACCGAGGCCACGCCCTACCTGGACGCCGTCGACCGCCTCCTCGACCTGGTCGAGCAGATCGAGGCCCAGGGCATTCCCATCGAGCACCTCGATTTCGGCGGCGGCCTGGGCATCGACTACGGCGGCGACGTGCCCCCGGCGGCCGACGCCCTTTGGGCACAGCTGCTCGCGCGTCTGGATGCGCGCGGGTTTGGCGGGCGCCAGTTCATCATCGAGCCCGGCCGCTCGCTGGTCGGCAACGCCGGGCTGTGCGCGACCGAAGTGCTGTACCTCAAGCCGGGCGAGGCGAAGAACTTCTGCATCGTCGATGCCGCCATGAACGACCTGCCGCGCCCGGCGATGTACCAGGCCTTTCACGCCATCGTGCCGGTGCACCAGCGCGCGGGCGAGGCCGCCACCTGGGACGTGGTCGGCCCGGTGTGCGAGAGCGGCGACTGGCTGGGGCGCGAGCGCCCGCTCAACGTGCAGCCGGGGGACCACCTGGCGGTGCTCTCGGCGGGCGCTTACTGCATGGCCATGGCGAGCAACTACAACTCGCGCGGCCGGCCCGCCGAGGTGCTGGTCGAGGGCGGCCAGGCGCGACTCATCCGCGAGCGCGAGACGGTGGCCGATCTGCTGCGCACCGAGCGCCTGGCCGACTGAGCCGGGCGGTCATTTTTTACTGAAATTGGCCTCTAGCGCTTACCTACAAAGCGTTAGCAGCTATTGATTTTGCAGCTTCGCAGGAATTCCTGCGCTTCTCTGCGCCCGGCGCTTGCGCAGCGCTGCCCAGGCGCGCCAGCCCAGCAGCACCGCCAGGATGGCGGCGTACACCGCCACCTCGGCGAAATCGCGCTTGCCGGCCCGCATCCAGTAGAAGTGCAGGATGGCCAGCGCCGCCACCGCATACACACTGCGGTGCAGCCGGCGCCAGCGCACGGCGCCCAGCGCCTTGATGGCACGGTTGAACGAGGTCGCGGCGAGCAGCGCCAGCAGCAGCGCAGCCAGCGAGCCGACCAGGATGAACGGCCGCTTGGCAATGTCGCGGGCGATCTCGCCGGCGTCGAAGCCCATGTCGAAAGCCACGTAGGCCAAAAGGTGCATGAGGGCGTAAAACGCCACGAACAGGCCCAGCATGCGCCGCAGGCGTGCCAGTTCGGGCGTGCCGGTTGCCACGCGCAGCGGCGTGACGGCCAGCACGATGCAGAGAAAGCGCAGCGTCCAATCGCCCAGCTGGCGTATCAGCGCCTCAGCCGGGTTGGCGCCCAGCTGGTCCGCGGCCGCTGCGTAGGTGAGCCAGGCAAACGGCAGCAGGCACAGCACAAACAGTGCCGGCTTGGCAGCACGGTGCGCGATGAGCTTGCGCATGGCGCCCTGCGGCTCAGAAATTCTTTTTCAGGTCCATGCCGGCGTACAGCTGGCCGACCTGCGCCTCGTAACCGTTGAACAGCAGCGTCTTGTGGCGCTTGGCAAACAGCCCGCCTTCGCCGATGCGCCGCTCGGTCGCCTGGCTCCAGCGGGGGTGGTCCACTTGCGGATTCACGTTGGAATAGAACCCGTATTCCTGCATCGCCGCCTTGTTCCAGGCGGTGGGCGGCTCCTTGTCGGTGAAGCGGATCTTGACGATGGTCTTGGCGCTCTTGAAACCGTATTTCCACGGCACGACGATGCGCACCGGCGCGCCGTTCTGCTTGGGCAAAACTTCCCCGTACATCCCGAAGGTGAGCAGCGTGAGCGGGTGCATGGCTTCATCCAGGCGCAGGCCCTCGACGTACGGCCAGTCCAGCACACGCGAGCCGACGCCGGGCATGGTCGCCTTGTCGGCCAGGGTCACGAACTCGACGTACTTGGCGCTGCCAAGCGGCTCGACGCGCCGGATGAGTTCGGCCAGCGAATAGCCGACCCAGGGGATCACCATGGACCAGCCTTCGACGCAGCGCAGGCGGTAGATGCGCTCTTCCTGCGCCGACAGCTTCAGCAGCTCCTCCAGGCCAAAGCGGCCCGGCTTGGCCACCAGGCCCTCGACCGCCACGCTCCAGGGGTCGATCTTGAGCGCGCCGGCTTCGCGCGCCGGATCGGCCTTGTCGGTGCCGAACTCGTAGAAGTTGTTGTACGTCGTGGCGTCTTCATAGGAAGTGAGCTTCTCCATGGTGACCGCACCTGCCACCTTGGAGGGCACGCCTGCCAGCGCCGCCAGCTTGCCGGGACGCTGCGGGGTGGCGGCCAGGGCGCTGCGGCCTGCCCAGGCTGCCAGGGCAGCGCCACCCGCACCTGCGGCCAGGCCGCGCAGCAGCGTGCGCCGGCCTTCGTAGACGCTTTGCGGCGTGATTTCCGAGGGAACCGGGTGGTTGAAGCCGTCGCGGCGCTGAATATTCGACATGGGAGCTCCTTGTGCGCGGAAACGCAAAGCGCCCCGCGGTGCGTGGGCCGGAACGGCCAAGGTTGCGTTCCCCTTAGTTCGCCACGCGCTGGCCTGAGGTTACAGCGGAAGCAAAATTTCGGCAGGCGCCACGCCGGCGCACCGGGGGCCTACAACTCGCCGTAACTGTGCAGGCCGCTCAGGAACATGTTGACGCCGAGGAAGGCAAAGGTGGTGACCACCAGCCCGACCAGCGCCCACCAGGCCGAGACCGTGCCGCGCAGGCCCTTCATCAAGCGCATGTGCAGCCAGGCGGCGTAGTTGAGCCAGACGATCAGCGCCCAGGTCTCCTTCGGGTCCCAGCTCCAGTAGCCGCCCCAGGCCTCGGCGGCCCACAACGCGCCCAGCACGGTGGCGATGGTGAAGAAGGCAAAGCCGACGGCAATCGACTTGTACATCAGGTCGTCCAGCAGTTCGAGCGCCGGAAGCTTGCTGGCGATGTGCTTGCGGCCAAAGAGAATGCCGCCCACCATGAGCACGGAGACGCCGAAGTACACCATCCAGAAGCCGCTTCCCGCCTCCCCGGCCGTGGGGCGGAACACGATGGGCTCGAAGCACAGCACCAGTCCGAGCACGCCCAGCGGCGCCAGCCGCGTCCAGCTGGTTTCGCTCGCCTGCTGCTTGATGAGGTAGGCGAACGCCACCATCGCCGAGAGCGCAAAGGTGCCGTAGCCGATGAAGTTGGCCGGCACGTGCAGCTTCATCCACCAGCTCTTGAGCGCCGGCACCAGCGGCTGGATCTCCTGCGCTTCGCGCGCCACGGTGTACCAGAGCAGGAAGCCGACCGCGGCGCTGACCACCAGCATCACGAAGGCGCCGAGCGCGCGCGTGCCGTAGTGCTCTTCGAAATACAGGTAGAAGAGCGCCGTCATCCAGGCAAACATGACGAACACTTCGTACAGGTTGCTGACCGGAATGTGGCCCACGTCGGCACCCACCAGATAGCTCTCGTACCAGCGCACCATGCTGCCAATGAGCGCCATGGCGACCGCCCCCCAGGCCAGGCGAGAGCCGAGCAGCGACATGGTGGCGCCTTCGCCGCGCGAGGCCATGGCGATCCAGTAGAACGTGGTGCTCATGAAGAACAGCACGCTCATCCACAGGATGGCCGACTGGCTGGAGAGGAAGTACTTCAGCCAGAACACCGATTCGGCGCGTGCCAGCTGGCCTTGTCCGTCCACCTGGTAGGAGGCGATGCCGAGGAGCGCCGCCCCGGCCACCACCAGCATCAGCACACGCAGCGGGCGCCAGAACCAGCCGAGCGCCACCAGAGACGGGACAGCAGCCAGCAAAATGCCTTTTTCATACACGTCCATGAACGCGGCATAGCGCTGAAACGCGAACAGGCCGCCGCTCACGACCAGCGCGGCAAACAGCCAATCGAACCAGTTGCGCCGGGACAACAGGCCTTCGTTCAGGGTAATGGTCGCGTTGCCGGTGGTGGCGGTGTTCATGCCTTGCCTCCTGTGGGGCGGGCCCCGATGAGCTTTTCGGTCAAACCGGCGAACTCGCGGTCGCCGTCCATGGTCTTGCGGTTGGTCGAGAGCGCCATCGTGGCGCGGCTGCCGCCCGCGGCGGGTACCAGCCAGACCCACAGGCGCCGCTCGCGGATGAAGAGCATCGCGAAGACGCCCAATATCAGCAGGGCACAGCCCAGATAGACCACGTTCTTGCCAGGGGCACGCGCCACCTGGAACACGCTGGCCTGCACCTGGGTGAAATCCTTGAGCGCAAACACCAGCGGCGCCGGATAGGCCTGCACGTCGCTGAGCGCCAGCACCGCCTGCGTCATGAACCCCAGGGTGCTGGCGTCGGGCGTGAGCGGCGCCAGCCCGGCGCGCTCGCGCGTGAGCTGGGCGAGTTCGAACAGGGCGCCGTTCAGGATGCGCACCAGCACCTCGCTGGCGCGCGCGCGCTCGGCTTCGGGCACGTTGTCTTCCATGAACTGGGCGATGGCCGGCAGGCCGCCGGTGAATTTGCCGGTCACCGGGTCCACGGGCTCGCCCGTGCCGGCAAACAGCGTCAGCGCGCGTTCGGCCGATTGCTGGAGCTGGGCCGACAGGTCGCTGCGCCCGGGCGCCACCGCCTGCCCGACATAGCGCGACACCGCCAGCGCACGCGCCTCGGGGTCCGCCAGGGCCTGGCGCAGGCGCACGAAGCCTTCCAGGCCACCGTTGTCGTCGGCCGGCGCGCGCAGGTAGCGGAACGGCTCCGCCGCGCTGTCGCGCACGCCGAGCAGGAATACGGGGACGCCGGTGCCTTCCATGTCCACCGGCAGCATGTAGTTCTGGTACTCGCGCGCCTGGCCGGCGGCATCGCGCAGCTTATAGCCAATGCTGGGGCCGACGTTGCGCAGTTCCTTGGGCTTGACGGTATTGTTGGCCGCGCCCAGGTGCGAATCGAGCGTGCTGCGCAGATCGACCTTGCGCACGTCCGCGCCCGAGCCACCCTCGCCCGCGCCTTCGCGGCCGAAGTTCTCCACGTTGATGGTGCGCAGGCCGGTGAATTCGATCGTCAGGGGCTGCCCGCCCGTTCCCTGCACCACCTGCGTCTTGCCGCCGATGGTGCCTTCGACGTCGAACGGCGCGCCGCCAGCGCCGAGCGGCATGGCCGCGAGCCGGACGCGCGAGCCGCCGTCGTCGAAGCTCGACTGGTAGATCTCGATGCCCTTGAAGTTCGCCGGGTGGTTGACCTCGATGCGCGCCGGCGTGGCCTCGCCGGTGGCGCGGTCGTGCAGCACGACTTCGCTGGCAAACAGCTTGGGCATGCCCGTCGAATAGTGCTCGACGATGAACTTCTTGAGCTCCAGGGTGAACGGCAGCGGCTGCAGCAGCACGCCGTCGGACTGGCTCAGGATCGCCGTCCCACCCTGCGTGCCTTCGCTTACCACCAGGTTGCCGCGGTAGGCGGGGTTGCGCTCGCTCAGCCAGTGTTCCGGCTTGACTTCGGAGATCAGCCCGCCGCCGGCGTAGGGCGTCTTGCCGCCCAGCCACATCTGGGCGCGCACGATCATGTCGCCATCGAGCAGCCCGCCCAGGCAGACCAGCACGATGGCGCTGTGCGCCGCGATGTAGCCCAGCTTGTTGGCGGCCCCCGCCTTGGCCGCCACCATCCAGCCGGTGCCAGGGCCCGCGGCCGTGTCGCGTTGCTGGAGCTTGACCTTCCAGCCGCCGCCCACCAGCATCTTGCCGATGCGCTGGGCCTCGGCGGCGCTGTCGCCGGCCAGTTCGGCCTCGGCCTTGTGGTGGAAGGCGCGCAGGTTCTGCTCGCGGATGTTTTCCTTGTAGGTCTTGAGGTCCGCAATGATCTTCGGCGTATTGCGGGCGATGCACAGCGAGGTGCTGATCACCAGGAAGGCGAGGATCACCAGGAACCACCAGGCGCTGTACACCGCGTTGAGCTGCAGCTCGGCGAACAGCTGGGCCCAGAAGGGGCCGAACTGGTTGACGTAATTGACCGCCGGCTCGTGCTGCTTGAGCACCGTACCGATGACCGAGGCGATGCAGATCACCGTCAGCAGCGCGATGGCAAAGCGCATCGAGGACAGCAGTTCGATGGCGCGGCGCAGGGGCTGGGAGGCGCTTCGGATCTGAACGCCCTGGGTGGTATCAAGCATGGAAGGGGAAGTATGCAGCGCCAAAGGCCAACAGGCGGGGCCACCCCGTGGATGGACCCGCCTGCATTAGGGTTGACTCTGCGCCAATGGTTCCCTGGGGGCCGTGCCCGCCAGGGGGTTCAGCGCAGGCCGGCAATGTAATCGGACACCGCGCGGATTTCGCGGTCATTGAGCTTGGCGGCAACGCCCGTCATCTGCGCGCTGTTGGCGCGCGTGCCGTCGCGGAAGGCCTTGAGCTGCAGCGCCGTGTAGTCGGCGTGCTGGCCGGCCAGGCGCGGGTACTGCGCGGGAATGCCGGCGCCGTTGGGGCTGTGGCAGCCGGCGCAGGCGGCGATGTTGCGATCGGCAATGCCGCCGCGGTAGATGCGCTCGCCCAGGGAGACGAGGTCCTTGTCCTTGGCGAAGCCTTCCTTGGCGGGCTGCGCCCCCGCCCACCAGGCGATGTTCTTCATGTCCTCGTCCGAGAGCATGGAGGCAAAGCCCTGCATCACCGCGCTGGCGCGCTTGCCGGACTTGAATTCCTGCAGCTGCTTGACCAGGTACTCGGGGTGCTGCTGCGCCAGCTTGGGGTTCTCGGGAATCATCGAATTGCCGTCGGCCGCGTGGCAGGCCACGCACACCTGCGAATAGCTGGCCTCGCCCTTGGCCAGGTCGGGCTTGGCAGCCGGTGCCGGTGCGTCTGCCGCCAGGGCAGGGAGAGCGGAGGCGGCCAGCGCGGCGGCCATGAACAGGGGTGCGAGCAACTTCATGACGGGGGATCTTGTTAGGTGGCGCGAAACCGGGCGATTCTACAATGCCACTCCGTCTCCACTGTCAGCTTCCATGCCCGCTTCTGATCCCGCGCAAACTGCCGCCCTTTCCCCCGCTGCCGTGGACGGGCGCAGCGCGCTCGGTTGGATGCACACCGCACGCTTCCTGACCACCGCCGCGCAGCTGCACCAACTGCCCGTGGTGGACGTGCCCGAAATCGCCTTCGTCGGGCGCTCGAACGCCGGCAAGTCCTCGTGCATCAACACGCTCACGCAGCAAAAGCAGCTCGCCTTCGCCTCCAAGAAGCCGGGACGCACCCAGCACATCAACCTGTTCTCGCTCGGCCGCCAGAACACCACCGACGCCGTGCTGGCCGACCTCCCCGGCTACGGCTACGCGGCCGTCTCGCGCTCGGACAAGATGCGCTGGCAGCAGGTGATGGTGAACTACCTGGTGCAGCGCCAGAGCCTGACCGGCATCGTGCTGCTGTGCGACCCGCGCCTCGGGCTCACCGGGCTCGACGAGGCGCTGCTCGAAGTCGTCCGCCCGCGCGTCGAGGACGGCCTGAAGTTCCTCGTGCTGCTCACCAAGGCGGACAAGCTGACCCGCGCCGAGCAGGCCAAGGCGCTGTCCATCGCGCGGCTGCAGACCGGCGGCGGTGAGGTGCAGATGTTCTCCGCGCTCAAGAAGCAGGGGGTGGAAGAAGCCGCGCTGCGGCTCTGGCACTGGGCGCACCCGGACACGCTGCCAGCGCCCGACGCACCCCCACCAGCCAGCGACGAACCGGACGACGGCACAGCGTAAAAATATAAGCCAAATTGGCCTCCAGCGCTTACCTGGCGTGTGTTTACAGCTATTAACAGAGGAGCACCATGGTCACCTCCCAGCGCTTCGCCCTGCCCCATGGCACCACGCTCGACTGCCGCGTGAGCGGCACGGCCGGCCGGCCGGCGCTGGTGTTCCTGCACGGCTTCCCCGAGGGCGCCTTCATCTGGGACGCGCAACTGGCGCACTTTTCCCGCCCGGAACACGGCGGCTACTTCTGCGTGGCGCCCTACCTGCGCGGCTTCGGCGCCTCCAGCAGCCCGGCCGAGGCCGAGGCCTACCGGCCGCGCCACCTGGTGCAGGACATTGAGGCGCTGCTGGCCGAGGTGGCACCCGGCGGCGCGCATTGCCTGGTGGCGCACGACTGGGGCGGCGCCATCGCCTGGAACCTGGCCAACCAGCACCCGGCGCGCCTGCAGCGGCTGATGATCATCAACTCCCCGCACCCGGGCGCCTTCGTGCGCGAACTGCAACACAACGCCGCGCAGCAGGCCGCCAGCCAGTACATGCACTTCCTGCGCCGGGACGACGCCGAGGCGCTGCTCGCCGAGGACGATTTCCACCGCCTCTTCGGCTTCTTCAGCAACACCGAAAGCCTGCCGCCGGCCTGGCTGACCGAGGAAGAGCGCGCCAAATACCGCGCCCTGTGGCGGGGCGGCCTGCACGGCGCCTGCAACTACTACCGCGCCACGCCGCTCGTCCCACCGCGCGCAGGCGACCCGGGCGCCGAGGCGGTGCAGATGCCCGAGCACCTGTGCACCATTCCCGTGCCCACGCGGGTGCTGTGGGGGGCCGACGACTTCGCCCTGCTGCCCGGCCTGCTCGATGGCCTGGAGGCCTGGATTCCGCGGCTGGAGATCCGCCGGATCGCGGGCGCCTCCCATTGGCTGGTGCATGAGCAGCCCGAGCGCGTCACCGCCGAACTGGCGCAATTTCTTCAAGAAAAACTATAGCTGTCAGCCCTTACTGGATAAGCGCTGGAGGCCAATTTGGCTTGAAATTTCGGCCCCAGGCCTCAGTACACGCTGGGCATGCCCTCGGGCCGCGTCTTGAAGCGCTTGTGCACCCAGTAGTACTGGCCGGGCTCGGGCGCGATCCAGGCCTCCAGGCGGCGGTTCATTTCCGCGGTGTCGGCCTCCAGATCGTCGCTCGGATAGTGCTCCCAGGCGGGCGTGATTTCGGCCACATAGCCGCCCGGCACCAGGCGCGTGGCCATGCCGATCACCTTGGCGCGGCCCAGCCGGGCAAAGCGCGGCAGCGAAGGCACCGTGGCGGCAGGCACGCCGAAGAAGGGCACGAAGAGCGAATCGTTGCGGCCGAAGTCCATGTCGGCCAGCAGGTACAACAGCCCGCCCTTGCGCAGGTTGGCGATGATGGGCTTGACGCCCTCCTTGCGGTTGAGCATGCGCACGTCGCCAAAGCGCTGGCGGCCCGCGCGGAACCAGGCGTCCACCGCCGGGTCGGGGTGCTTCGAGAAGATCGAGGTGAAGGCGCGCGGGGTGTGCAGCGTCAGCGCCGAGCCGCCGGCGTCCATGCCGTAGAAATGCGGCGCGAAGATGATGGTCGGCGTGTCGCCTTCGAGCTCCTCGAGCGCGCCCGTCAGCCGCACGCGCGCGAGCACCGTCTCGCGCGGTGCGAACCACAGCCAGCTGCGGTCCAGCCAGGACTGGCAGAACGCCACGAAACTCTGGCGCGCCCAGCGCCGGCGCGTCGCCGGCGCTTCGTGCGGAAAGCACAGCGCCAGGTTGCGCAGGGCCACGCGCCGGCGCGGCACCGCCAGCAGGAACAGCACCTCGCCGATCGCCCAGCCCAGCGCGCGCAGCACCGGCAGCGGCAGGTGCGCCAGCACGCGCATCAGCGCCACGCCCAGGCGCCCGCTCACCGGCCTGCCCCCACGCCGCTCACGCCGCACCCCCGGCCACGGCCGCCTGCGGCGCCGCTTCGGCGCGCGGGCGCTTGTAGCGCGCGTAGCCCCACAGGTACTGTTCGGGGCATTGGCGAATCAGCCGCTCCATGGCGGCGTTGATCTGCGCCGCCGCCTGCGTGGCATCGTGCGCAAGCGGCTCCTCCAGGTGCTGGAAATGCGTGACGAAGCCGCGCCCCCGGGGCAGGCGCTCGCAAAACGCCAGCACCACCTGGGCGCCGGTCTGCTGAGCGAGGCGCGCAGCCAGCGTCATGGTGTAGGCGTCCTGGCCGAAAAACGGCGCCCACACCCCCAGGCCGCTGGGCGGCACCTGATCGGGCAGCAGGCCCACGGCCTCACCCCGGCGCAGCGCCTTGATCATCTGGCGCACGCCCGCCAGGGTGGTGGGTACGGCGTGCATCGCCGGGCGGTTGCGCGCGGTTTCCATCAGCCGCGCCAGCCAGGCCTGGCGCGCCGGACGGTAGAGCACGGTGATGGGCCCGTACACCGCGCCCCAGCGGCGCGCCGCGTCCCGGGCCGAAAGTTCGAAACAGCCCAGGTGCGGCGTGAGGTAGATGACGCCCCGCCCTGCGGCGTAGGCCTGCGCCACCAGCGCGTCGTTCTGCAGCATGCAATGCGGCGCCTCGCCGAACCACAGGCGCGGTATTTCGGCCACCGTGCGCCCGGCCTGGGCCACGGCAGGGCGCACGTCGGCGAAGCGGTAGCCCGCCAGCGCGGCGTTGGCGAGGAAGCGGCGGCGGTAGGTCGGCGAAGCCAGGAAGGCCAGCCAACCGAGCCCGCCACCCAGGAAATGCACGGCGCGCAAAGGGATATGTGCCAGGAGGCGAAAAAGAACAGGCATTAAAATGGCACGGTCGCTGAGTTAAATGAGCAACTTGCAGAGCGACGTTAAACAAGACTGCTAAAGCGTTCGCCAAAGCTTCTCAGGCTTCGGGCAACGCCCCACAAGCCAGCACAGGAGTTTATTCAAATGGCGAACGACTTTCTCTTCACATCCGAATCGGTCTCCGAAGGCCACCCCGACAAGGTCGCCGACCAGGTATCGGACGCCATCCTCGACGCCATCTTCACGCAGGACCCGCGCTCGCGCGTGGCCGCCGAGACGCTGTGCAACACCGGCCTGGTGGTGCTGGCCGGCGAAATCACGACCAACGCCCATGTGGACTACATCCAGGTGGCGCGCGACACCATCAAGCGCATCGGCTACGACAACACCGAATACGGCATCGATTACAAGGGCTGCGCCGTGCTCGTGGCCTACGACAAGCAGAGCAACGACATCGCCCAGGGCGTGGACCACGCGAGCGACGACCACCTGAACACCGGCGCCGGCGACCAGGGCCTGATGTTCGGCTACGCCTGCGACGAAACGCCCGACCTCATGCCCGCGCCGATCTACTACGCGCACCGCCTGGTCGAGCGCCAGGCGCAGCTGCGCAAGGACGGGCGCCTGCCCTTCCTGCGCCCCGACGCCAAGAGCCAGGTGACCATGCGCTACGTGGACGGCAAGCCGCACAGCATCGACACCGTGGTGCTCTCCACCCAGCACAGCCCCGACCAGAGCGAGACGCAGACGAAGATGAAGGCCTCGTTCACCGAGGCCATCATCGAGGAAATCATCAAGCCGGTGCTGCCCAAGGAGTGGCTGCAGGACACCACCTACCTCATCAACCCCACGGGCCGCTTCGTCACCGGCGGCCCGCAAGGCGACTGCGGCCTGACGGGGCGCAAGATCATCGTGGACACCTACGGCGGCGCCTGCCCGCACGGCGGCGGTGCGTTTTCCGGCAAGGACCCGACCAAGGTCGACCGCAGCGCCGCCTACGCCGCGCGCTACGTGGCCAAGAACATCGTCGCCGCGGGCCTGGCGCGCCAGTGCCAGATCCAGGTGGCCTACGCCATCGGCGTCGCGCACCCGATGAACATCACGGTCTACACAGAAGGCACGGGCGTGGTCTCCGACACCCGGCTCGCCGAGCTGGTGCGCGCGCACTTCGACCTGCGCCCCAAAGGCATCATCCAGATGCTCGACCTGCTGCGCCCGATCTACGAAAAAACCGCCGCCTACGGCCACTTCGGCCGCGACGAACCCCAGTTCACCTGGGAACGTACGGACAAGGCTGCCGCGCTGCGTGCAGCGGCCGGGCTGTAGGCCCGGCAACCCGCCTCAGCGGGTTCGGCAGCCTTGCGGCGCAGGCTCATTTCGCGCAGCGAAGTGAAGGCCCGCAGGGCCGGGCCGAAGCCACAAAGCCCAGGCGCTGCGTGCAGCGGCCGGGCTGTAAGTCCGGCGTTTGCGCCAGCAAACCCTGGGCTTTGGGGCGCAGCTCATATCGCGCAGCGATGTGAGCGAAGACCACAAGGCTGCCGCGCTGCATGCAGCGGCCGGGCTGCACGCACCTCAACACAGCGGCGCCACCACCAGTCCTCGGTTTCCCATCTTGGCCTTGTGCTTGGCGGCGGCAGCCGCAGATGCCACCGCGTCCGCTTTGTCGAACTGCCCGGGGCGGATGACGATTGCGCCCAAGGACAAGGTGGTGAACGGGAAGAACCGGCGCACCCCATGCCGGTCCTCGGCATCGATACCGCCGCGCTCGCGCGCCGGTTCGTCGAACAGCCCACGCGCCCGGGCGTTGAAGCTGTCCAGAATGCTGCGGCAGCGCTGCTCCCAGTCGTCGCTCTGGAACAGCACCATAAAATCGTCGCCGCCCACATGGCCGACGAAGTCCCGCTGCGGCTCGCAGTGCGACACCAAGGTGCGCGCTGCCAGGCGGATCATCTCGTCGCCCTGCCAATAGCCGTAGTGGTCGTTGAACGGCTTGAAATCGTTCAGGTCGGCGTAGTAGGCGACAAAACGCCTGCCGGCGCGCAACAGGCGCTGGATGTGCTCGTTGATGGGAATGTTCCCCGGCAGAAAGGTCAGCGGGTTCGCGTGGCGGGCCGCCTCGATGCGCACCTCCGTCACCAGCCGCACCAGCTGCTGGCCGCTGCCCAGGCCGGCGTACTGGCCGTTCTCGGTGACGATGAAGCCTTCCGACAGGTAACGCTGGTCGGCCGAGATCAGCACCTCCGTCATGGCCTCGACGCCGGCATGCTTGGGCAGCACCAGCGGGTTGGTGTTGGCGAAACGCTTCGCCGGCAGGCGGCCGTACAGCTCCTTGAAGAACGGCCGGGAATAGCTGTCGTTGAAGGTCTGGCGGTTGACGAGCCCCACGGGTTGCCCACGGTCCACCAGCGCGATGGCCTTGAGCGCGCCGTGCGCCTGGAACACGTCGGCCAGCTCGTTCACCGTGATGGCGGGTGGCTGCGGGTCCACCCAGGTGGTCACGCGCGCGAGCGTCACGTCGCCGCCGCCGGCACGGGCGAGGCCCGGCAGCACGGAGATGACGCCGCTGGCAATCACCGCCTGCGCCGTGGGCAGCACCTGCGCCGCAGGCTCCGCTTGCGGCCGCCCCAGTCCATAGCCCTGGCCGAGGGGGATGCCCAGGTCGCGCACCACGCGCAGCTCGGCCTCGGTTTCTATGCCTTCGGCCACCAGGTGGGTGCCCGATATCTCGGCGAACCGGATCAGGCCGCGAACGATTTGCAGCTTGACGGGGTCGGCGTCGATGCCGGCGACGAAGTACTTGTCGATCTTGACGTAGTCCGGTCGCAGTTCGGCCCATAGCCGCAGGCTGGAACGGCCTTCGCCAAAATCGTCCAAGGCGAAGCGCACGCCGCAGGCGCGGATCTGCGTCGCCGCGTGTACCAGGCGCGAGATGTCGCCCGCGGCGTCGTGCTCGGTGATCTCGATGACCACCGCCGAAGGCGGCACGCCCGCAGCCTCCAGTGCCCGCGCCACGCCGGCGGCGCTCAAGCGATCGACCATCTCGACGACGGCAAAGGCGCTCAGGTTCAGGAACAGCAGCCGCCCCGCGACGCTGCGCCATGTGCGCAGGCCTTCGTCCAGACAGGCCTGCTCCAAGCACACCAGGGCCCCTTGCTCCCGGGCGGCATGAAACAACTCGTCCGGGTTGCGCAGCGCATGGCCGGCGGGCAGGCGGATCAGGCTTTCATGGGCCACGACCTCCGCATTGTCGAGCCGCACGATGGGTTGGTAATGCGCCCGCAGCGTCCCTTCGCCGAGCAGGCGAGCGACCGAGGTGGCGGGGATTTCCGACGCCACGGGCGCGGGCACGGCCAACGCCGGTCGGTGCGGCGTGCCGGTGGGCGCACAGCTCCAACACACCGGCGCACGCTGCGTGAGGTCGGTGTGCGGCGCCATATGCAGAGTCGCGGACACGGGCTACGCCGGGCTGTAGGCGTGCGCGCTGGCAAGCAGCGCCCGCCCTGCGGGAACGCGCGGCACAGGCGCGGGCACCGGCGTCGGCTGCTGCGGCAGCAGGAACCGGCCCACCAGCGCCGACAGCTCGTGCGCCTGGCCGAGCAGGCTGTTGGCGGCCGCGGCCGATTGCTCGACGAGCGCGGCGTTCTGCTGCGTCATGCCGTCCAGGTGCGCCATGGCGCCGTGGATGGAGGCGATGTCCTGCGTCTGCGCATGGTGCGTTGCCTTGATCTGCACCATCGCCTGCGCGGCGTGTCCGATCGCCGCCACCATTTGCTCCATGGTGCGGCCGGCGTCCCCCGCCAGGTGGGCACCGGCGTTCACCTGCTCCACCGACTGCGCCACCAGGGCCTTGATCTGGCGCGCCGCCTCGGCCGAGCGGTTCGCCAGGTGGCGCACTTCGCCGGCCACGACGGCGAAACCCCGGCCCTGCGGGCCCGCACGCGCGGCCTCCACGGCGGCGTTCAGCGCCAGCAGGTTGGTCTGGAAGGCGATGGTGTCGATCACTCCGGTGATCTCGGCGATCTCATGGGCGCTGCCGGCGATCTGCTGCATGGTGGCCACCACGCGCGTCACGGCGCCGCTGCCCTGCTCGGCGGCGCTGGCCGCCTGCAGCGCAAGCCTCTCGGTGCGCTCGGCCGCGTCGGCCGATTCCAGCACCTTGCGCGTCACCTCCTCCAGCGAGGCCGTGGTTTCCTGCAGCCGCGCAGCGGTTTCCTCGGTGCGGCTAGACAGGTCGGCGCTGCCATGGGCGATGTCGCCGGACGCCGCGCGCACCGCATGCACCGACTCGCCCACCTGCTGCACCAGGCTGCGCAGCGCCGCCTGCATGTGCGCCAGCGCGCCCAGCATGCGGCCCGATTCGTCCCGCGTGTGGCCAACGATGTCGTGGCGCAGGTCGAGCCCGGCGACGCGGTCGGCCGTCGCGCTGGCCTGCGCGATCGGCCGCGTGATGCTGCGCACCAACCACACCGCCAGCAGCGCACCCAGCACCGCCGCCAAGCCGCCGAAGGCCACCAGGGACAGGCGCGCCATGTACCCGAGTTCGGCCACGCGCGCGGCCCCGTGGTCGATGGCCTCGCGTTGCGACTGGCTGAGCGCGGCCAGCGCATCCAGCAAGCTGCGCGAGGCCGGGACGAAGCGCTCGGCATAAACCTGGTTGATGCGGGACGTCAGCCCCGAATCGCGCGCAGCGATCAGTTCGGCGCAAGCTTTCAGGAAGGCGTCGCCCACGCTCTGCAGATGCTGCAGGTGCTCGACCTCCGCTGGGCTGCGCAGCTGCTGCGCCAGGGCCCCGAGCAGCGCGTCGTACTGCGCCTGGGTCTGGGCGATGTCGGCGCCGAGGATTTCGCCCACCTGGGGTTCCGAGCTCAGCGCGACCGCCTTGTAGCGTTCGGCATTCACGGCCTGCAACCGGTAGGCGTCGGCCACGCGGCGCTCATGGGCAACGCTGCGCTCCACCATGGCTTCGGTGGATTGGCCGATGCGCTGGAGCGACCAGATGCCTATGCCCGCGCCCACCAGACTGAGCGCGAGCACCAAAAGGAAAACGGCCGCCAGGCGGCGGCCGAGGGAGCCGCCGGCCGGCGCGCGGCGGGAAGTGGGCACAGCAAGGGACATGGAACACCTGGCAAGAGACAGAAACAGGCCGCGCGCGGCGCGGCGGCTCGTGCCCACTGTGCCCACCAATTGTGTCAATTTGTTTGCAAGGCGCCTTGGAGCGCCGCGGCGCGCTCCTACAGCGCCTTGCCATGCCTACCGACGCGGGCGCCGGGCGGCTGGGACTATCGTCCCGTCATCCCTTCCCGCAGCCGCGCTGCCCCCTTGCAAGGACGGTCCACCATGCTGAAATACGCCATCATTTTTGCCCTGATTTCCCTCGTCGCCGGTGCCCTTGGGTTCGGAGGCATCGCGGCCGGCGCCGCCGGTATTGCCAAGGTCCTGTTCGTGATCTTCCTGATCATCACCGTGGTGTTCCTGGTGCTGGCCGCCGTGGGCGTGGGCGCCGCGCGCAAGGTGCTCAAGTAGGCGTCGGCTCGGCGTCCTGCGCCTGCACGACGCAATTGCGCCCACTTGATTTGGCGACGTAAAGCGCCGCGTCGGCGCGCTTGATGAGCGCGTGGCTGTCTTCCTGGTGGTCCCACGCGGCCACGCCGAAACTGGCGCTGACGTGGCCGACCCGGTCGAACGGCGTACCGGCGATGCGTGCGCGCACGGCCTCGGCCATGGCCATGGCGGCGTCCACCGGGGTTTCCTTGAGCAGGATGATGAATTCCTCGCCGCCGAAGCGCGCCGCGCAATCCGAGGAGCGCAGCAGCTCGCGCACGCGCAGCGCGGTCTTCTTCAGCACCACGTCGCCCGAATCGTGGCCGAAGGTGTCGTTGATGCGCTTGAAAAAGTCGATGTCGAACATCACCACCGACAGCTGGCCCTTCTTCACGCGCGTCTCGGCCATCTCGGCCTCGAGGCGCTCAAAGAAACGCCGGCGGTTAACGAGGTCGGTCAAGAAGTCCCGCGTCGCCAGGTCTTCGAGCTTGCGGTTGAGCCGCGCCATAGGCTCGATCACCAACGCCGACAGCGACAGGTTGAGCACGAGGAAGAGCAGTGCGAAGCTCGCCAGCATCACGCCCATGACGGCGTAGAAGGTCTCGCGCGCCGCCTCCAGCGGGTAGTACATCGGCACCTTGACCACCTGAATGCCGACGGTTTCGTTCATCTTCCAGCCAAAGCCGTTGTGGTCGCCGTAGACCTTGCGCATGCTGGCCGGCGCGGCCTCGGGCGTGCTGTGGCAGGCCATGCACTGCGGCTGCTTGATGGTGATCGGCCGCGCCACGTACATCGAGCGGTACATGCCTTCGCCGATTTCGCCCGTCACCTCGGTCTGCAGGTCCGCACGGCCGGAGCGGAAATCCTCGATGAGGCGCGCCTCCCATTCCGTCGCGCGGTCGCGCAGGTTCGAGGGGTTGAGCACCGCCTCCTTGTATTCATAGCCCGGAAAGCGCGTTTCCAGGCGCCGCAGTGTCTCGGTGGCGGCGAACGCGGGAACGGTCTGCGGCAGGAATTTTTCCAGCAGCGTGACATCCAGGTGCGGCTTGACGAGTTCCGTGGTGTAGTCGCGTATCGCCAGCGCCGCGTGCATCATGATCGCGGAGTTGTGCTGCACTTGCGCGATGGCCGCGCTCTGCAGAAATCGGTGGACGTACAGGCCGGCGCCGGCCACGGCCACCAGCAGCACCGCCGCCAGCACCAGATTGAATTTGAGCCGCAAGGACATGTTTCCCCCCAGGGCCGCCAGCGCAGTCCAGCCCCACGGGCAGCACGAGCGGCGGATGCAAAAGTGTGCGTTTGTGCCAGAGGAGGCGCCGCCATCCAAGGGTGTTTACCATGACGGCGGTCAAGACACCGCCCCCGGCCGGACCGCCCCAGCGGTTCCAGGATGCCCATGGAACTATCACATTGATAGCATGAAAATATTGCATGGCAAGCGCTAACGCCCTATAAACCAATAAGTTCTCGCAGCCACCGCCATGTACGACACCGCCATTTACATCGGACGCTTCCAGCCCGTGCACGCCGGCCACCTGGCGCTGCTGCGGCGCGCGCTGGAATGCGCGCCGCAGGTCATCGTCGTCCTCGGCTCGGCCTGGCAGGCGCGCTCGCCGCGCAACCCGTTCACGGTGCCCGAACGCGAGGCCCTGCTGCGCGCTGCCCTGCCCGAGGCCGACCAGGAGCGCGTGCAGATGCTGCCGGTGCGCGACCACTACGACGAGGCGCGCTGGGCGCAGGCGGTGCAGAGCGCGGTCGAACGCCTGGTGGGCGACCAGGGGCGCATCGGCCTCGTCGGCCACTTCAAGGACGCCAGCAGCAGCTACCTGGACGCCTTTCCCGGCTGGGAGCTGGTGCACATGGCGCGCCAGGGCGATACCGACGCCAGCAGCATCCGCGCCGCCTACTTCGGCGCGGTCGGTGCGCCGGCGCGGGCCGCCGACGCCGCCGGGCAGATGCCGCCCAGCAGCGTGCAATTCCTTGAGGCGTTCGCCGCCGGCCCGTACTACCCCGTCTTGCAGGCCGAGTGGCGCGCGCTGCAGGCGCACCACGCGGCCTGGGCGAGCGCGCCCTACCCGCCGACCTTCATCACCGTGGACGCCCTGGTGCGCGCGCAAGGCCAGGTGCTGCTGATCCGCCGCGGTCGGGCGCCGGGCCAGGGCTTGCTGGCGCTGCCAGGCGGCTTCATCGGCGTGCACGAGACGCTGCTGCAAAGCTGCCTGCGCGAGCTGGCCGAGGAAACCCGATGCCCCCTGCCGCCCGAGCGCCTGGCCGCCGCGCTGCGGGAAGTGCGCGTGTTCGCCCACCCGGCGCGCAGCCAGCGCGGGCGCGTCGTCACCCACGTGCATTGCTTCGACCTGCCCGGCCAACCTTTTGCCGTGCAGGCGGCGGACGACGCCGCGCACGCCCTGTGGGTGGGCGTGGACGAGCTGGCCGCCCTGGAAGCCGAGTTCTTCGACGACCACTTCCACATCCTGGACCGCTTCCTGGGGCTGTTGGATCGGCCGCAATAGCACGCGCGGCGCTGCCCGGCGCCCTTGAAACCACCCGAAATGCCCTTATCATTAGCACTCGTCCGACGCGAGTGCTAGCAACCTGCCTGCGCCTGCCCGGACTGATTTTCGGGCCGTCTGCACTGCCAGGCGGCCCTGCCCCTTGCGGCGCAATTTTTCAAACCAGGAGTATTTGCAATGAACCTTCGCCCTCTTGCTGACCGCGTGATCGTCAAGCGCGTCGAATCCGAAACCAAGACCGCCTCCGGCATCTACATCCCCGACAACGCCGCCGAGAAGCCCGACCAGGGCGAGGTGCTGGCCGTGGGCCCGGGCAAGCTGGACGAAGACGGCGAGCGCATGCCCATGAGCGTCAAGGTGGGCGACCGCGTGCTGTTCGGCAAGTACAGCGGCCAGACCGTCAAGGTCGATGGCGACGAACTGCTGGTAATGAAGGAAGACGATCTGTTCGCAGTCGTCGAGAAATAAGTCTTTCACTATCAATTTAATAGCTATCAGCGTTTACTGGATAAGCGCTAGGCACGTATTTAACCCATATTCAGGAGCTCCAACATGGCAGCAAAAGACGTAGTTTTCGGCGGCGAAGCCCGCGCACGCATGGTTGAAGGCGTGAACATCCTGGCCAACGCCGTCAAGACCACCCTGGGCCCCAAGGGCCGCAACGTGGTGCTCGAGCGTTCGTTCGGCGCCCCCACCGTGACCAAGGACGGCGTGTCCGTGGCCAAGGAAATCGAACTCAAGGACAAGCTGCAGAACATGGGCGCGCAGATGGTCAAGGAAGTTGCTTCCAAGACCAGCGACAACGCCGGTGACGGCACCACCACCGCCACCGTGCTGGCCCAGGCCATCGTGCGCGAAGGCATGAAGTACGTGGCCGCCGGCATGAACCCCATGGACTTGAAGCGCGGCATCGACAAGGCCGTCACCGCCCTGGTCGCCGAGCTGAAGAAGGCCTCCAAGGCCACCACCACCAGCAAGGAAATCGCCCAGGTCGGCTCCATCTCCGCCAACTCCGACGAATCCATCGGCAAGATCATTGCCGACGCGATGGACAAGGTCGGCAAGGAAGGCGTGATCACCGTGGAAGACGGCAAGAGCCTGGACAACGAACTCGACGTCGTCGAAGGCATGCAGTTCGACCGTGGCTACCTCTCGCCCTACTTCATCAACAACCCCGAAAAGCAGGCCGCGATCCTGGAAAACCCCTTCGTGCTGCTGTTCGACAAGAAGATCAGCAACATCCGCGACCTGCTGCCCACGCTCGAAGCCGTGGCCAAGGCCGGCCGTCCGCTGCTCATCATTGCCGAAGACGTCGAAGGCGAAGCCCTGGCCACGCTGGTGGTCAACACCATCCGCGGCATCCTGAAGGTCGTGGCCGTCAAGGCCCCTGGCTTCGGCGACCGCCGCAAGGCCATGCTGGAAGACATCGCCATCCTGACGGGCGGCAAGGTCATCGCCGAGGAAGTCGGCCTGACGCTGGAAAAGGTGCAACTGACCGACCTCGGCCAGGCCAAGCGCGTGGAAGTGGGCAAGGAAAACACCATCATCATCGACGGCGAAGGCCAGGCAGCCGACATTGAAGCGCGCGTCAAGCAAGTGCGCGTGCAGATCGAGGAAGCCACCAGCGACTACGACCGCGAGAAGCTGCAAGAGCGCGTGGCCAAGCTGGCCGGCGGCGTGGCCGTGATCAAGGTCGGCGCTGCCACCGAAGTCGAGATGAAGGAAAAGAAGGCCCGCGTGGAAGACGCCCTGCACGCCACCCGCGCTGCGGTGGAAGAAGGCATCGTGGCCGGCGGCGGCGTGGCGCTGCTGCGTGCCAAGCAGGCCGCTGGCGAGATCAAGGGCGACAACGCCGACCAGGACGCCGGCATCAAGCTGGTGCTCAAGGCCATCGAGTCGCCGCTGCGCGAAATCGTTGCCAACGCCGGTGGCGAGCCGAGCGTGGTGGTCAACGCCGTGCTGAACGGCAAGGGCAACTACGGCTTCAACGCCGCCAACGACACCTATGGCGACATGATCGACATGGGCATCCTGGACCCGACCAAGGTGACGCGCACCGCGCTGCAGAACGCCGCTTCGGTGTCCGCACTGATGCTGACCACCGAGTGCATGGTCGCCGAGTCGCCCAAGGACGAAGCACCCGCCGGTGGCATGCCCGACATGGGCGGCATGGGTGGCATGGGCGGCATGGGCATGTAAGGCCCGGGGGCCGGCGCATTCGCCCGGCCCGTTCCCCTGCACAGAACCCGCAGGCCCCACGGCCTGCGGGTTTTTTTATGCCTGTCCGCCGTCCTTGCCCGGCTGCACCCACCAGTACAGCAGCACCAGGTAGCCGATGCCGGTGAGCGTGAGCAGCTGCCACCAGCCCGAGCGGCCCACGTCGTGCAGGCGGCGCGCGCCAACGGCGAGCGCGGGCAGGAGCAGCAGCAGCGCGGCGATGCTGTAGGCCAGGTCGCCCAGCATGCTGGTGACGACCAGCGCCAGGATCTGGAACAGGAAGAACCACCAGAACTCGGGGCGCGTGGCCCGACCGGAAAAGCTGGCGTACTGGGTCAGGCACGACTTGACGGCGGTAACGAAATCCATGGCGATCTCCCTCTCTCGGAATGAAATGTTCTGCGCAGCATGATAGGGGCGCACCGACCACGGCAGGCCCGGTACGCCCACAAACTTATTTTGATAGCTGCAAACGCTTCCCCAGTAAGCGCCAGATCCCACTTTTAACCAGTTTTTCGCAATGCCTGCGCCGCCGCCGCCAGCTGCGTAATGCGCGCCCAGTCGCCCTGCGCCAGAGCGTCCGCCGGGGTGAGCCAGGAGCCGCCCACGCAGCGCACGTTGGGCAGTTGGAGGAATTCCGGCGCGCTGGCGGCGGTGATGCCGCCGGTCGGGCAAAAGCCCACCTGGCCGAACGGACTGGCCCAGGCCTTGAGCAGGCCCAGGCCGCCCACGGCCTGCGCGGGGAAGAGCTTCAGGAAATCGAACCCGTCCTCCAGCGCCGCCATGATTTCGCCCGAGGTGGCGACACCGGGCAGCAGCGGCAGGCCCAGGGAGCGGCAGGCCGCGCCCACCTGCGCCGTATAGCCGGGGCTGACGGCGAACCGCGCTCCGGCGGCATGCGCGCGGCGCGCGTCCTCGGCACCGAGCAGCGTGCCGGCGCCGACGATGGCCTCGGGCAGCTCCCGCGCGATGGCCTCGATGGCGGGCAGCGCGGCCGGGGTGCGCAAGGTGATTTCGAGCACGCGCACCCCGCCGGCGAGCAGCGCGCGCGCCATGGGCACGGCGTCGGCCACGCGTTCGATGACGATGACGGGCACCACCGGGCCGTAGCCGGGCAGGTCGGAAGTCTTCAAAGCCATGTGCAGGCCCCTTCTTCGGCGCCGCCGGCGTTGCGGCGGAAGTTGTGGAACAGGTCGCGCCCGAAGGTCTGGGCGGGTGGCGCGGTGCACTGGGCCGGCGCGCGGGCGTCCCATTCCTCGGCGTCCACCAGCACGTCGAGCGTGCCGGCGTCGGCGTCGACGCGGATTACGTCGCCGTCCCGCACGCGCGCCAGCGGCCCGCCGCCCAGGGCTTCGGGCGTGACGTGGATGGCGGCCGGCACCTTGCCCGAGGCACCGCTCATGCGGCCGTCCGTCACCAGCGCGACGCGCAGGCCCTTGCCCTGCAGCACGGCGAGCGGCGGCGTGAGTTTGTGCAGCTCGGGCATGCCGTTGGCGCGCGGCCCCTGGAAGCGCACCACGGCGACCACGTCGCTGGTCAGCTCGCCGCCGTTGAACGCGGCGAGCAGGGCTTCCTGCGAATCGAACACCCGCGCCGGCGCCTGGACCACGTGCCGGTCGTCGGGCACCGACGACACCTTGATGACCGCGCGGCCCAGGCGCCCGGTGAGCAGGCGCAGCCCGCCGGTGGGCGAGAACGGCGCGGCCGTGCTGCGCAGCACGCTCTCGTCGCCCGATGCGGCCGGCGCGGGCTCCGCCCCGGCGCCGATACCGCCCGCGTTCACGCTCAGCACGTCGGGGTGCATGAGGCCGGCGTCGAGCAGCTGGCGCAGGATCCAGGGCGGCCCGCCCGCCGCCTGGAACTGGTTCACATCGGCGTCGCCGTTCGGGTAGACGCGCGCCAGCAGCGGGACCACGGCCGAGAGCTCGTCGAAGTCGGTCCAGTCGATGAGGATGCCGGCGCTGCGCGCCACCGCCACCCAGTGGATCAGGTGGTTGGTCGAGCCGCCGGTGGCGAGCAGCGCGGCCATGGCGTTGACGATGCAGCGCTCATCCACCAGGAAACCGATCGGCGTGAAGCGCGTGCCGCGCTTGCCGATGTCGAGCACCGTGGCCACGGCCGCGCGCGTGAACTGCTCGCGCTCGGGGCTGGCCGGGTGGGCAAAGGCGGCGTTGGGCACGTGCAGGCCCATGGCTTCCATCAGCATCTGGTTGCTGTTGGCCGTGCCGTAGAAGGTGCAGGTCCCGGGGCTGTGGTACGAGGCCTGCTCGGAGGCGAGCAGCTCGGCCCGGCCGACCTTGCCTTGGGCGTATTCCTCGCGCGTCTTGGCCTTCACCTTGTTGGGCAGGCCCGTCGCCATGGGACCGGCGGGGACGAAGACGCACGGCAGGTGGCCGTAGTGCAGCGCGCCGATCAGCAGGCCGGGAACGATCTTGTCGCAGATGCCCAGCAGCAGCGCGCCGTCGAACACGTCGTGCGACAAGGCGATGGCGGTAGCCAGCGCAATGGTGTCGCGCGAGAACAGCGAGAGCTCCATGCCCGCTGTGCCCTGCGTCACGCCGTCGCACATCGCCGGCACGCCCCCTGCCACCTGCACCGTGGCGCCGTGGCGCGCGGCCTCCTGGCGCAGCAGCGCAGGGAAATGCTCGTAGGGGTGGTGCGCCGAGAGCATGTCGTTGTACGCCGTGACGACGCCGATGTTGGGCGCCTTCTGGACCGTCACCTTGAACTTCTCGGCACCCGGCAGCGCGGCGTAGGCGTGTGCCAGGTTGGCGCAGCCCATGCGGTCCTGCGGGGGCTGGCGCGCGATCATGGTGTGGACATGGGCGAGGTAGGCGGAGCGCGTCTCGGCGCTGCGCTCGACGATGCGTGCCGTGACACGCGCTACCACTGGGTGCATGGGAACCTCCTTGTGCGCATGGCCGGGCCCATCAGGGCCTGCTCATGGACTGTGACAACAATACAAATCCTTGGTCGCAGGGCGGTATCTGCGCACCAAGGCCTGGGGAAGGTCGGCTGCCTTACGGCGCGGCGCCGCGCAGCCGGCCGAGCAGCCCGGCGGTGGAGCCGTCCAGGCCGGTCGCATCGCCCGAGCGCAGGCGCTGCTCCAGGTCGGTCGCAAGCTGCTTGCCCAGTTCCACGCCCCACTGGTCGAAGCTGTTGATGCCCCACACGCAACCGCTGACAAACACGCGGTGCTCCTGTAAGGCCAGCAGTGCGCCCAGCGCGCGCGGCGTGAGCGCATCGAGCAGCAGAAAACTGCTCGGCCGGTTGCCGGGGAAGTCGCGGTGCCCGTCGCCGCTCGCACGCCCGAGCATCAGCGCCTGCGCCTGGGCGAGCGCGTTGGCGAGCAGCTTGTCCTGGTGCCCTGGCAAGGCGTGCGCGGCCTGGCGCACGGCGACGATTTCAAGCGGTACGACGTCGGTTCCCTGGTGCAGCAGCTGGAAGAACGCGTGCTGCCCATTGGTGCCCGGCTCGCCCCAGAGCACGGGCGCCGTGGCCAGCGCCAGCGGCGCGCCATGCCGGTCCACGCGCTTGCCGTTGCTCTCCATCTCCAACTGCTGCAGGTAGGCCGGCAGCCGCGCCAGGGCGGCGTGGTAGGGCGCGATGCAGCGGCTCGTGAAGCCGCAGAAGTTGCGGTACCAGACGTCGAGCAGGCCCAGGCGCAGCGGGAGGTTGTGCTCCGGGGGGGCGGTGCGGAAGTGCTCATCCATGGCGTGCGCGCCGTCCAGCAGGGCGCGGAAATGCGCCCCGCCGACGGCGATGGCGAGCGCCATGCCGATGGCCGACCACAGCGAATAGCGCCCACCGACCCAGTCCCAGAAGCCGAAGCAGGTGGTGATGCCGAGCGCGGCCGCGGCTGCGTCGTTGGCCGTCAGGCCGATGAAATGCCGGTCCACGCCCTGCCCACCCTGGGCGGCGAACCAGGCCAGCGCCGAATGCGCGTTCTGCATGGTCTCGGCGGTGGTGAAGGTCTTGGAAGCCACCAGGAACACCGTGCTCTGCGGCCGCAGGCTGCGCAGCACGGCGTCGAGCTCGTGGCCGTCCACGTTGGAGACGAAATGAAAGCGCTTGCCCGCGCTGCCGTAGGCGGCCAGCGCGCGCACCGCCATGGCCGGCCCGAGGTCGGAGCCGCCGATGCCGATGTTCACCACGTCGGTGATGCGCGTGTCGGCACGCAGCTGCTCGGCGAAAGCCAGCATGGCGTCCAGCGTGGCATGCACCTGCGCCAGCAGGCCGGGAATCTCGGCCCGGTCGCCCGGCAGGGCCAGGCCGGCCGGCCGGCGCAGCAGCGTGTGCAGCACCGCCCGCTGCTCGGTGCCGTTGATGGGCTCGCCGCGCAGCATGGCGTCGCGCTGGCCGGCCACGCCGCAGGCGGCCGCCAGGCGCAGCAGCAAGGTCTCGGTTTCCCGGCTCCAGAGGTTTTTCGACAGGTCGGCGAACACCTCCGGCGCCTGCTGGCTGAAATGCTGGAAGCGCTGCGCGTCGCCGGCGAAGGCAGCGCGCAGGTCGAAGCGGCTGCCCTGGGCGCGCCAATGCGCCTGCAGTTCCTGCCATTCGGCGCGGGTGTCTACACGGGGCACGTGGGTTTCCTTGGGATAGTTTTCAAGAACATTCATGGCGGGAGAAATGGTAACTAAATTACAAATTGCTGTCCAACTCGGCGAAATATTTCGCGCAATCAAGTAACTGGATTACAATTTTCGCATTCCACGAGGGAGTTGGCCCATGAGTTTTGACCTGGTCTTGTTCGGCGGCACCGGAGACCTCGCCTGGCGCAAGCTGATGCCGGCGCTGTTCCAGGCCTTTCGCCACGGCAGTCTGCCGCCGGGTGGCCGCATCATCGGCGTGGCGCGCGACGATTTGAGCGACACGCAGTACCGTGAGCTCATGGCCGAGCGCGCCGGCCGGGTCGAACTGGCCAAGCGCCCCACGGCCGAGGAGTTCACCGCGTTCGGCGCCATGCTGCACTACCTGCGCATGGACTTGTCGCAACCCGCCGACTACGCGCGCCTCGCCGCCATGGTGCAGGAACGCCGGGCCGATTCGCTGGTGATGTACCTGGCCACGGCGCCCGCGCTCTTCACGGCCGTGGCGCAGCAGATTGGCGCGGCCGGCCTGGCCGGCCCGGCGACGCGCATGGTGCTGGAAAAGCCCCTGGGCCACGACCTGGAATCCAACCGCGCCATCAACGCGCTCCTGCGCAGCGTGCTGCAGGAAGAGCAGATCTTCCGCATCGACCACTACCTGGGCAAGCCTTCGGTGCAGAACCTGTTCGCCCTGCGCTTTGGCAACAGCCTGTTCGAGCCGCTGTGGCGGCGCGAGACCATCGCCAACATCCAGATCACCATCGCCGAGGAGCTGGGTGTGGAGACGCGCGGCGCCTTCTACGACCAGACCGGCGCGCTGCGCGACATGGTGCAGAACCACGCCTTGCAGCTGCTCTGCGCCATCGGCATGGAGCCGCCGATCAACGCCGGCGCGAACGCCATCCGCGACGAGAAGCTCAAGGTGCTGCAATCGCTCAAGCCGTGGACGCCGGAAACGCTGGCGCAGCACGTGGTGCGCGGGCGCTACACCGCCGGCAGCCTGCAAGGGGCGAGCGTGCCGGGCTACCGGGAGGAAGCCGGCGTGTCCCCCACCAGCAACACCGAAACCTTCGTCGCGCTGCGCACCGAAATTGCCAACTGGCGCTGGGCCGGCGTGCCCTTCTACATCCGCACCGGCAAGCGCCTGGCGGGGCGCGATGCGCACATCGCCGTCAACTTCCGGCCGGTGCCGCACCCGATTTTCCGCACGCCCACGGGCGCGGCCAACCGGCTGCTGATCAACCTGCAACCCAAGGACGGGCTGGAGCTGCAACTGCTGTCGCAAAGCGCCAGCCAGAACCAGACGGAGCCGACGCTCGCCCAGGTCAGCCTGGACCTGGATTTCGAGCAACGCTTCGGCACCGAACGCGTGGGCGCCTACGAGCGCCTGCTGCTCGACGTGATTGCCGGGCGGCTGAACCTCTTCGTGCGCAGCGACGAGCAGGAAGAAGCCTGGCGCTGGGTCGAACCGATCCTGCAGCACTGGCAGAACGACGCCCAGGGCCCCAGACCCTACACCGCCGGCAGCTGGGGGCCGAGCGCGGCCAGCGCCATGATTGCGCGCGAAGGCCATTGCTGGAGCGAGGAAGTGTGATTTCATTTCTATATCACTTTGTCGGCCTCACTGGCCGAGGAGCGGCACGGCCTGCGCTTCGCCTTCGTGTGCCGCATTCGATGAAGCAATGGAATGCGTGCCAGCGGCCGGTTTCTCACTGCTCCGGGCCGGCCAAGTCGAGCGCCCGGGCGGCGCCATAGAGCGCGGGAGCGCACGACGGGTCGACCACCCAGCAGGGGATGGGCGCCAGGTAGGCCTTGAAGCGCCCTTTGGCTTCGAAGCGCGCACGAAAGCCCGATTGGTCGAACCAGCTTCCCAGGCGCGGCACGATGCCCCCGCCGAGGTAGACGCCACCCTTGGCGCCCAAGGTCAGCGCCAGGTCGCCGGCGACGCTGCCGAGAAAGCCGCAGAACATCTCCAGCGTCTGCAAGGCCAGCGCATCGCGCTCGCCGAGTGCCAGGGCGGTCACCTGCGCGGCTTGGGTGACTTCGCTCCCCCCGTGGCGCCCGAGCTGGCGCAGCGCGTGGTACAGGTCTACCAGGCCCGCGCCCGATACGGCGCGCTCGGCCGAGACATGGCCATAGCGCTCGCGCAGCAGCGCGATGACCTCGAATTCCTGCGCGGTCTGCGCCGCCAGCGTCACGTGCCCACCCTCGCCCGCGAGCGGCACGCCCCCCGCACTGCCTGGCGGAAACACCAGCCCGGAGACGCCCAGGCCGGTGCCCGGCCCAATCAACGCCACGGCGGCACCCGCCACCGGCTCGCTGCCGCCCACCTGGCGCAGGTGCGCGGCGCCCAGCAAAGGCAGCGCCAGCGCCAGGGCCGTGAAATCGTTGACGAACACCAGGCGCTGCAAACCCAGCGCGGCGCGCACCTCGCGCTGCGAGAAATTCCAGCTGTGGTTGGTCATGTGGATGGCGTCGCCGGTCACCGGGTTGGCGATGCCGAATGCGCCCTCGCGCGGCTCGGGCACGGCGACTTGCGACAGGTAGTCGAGCACGGCGTCCGTGAGCGTGGGGTAGTCGCTGCATGGCTGCACACGGATGTCCTGCAAAGGGCCATCCGGCCCTGCCTGCCAGGCCAGCCGGATGTTGGTGCCGCCAATGTCGGCGAGAAGGCGGGAAGTTGGCATGGGGCGGTGAGCACCTGGGGGCAACCCCGGAAGCACTACTATTTATATAGCTTAATAGGCCTACCCATCAAGCGTTGGCGGCCATTTTTACCTCAAGATCTGCAAGAAAGCCAGATTGGTCGTTGGTGTCCGCGCCGGTGGCTGCGTTGCGTGTCTGCGCCAAGAAACGGCGCGGGCTGCCGCCAAGCCAGTGCTGCCGTCTCAGCCAGGCCCGTGGAAGCAATCGCCTGGAACGCATCGCCGGCGGCTCAGGCCGCGAGGATGAGTTTTTCCAGCTTCACGGCATCCTGCGCGAAGGCACGTATGCCTTCTGCCAGCTTCTCGGTCGCCATGGCGTCCTCGTTCAGCGCGTAGCGAAAGCCCGCCTCGTCGTACTGGATGGCGGCGATGTCCATGGCGCGCGCCGCCTCGGCGTCGAGTGCGCGCGGCAGAGGCCCCTGGCTTTGTGCCAGCTCGGCGAGCAGCTCCGGCGCAATGGTCAGCAGGTCGCAGCCCGCCAGGGCCGTGATCTGGCCGAGGTTGCGAAAGCTCGCGCCCATGACCTCGGTGGCGATGCCGAAGTGCTTGTAGTAGTGGTAGATCTGGGTGACCGACTGCACGCCCGGGTCGTTGGCACCGGCGCGGGCGGCCTCGTCCCACGCGGCGCCGGCCTGCTTCTTGTACCAGTCGTAGATGCGCCCGACGAAAGGCGAGATGAGCTGCACCTTGGCCTGCCCGCAGGCCACGGCCTGCGCCATGGAGAACAGCAGCGTGAGGTTGGTGCGTATGCCGCGCGCTTCGAGCTTGCGCGCCGCTTCGATGCCTTCCCAGGTGGCCGCGACCTTGATGAGCACGCGGTCGATGTGCACGCCCTCGGCCTGGTAGAGCTCGATGATGCGCTCGGCGCGCGAGACGGTGGCGCTGGTGTCGAAGCTCAGGCGGGCATCGACTTCGGTGGAAACGCGGCCCGGGATGATTGCCAGAATCTCGCAGCCGAAGCGCACCAGCAGGCGGTCGATGACCTCGTCCATGGCGCGGCCGCGCCAAGCCTGGACGGTGGACTGCAGCAGCGGCGCGTAGTCGGGCTTTTGCACCGCCTTGAGGATCAGCGAAGGGTTGGTCGTCGCGTCCTGCGGCTGGAACTGCGCCAGTTGCTTGAAGTCGCCCGTGTCGGCAACGACGGTGGTGAACTGTTTGAGGGCGTCGAGCTGGTGCATGCGGAAATTCCTGGCCGAAAACATTGAAAGGGGTCTGGGGCCCGAGTATGCCGCGCCGCACGGCGATGAAACCGGGTTACATTGCCACGCAACTCCGTCCTGCCACCGCCCCGCCACCCGCCATGCTCGACCGCATCACCGCCTCCCTGCCCTCGCTCGCCCCGGCCGAGCAGCGCGTGGCCCGCCTGGTGCTGCAAGATGCGCGCGCTTTCGCGCGCCTGCCGGTGCGCGAGCTGGCCGAGCGCGCCCAGGTCAGCAAGCCCACGGTGGTGCGCTTTTGCCGCAGCATGGGCTACGACGGCCTGGCCGATTTCAAGCTCAAGCTGGCCGGCAGCGTGAGCGAGGGCGTGCCCTTCATCCACCGCAGCGTCGACCTGGACGACAAGACCGGCGACGTGCTGGTGAAGGTGGTGGACAACGCCGTCGCCGCCTTCCTGCAGTACCGCAACGCCGCCAGCACCAGCGCCCTGGAACGCGCGGCCGCCGCGCTGGCCGACACCTGCCGCCAGCGCGGGCGCATCGAGTTCCACGGCGCGGGCAATTCGGGCATCGTCGCGCAGGACGCGCAGCACAAGTTCTTCCGCCTCGGCGTGACCTCGCTCGCCACCAGCGACGGCCACATCCAGGTGATGAGCGCCACGCTGCTCGGCAAGGGCGACTGCCTGGTGATCATCTCCAACTCCGGCCGCACACGCGACCTGATGGACGCCGCCGACATCGCGCGCCGGGGCGGCGCGACGACGATCGCCATCACCTCCAGCGGCTCGCCCCTGGCCGGCGCCTGCCACATCCACCTGGCGGCCGACCACCCCGAGGGCTACGACCGCTACAGCCCGATGGCGTCCCGCCTGCTGCACCTGCTCATCATCGACGTGCTGGCGACCTGCGTGGCGCTGCGCATCGGGGGCTCGCTGCAGCCGGTGCTGCAGCAGATGAAGGACAACCTGCGGGCCAAGCGGTATACCTGAATTTTTGGTGTTTTTGGCTGCTGGCGCTTGATGGTATTGGATTGGTAGCTATTGTTTTAGATAATTGGGGTCAGACTCCAATTATTTGGCTAGCGCTGGCTTTGCTAAGGGCGGAGGCCGGGTCTCGCCCCAGCGGGCGAGCTTCTTTTCTTTGCGTCGCCAAAGAAAAGAAGCCAAAAGAAAGGCGACCCTGCTGGCTGCGACCCCTGCGCTGCGCTCCGGGGCAACCTGCGTCGGGGCGTTTGCGGGGTGCGCCGTGAAACTCGCTTCGCTGCTGCGCAGCTGCGCTCGGACAATCACGGCGAGTCAGAGCACGAAGCATGCGCGCGCAGGCGCGCATGCCACCCCGCAAACGCCCCGCCACAGGCGCTTCCAGAAGGGGTGGAACTCCACACGGGCCATCGCTGCGCTCGGCCCCGAAAGGCGCAGGCGCTACGCGCCGCGCAGCGCCCGGCCGAGCGCAGCGATGGCCCGTATTGTTTTGCCCTTCTGGCCGTGCCGAGAAGCGCAGGGCGCGGGGTGGCGGGTGTGCCGAAGGACACACCCGCTTCGTGGTCTGGCTTGCCGCGTCTGTCCGAACGGAGCGCCGCAGGCGCGCAGTGAGTTGCGCGGCACACCCCGCGAACGAGCATCGCAGGTTGCCCGCAGCGAAGCGGAGGGACACGGACAGCAGGGGCGTGCTTCTTTTGCCTTCTTTTCTTGCACGAGCAAGAAAAGAAGGTCGCCCGCCGGGGCGAGACCCGGCCTCCGCCCTTAGCAAAGCCAGCGCCAGCCAATTAATTGGAACCCGACCCCAACTACCCCGCCCGCCCATACGTCGCCGTAAAGCTCGCTTTCGCCAGCGCATTCGCATTCACCATGAAACTGGCCAGCGCCGCCGTCGCATCGTCCGGAATGTCCAGCCGGTCCACACCGAGCGCGTGCAGCGTGAACACGTAGCGGTGCGGCTTGTCCCCAGGCGGCGGGCACATGCCGCCCCAGGCGAGGGCACCGTAGTCGTTGCGGATCTGGCGCGCGCCCGCCGGCAGGCCGGCACCGCCCCGGGCGCCGGCGTTGGCCTCCAGGCCCGTGGCGTCGGCCGGTATGTCGACCACCACCCAGTGCCACCAGCCCGACCCGGTTGGCGCGTCGGGGTCGAATACGGTCAGCGCCAGGCTGCGCGTGCCTTCGGGCGCGTGGCTCCAGCGGAGCACAGGCGATTCGTTGCGGCCGGAGCAGCCGAAGCCGTCGAACTCGAAATGCGCCGGGACGCTGCCGCCGGCGGGGATGTCGGGGCTTTCCAGTATGAAAGTCGTCATGCAAGTCTCCTGAAGCGGGCAGCGGCCCGTGCGGCTTTGTAGCAGACCGGCGCCAGGCGGCCGGGTGCCCGCGGGTGCACCGGGGCCCAAAAAATCAAGCTGAATCGGCATCCAGGGCTTGCTGGTAAACGGTTTTCAGCTATATTTTTAGAAGCATCCGGCCGCTGCCGAGGGCGCGGCGCCTATATCCGCCCCTCTTGCACCGCGTGGCAGGCGACGCGCACGCCGTCCACGGGCAGCAGCTGCGGCCGCTCCGCACGGCAGCGCGCGTTGGCATGCGGGCAGCGCGGGTTGAAGGCGCAGCCCGGCGGCGGCGAGAGTGGGTTGGGCACCTCGCCCTGTACCGGCGTGCGCGCGCGCCCGGTGTCGTGCATCTTGGGGATGGCGTCGAGCAGCATGCGCGTGTACGGGTGGCGCGGCGCGGCGAACAGGGTGGCCTTGTCGGCCAGTTCGACCAGGCGGCCGAGGTACATCACGCCCACCTGGTCGCTGACGTGGCGCACCACGGCCAGGTTGTGGCTGATGAACAGGTAGGTCAGCCCACGGCGCTGCTGCAGGTCTTTCATGATGTTGAGCACCTGCGCCTGCACCGAGACGTCGAGCGCCGAGGTCGGCTCGTCGCACACCAGGAACTCGGGTTCGGTGGCCAGCGCCCGGGCGATGGAGACGCGCTGGCGCTGGCCGCCCGAGAACTGGTGCGGAAACTTCACCATGTCGAGCGGCGAGAGCCCGACCGATTCGAGCAGCCCGCCGACGCGTTCGCGCAGCTGCGCCTTGTCCGTCACCAGGCCGTGCTCGCTCAACGGCTCGCCAACGATGGCCTCGACACGCCAGCGCGGGTTCAGGCTGGCGTACGGGTCCTGGAAGATCATCTGGATGCGCCGGCGCAGCGCCCGGCCGCCGGTGCCGGCGAAGGCGGCGTGCGCGTCCTGACCGTCGAACCGCAGGCTGCCGCGCGAGGGCTGGTACAGGCCCACCAGCAAGCGTGCCACGGTGCTCTTGCCGCAGCCCGATTCGCCGACCAGGGCCAGCGTCTGGCCGCGCGCGATCTCGAAGCTGACGCCATCGACCGCGTGCAGGAGCGTGCGCGGGCGCCGTTCGATCACGCGGTTGAGCCACGGGGCGGACACGTCGAAGGTCTTGGCCAGGTCGCTGGCCTGCACCAGCGGCGCGTTTTGCTCCACAGCGGGATTCATGCCGTCTCCCTGGGCGCGTGCAGCCAGCAGGCCGCGCGGGTGGCCCCGGCGTCCAGCAGGTCGGGCCGCTCGGCATGGCAGCGCGCAAAGGCCTCGGGGCAGCGCGGGTGGTAGGCACAGCCCGGCGGGATGGCGTTCAGGCGCGGCATGGCACCGTCGATCTGATGCAGGCGCTCGCGGTCTTGTGTCATATCGGGAATCGCGGCCATCAGCCCCGCGGTGTAGGGGTGCGCCGGGCGGTTGATGAGGGCGTGCACCGGGCCGATTTCTGCCACGCGTCCGGCGTACAGCACGGCGACGCGGTCGCAGGTTTCGGCGATCACGCCCATGTCGTGCGTGATCAGCATGACGGCGGCGCCGCGCGAGGCGCACACGCTCTTGAGCAACTGGATGATCTGCGCCTGGATCGACACATCGAGCGCCGTCGTCGGTTCGTCCGCGACGATGAGGCGCGGCTCGGCCGCCAGCGCCAGGGCGATGACCACGCGCTGGCGCATGCCGCCCGAGAACTGGTGCGGGTAGTGGTCGATGCGCTGCTCCGGTGCCGGAATGCCGGTATCGCGCAGCAGTTCGACCGCGCGCTCGCGCGCCTGGGCGCGGTTCATGGGCAGGTGCGCGCGTATGGTTTCGGTGAGCTGGCGCCCGACGGTGTAGAGCGGGTTCAGCGAGGTCAGCGGGTCCTGGAAGATGGCACCGACGTGGCGGCCGCGCACCTTGCGCATGGCCTGGGCGTCCAGCCGGTCGATGCGCCGGCCCTCCAGCCAGATCTCGCCCGAGGCGATGCGGCCCGGCGGCTCCAGCAGGCCGATGATGGCGGCGCCGGTGAGCGACTTGCCCGCGCCCGATTCGCCCACGACGCCCAGGATCTCGCCCGGTGCGATGGCAAACGACACGCCGTCGAGCGCGCGCAGCACGCCGCGCCGGTGCGGGAACTCGACCACCAGGTCTTTCACTTCAAGCAGGGGCACGCGTCGAATCCATTGCGTTAAGGAAAGCCAACTGCGGATGCAACTGGCGCGGGGCAGATCGGCGGCAGCCGCGCAAGGGCCTTTGCTGGCCGCGCCGCCCCGCAGCGCTGGCTGCGTTCCCCCTCCAAGCGATAGCGCAAGAGAGGGGGAAGGCGCGAAGCGACTCAGGGAGGTGTCTCATCTCAGGCGCGGGTTCAGGGCATCGCGCAGCCAATCGCCCAGCAGGTTCACCGACAAGGCGATCAGCACCAGCATGAGGCCGGGGAAGACGGTGATCCACCATTCGCCGGAAAACAGGTAGTCGTTGCCGATGCGGATCAGCGTGCCGAGCGAGGGCGAGGTCGGTGGTGCGCCAACCCCCAGGAAGGAGAGCGTGGCCTCGGTGATGATCGCCGTGGCCACCTGGATGGTGGCCAGCACCATGACCGGCCCGAGCACGTTGGGCAGCACGTGCCGGCGCATGATGCGCAGCGGCGGCACGCCCGTGACGCGCGCCGCCTGCACGTATTCCTTGCCGCGCTCGACCAACGTGGAGCCGCGCACGGTGCGCGCGTACTGCACCCAGCCGGTCAGCGAGATCGACAGGATGAGCACGCCGAAGGCGAGCGTCTCGTGCGCGTCGGGGAACAGGGCGCGCCCGACCCCGGCGATGAGCAGCGCCACCAGGATCGCCGGGAAGGACAGCATCACGTCGCACAGGCGCATCAGCAAGCCATCCACCCAGCCACCCAGGTAGCCCGCGACCAGGCCCAGCGTCACCCCGACCAGCACCGACAGCAGCACCGAGGCGACACCGACGATGAGCGAGATGCGCGCCCCATAGATCACCGCCGAGAGGATGTCGCGGCCCTGGTCGTCCGTGCCCAGCAGGTACTTGGACGAGCCCAGCTCGCTCCAGGCCGGCGGCAGGCGGGAATCGCCGAGCTCCAGGCTGGCCAGGTCGAAGGGGTTGTGCGGGGCGACGAAGCCCGCGAACAGCGAGGCCAGCACACACGCGAGCGCCACCACCGCCGCGGCAAGGGCCACGGGCGAGGTGCGCAGGCTGTGCACCAGGTCGCTGTCCCAGGCGTGCCGCAGGCGGTTCATGCGCCCCTCCGCGCGGCGGCCCGGGCGCTCACTTCTCGATGCTCATCCACTTGAAGGGCATGTAGTTGTCGGCCAGTTGGACCAGCTTGACCTTCTTGCTCACGCCCCAGGCGAGCGCCTGCTGGTGCAGCGGCAGGTGGCCCACATCGGCGGAGTGCAGGTCGAAGGCCTCCTTGATCATGGCGTTGCGCTTGGTCTTGTCGGTTTCCGCCTGGATCTTCTGCGTCAGCTCATCCACCTTGGGGTTGCAGTAGGCGCCCAGGTTGAACTGACCCGCGCCCTTGTCGTCCGGGCAGACCATCAGCGCGTTGAGCGCGTTGTGCGCGTCGTAGGTCGACGGCGTCCAGCCCAGCATGTAGAAGCTCGTGTCGCGGCGCAGCACCTTGGGGAAGTAGGTGCCCTTGGTTTCGGCCACCAGCTTGATCTTCACGTTGATGCGCGCAAGGTTCGCGGCCACCGCCTGGCAGATGCGCCCGTCGTTCACGTAGCGGTCGTTCGGGCAGTTCATCGACACCTCGAAGCCATCCGGGTAGCCGGCATCGGCCAGCAGCTTCTTGGCCGCCGCCGGGTCGTAGGGCAGGCGCTTGACGCTCTCGTCGAAGCCGTTGATGCCTGGGCCAACCATCAGCGCCGAGGGGTTGGAGGCCCCGCGCATGACGTTCTTCTTGATGCCGTCGATGTCGATCGCCTGGTAGAAGGCCTTGCGCACGCGCACGTCCTTGAAGGGGTTCTTGCCCTTCACGCTGGAGTACTGCAGTTCGTCGCGCTTCTGGTCCATGCCGAGGAAGATGGTGCGCAGTTCCGGACCGGTGATGGCGCGCGTGCCGGCGTTCTGGTTGACGCGCTCGATGTCCTGCACCGGGATCGGCTCCATCACATCCACCTCGCCGGAGAGCAGCGCGGCGACGCGCGTGGAATCGTTACCGATGGGGGTAAAGATGATTTCCTGGGCGTTGCCTTCGATCTTGCCCCAGTAGGTGCCATTGCGCGTGAACACCGTGCGCACGCCCGGCTGGCGCTCGCGCAGGCGGAACGGCCCCGTGCCGTTGGCGCGGAAGGAAGCCGCGTTCTCGATGCCCTTGCGGCGGTCCACGGGGGCGTTGGCCTTGTTGTCCTCCGCCCACTTCTTGCTCATGATGAAGACTTGCGAGATCACGTCGGGCAGGATGGGGAACGGCGTCTTGGTTTCGATCTCGACGGTGTGGGCGTCGATCTTGCGCACTTCCTTGAAATCGTTCGTATAGCTCTTCATGTCCGAGCCGTCGAGCTGCGTGCGCGCGAAACTGAACAGCACGTCGTCGGCCGTGAACGGGGTGCCGTCATGGAATTGCACGCCCTTGCGCAGTTCAAAGCGCCACACCGTGGGGCTGGTCTGCTTCCAGGCCGTGGCCAGGGCGGGTGCCAGGCTCAAGTCCTTGTTGCGGCCCACCAAGGGCTCGTAGACGTTGCTGGTGGTGCTCAGCTGCAGCGATTCGTTGAGCGAATGCGGGTCCATGGAAAGCGCGTCGCCCTGGTTGGCAATGCGTATGGTTTGCGCCTGGCCCACCAGTGCAGCGGCCGACAGCGCGGTGAACAAGGCCGTGGCAACCAGTTGTCTCGTCGTTTTCATGGAATGTCTCCTGGTGTGAAAAAAGGGGAAGCGCCGTCATGCCGCCGGCAACGGCATGGAGCGTTCGATCAGGTTGGCGTGGAGGGCCGCGCCGAGGGAAAGGATATCGTCGTTGAAGTCGTAGCGGCTGTTGTGCAGCGCGGCGCCGCTCGCGCCCATTCCCTGCCCCAGGCGCAGGTAGGCACCCGGCTTGGTCTGCAGCATGAATGAGAAATCCTCGGCGCCCATGCTGGGCTCGAGGTCGCGGACGACGTTTTCTGCGCCCAGCAGCTCCACCGCCACGTCGCCGGCAAACCGCGCCTCGGCTTCGGTGTTGACGGTGGCCGGGTAGATGCGCTGGTAGTCCAGGGCAATCGTGGCGCCGAAGGCCAGTCCGACCGCGCCGCACAGTTCGTGCAGGCGGCGCTCCACCAGCGCCTGGACCTCGTGGTCGAAGGTGCGCACCGTGCCCACCAGCGTGGCCGTTCCCGGCAGGACGCTGAAGGCGCCCAGGTCGCCCGCCTGCATGGCGCACAGGCTGACGACGGCGCTGTCGATGGGGCGCACATTGCGCGCCACGATGCTTTGTACGGCGGTGATCAGGTGTGCCGCCACCAGCATGACGTCCACCGTCTGGTAGGGGTGCGCGCCGTGACCACCCCGCCCCGTGATATGGATGGTGATGCGGTCGGCTGCCGCCATCATGGGTCCGTCGTTCAGGCCGACCGTTCCCGGCTTCATCGCCGGCCAGTTGTGCATGGCGTAGATGGACTGGACGGGAAAGCGCTCGAACAGGCCGTCTTCCATCATCACGCGCGCGCCGGCAAAACCCTCTTCGCCGGGCTGGAAGACCAGCACCGCCGTGCCGTCGAAATCGCGCGTGGCGGCCAGGTAGCGCGCCGCGCCGACCAGCATGGCGGTGTGCCCATCGTGCCCGCAGCCGTGCATCAGACCTTGCTTGCACGATTTCCAGGTGAAATCGTTGTGCTCGGCCATGGGCAGGGCGTCCATGTCCGCGCGCAGGCCGACCATGGCGCCGCTCGCGGTGCTGCGCCCCCGCACCACGGCCACAATGCCGGTGCGCCCGATGCCGTCGTGGATCTCGTCCACGCCGCAGACCTTGAGCGCCTCCTTGACACGCGCACCGGTGTACACCTCCTCGAAGCCGAGTTCGGGGTGCGCATGGAGGTCGCGGCGCAAGGCCGTGAGCTCGGGGTGAAATTGTGCAATCTGCGCGAACGCGCGGCCGCCGGCTTTCAGGCGGTGGGCAGTCAACATCAATGGGCTCCCGATCCCCCCACGCGCAGGCGGGGGTCGACAACGAAGTACAGCAGGTCAACCACCAGGTTGATCACGACGAAAATCAGCGAAATCAGGCACAGGTACGCCGCCATCACCGGGATGTCGGCGAACGTGATGGCCTGGATGAACAACAGCCCCATGCCAGGCCACTGGAACACCGTTTCCGTGATGATGGCGAAGGCAATCAGGCCGCCGAGCTGCAGGCCGGTGATGGTCATCACCGGCACCAGGGTGTTCTTGAGCGCGTGGCCGAAATGGATGGCCCGGTCGGACAGGCCACGGGCGCGCGCAAACTTGATGTAGTCGGTGCGCAGCACCTCCAGCATTTCAGCACGCACCAGCCGCATGATGAGCGTGAGCTGGAACACCGCCAGCGTGATGGCCGGCAACACGATATGGTGCCAGCCGTCGCGCGTGCCCAGGCCGCTGGTCCACCAGCCCCACTGCACCACCTCGCCGCGGCCGAAACTCGGAAACCAGCCCAGGCCGACGGAGAAGACCAGGATCAGGAGGATGCCGATCAGGAAGGTGGGCAGCGACACGCCGAGCAGTGACAGCGCCATGAAGGTCTGGCTGAGGAAACTGCCGCGCCGCAGCGCCGCGTACACGCCCATGGGCACGCCGACCAGGAGCGCCAGCAGGGCGGCCACCAAGGAAAGCTCCAAGGTAGCGGGAAAACGCTCGGCGATGAGGCGCGAAACCTTCGCGCCCTGGCGCAAGCTCAGGCCGAATTCGCCCTGCGCCGCGTGTACAAGGAAATGCCAGAACTGCACAAAAAATGGCTGGTCCAAGCCCAGCGAAGCGCGCAGTTCGCGGATCTGCTCGGGTCGCGCATCCTGCCCCAGCAGGAACACCACCGGGTCGCCGACATACTGGAACAGCAGGAACGAAATGAACGCAACGGCCACCAGAACGACCACGGCCTGGACGAGGCGGCGAAGAATGAAGGCAAACATGCCGGGTCAGGTCTGGGCAGAGCTGAGGCTGTCGGCGCGCAGGGCGTGGGCTGGGGTCTGCTCGGGGCGAGAAATCTGCGTCATGGCCCGAGGATAGCCATATTTGAACAATCTGCCCGCCAGTGCTTCCCCTGTGCGTCGGCCGCGTGCAACGGGGTGCAAGGTGCAGACCCCAAGGTCCGACAGGTAGCGCCAAAGAAAAAGCCGCAGACCTTGCGGTCTGCGGCTTTGACTGATTTGATGAAAGCTGGCTTACGCCAGCGCGTCATCAGAAGTTGTGGCGGATGCCCAGGCCGAAGTGGTTCTTCGCACCGGTGTTGTAGCCACCAGCAGCTGCGCCGTTGGCGTCGCCGTCCTTGTAGAACACGGCGTACGTGAAGGTGCGCTTGGACAGGGCGTACTTGGCTTCCACCAGGATGTCGGTGTTCTTCATGCCGGTGCCGTTTTCACGAGCGATGTCCAGCGTCAGAGCCACGGGGCCGACAGGAACCGTACCGCCGAGCGTGAAGCCCTTGGAAGCGCCAGGAGCGTCTTGCAGCGAAGCAGCCAGCTTGAACATGCCGAAGTCGTACGCAGCACCCAGAGCCAGGCCCTTGGGTTGCGAGTTGACCTTGAAGTACGACAGAGCCACAGCCAGGGGGCCGTTGGCGTACGTCAGGTTCATGTCGACCTTGGCATTGCCGCCGTTGTCGGGCTTGGCAACATAACCCAGCGTGCCGCTGAAACCACCCATGTTGGGGGTGGTGTACATGAACATGCTGTTGTTACGCGAAGGACCGCCGGCAAAGCCGAACTGGTTGGCCACTGCCGAGTAGTTGGCGGTGCCGGTCAGTTCCCAAGCAGCCACGCCCCAGAAGCTGGGGTTCAGCGAACGGCCCAGTTGGAACTTGCCGAAGCCACCCGACAGGGCGACCCAGGCGTTGCGCTGCCAGGTGTTGGCATCGGTCGCGCCGGACTCGGCGTTGATGCCTTGTTCGAAGTTGAAGGAAGCCTTCAGGCCGCCACCCAGATCTTCCACGCCACGCACGCCCAGACGGCTGTTACCGTTGTTCAAGACGCCGTTGCCGCTCATTTGAGCCGTAACGCCATTGGACTTGGCCAGGGAGAGGTCGGCCACGCCGTACATGGTGACCGAAGACTGAGCCATGGCGACGCCGGAAGCAGCCAGCACGGCCAGGGCAATCAGGGATTTTTTCATTGCGAGTTACTCCAAGGTTAAACATAGGGCGCCGGCCCGGAGGTCTTGGGTGTTGTGGCACCTGTACAGTCCCGCCGGTTCCCCGGGCCAACCTCCTGGTGGGGAAGTTGCTGCTATTGCACCAGAGGCGGGCGGGTTTCGCAAAGGAATTCACCGTATCCCGGCACTAAACCGGAATTCCGTTGTCCTTCTGCAACATCGCTCGGAGCGAGGCCCCAAGACCATGAAAGCAGGGTCTTCCCCAGGTCGCCGCGCCCGCGTTTATTTGTATCAAAACGAAAAGGTTGTGCCAAACGCCCGAGCGGCGACGCAGGGCATTCCCGCCGTCTTCGGCGCGTATCAGCCCTCTACCACCTCGAAACTGGTGCTGATGTGCGCCGTTTTGCCCATCATGATGCTCGCCGAGCAGTATTTTTCATGGCTCAGGGCCACTGCGCGCTGGACCGCTTCGGGCGGAATGGCGCGGCCAATCACGACGAAATGCATGTGGATGCTGGTGAACACCTTCGGGTCGGTGGCGGCGCGTTCGCTCGACAGACGCACGCTGCAACCGCGGACCTCGTGGCGCCCCCGGCGCAGGATGAGCACCACGTCGTAGGCCGTGCAGCCGCCGGTGCCGGCCAGCAGCGCCTCCATGGGCCGGGGGGCGAGATTCTGTCCACCCAGCTCGGGCCGGTCGGCGTCGGGCGCACCGTCCATGTACAGCACGTGGCCGCTGCCGGTTTCGGCGACGAACCCCATGCCCGAGCGTGTGCCGGCGGCACCCGTCCAACTGACTGTGCATTCCATCCGTGTCTTTCGATAGCTTGTGCTTTGGAGGCCACATTCTAGAAAATTCCGTCCCCGCGTGCTGCAACGCAGCAAGCAAAGCGCTACACTCGGGGCATGCGCTGAACCAGCACGCAACCCGTGCCACTTCAACGCTCCGTTTGTCTCCTCCATCTCCTCAAAACGGATGGATTAAGCCCCTAGCCTTGCGGCCTGGGGCTTTTTTTTGCCGCCGCGCGGCCCGGGGCGGGCGCCTATGATGGCGGCCCCGTCCCGGCACTGGCTGCGGCGGGCCACCAGACCGCGCCATGACCCAGCCCCTCACCCCCCACGATTACCTGACGAGAATTCTCAACGCACGCGTCTACGACGTGGCAATCGAGTCCGACCTGGACCTGGCGCGCAACCTGAGCCAGCGCCTGCACAACAAGGTGCTGCTCAAGCGCGAAGACCAGCAGCCGGTGTTCAGCTTCAAGTTGCGCGGCGCCTACAACAAGATGGCGCATCTCTCGGCCGAGGAGCTGGCGCGCGGCGTGATCTGCGCCTCGGCCGGCAACCACGCCCAGGGCGTGGCCATGAGCGCGCACAAGCTGGGCACGCGCGCCGTGATCGTCATGCCGACCACCACGCCCGCGGTGAAGATCGACGCCGTGCGCGCCCTCGGGGGCGAGGTCGTGCTGTTCGGCGACAGTTATTCGGACGCCTACGGCCACGCCGCCGAGTTGCAGCGCGCGCAAGGGCTGACCTTCGTCCACCCCTTCGACGATCCGGACGTCATCGCCGGCCAGGGCACGGTGGCCATGGAAATCCTGCGCCAGGTGCAAAAGCTCGGCGCGCAGCGGCTCGACGCGGTGTTCGTGGCCGTGGGCGGCGGCGGCCTGATCAGCGGCGTGGCCAACTGCATCAAGGCGGTGCGGCCGGATGTGAAGGTCATCGGCGTGCAGATGAACGACTCCGACGCGATGATGCAATCGGTGGCGGCGGGCGAGCGCGTGACGCTGCCGGACGTCGGGCTGTTCTCGGACGGCACCGCCGTGAAGCTCGTCGGCGAGGAAACCTTCCGCATCGCGCGCGGCCTGGTCGACGAGTTCATGGCCGTGGACACCGACGCCGTCTGCGCCGCGATCAAGGACGTGTTCGTCGACACGCGCAGCATCGTCGAACCGGCGGGCGCCCTGGCCGTCGCGGCCATCAAGGACTACGTGGCGCGCAACAAGACGCGCGGCGAGACCTACGCCGCCATCCTGTGCGGCGCGAACATGAATTTCGACCGGCTGCGCTTCGTGGCCGAGCGTGCCGAGGTCGGCGAGGAGCGCGAAGCCCTGCTGGCCGTCACCATCCCGGAGGAGCGCGGGAGCTTCCGGCGCTTCTGCGAGGTGGTCGGCGCGCTGCCGGGCGGCCCGCGCAACGTGACCGAATTCAACTACCGCATCAGCGACGCCGCCCGCGCGCATGTCTTCGTCGGCCTGACCACGCATGGGCGCGGCGAATCGCCCAAGCTGGCCAAGCACTTCGCGCGCCACGGTTTCGAGGCCCTGGACCTGACGCACGACGAACTGGCCAAGGAACACCTGCGCCACTTGGTCGGCGGGCACTCGCAGCTCGCGCAGGACGAACGCCTGCTGCGCTTTGTCTTCCCCGAGCGGCCGGGCGCGCTGTTCAAGTTCCTGAGCCTGATGGAACCGAGCTGGAACATCTCGCTGTTCCACTACCGCAACCAGGGCGCGGACTACGGGCGCATCCTCGTCGGTCTGCAGGTGCCGGCCGGCGATGCCGAAGCCTTCGACGCCTTCCTGGCCACGCTGGGTTACCCGCATGTGGAGGAAACGCTGAACCCGGCCTACCGCCTGTTCCTGCAAGCGGGTGCCGAAGCAGGCTGAATTTGTAATGAAATTGGCCTACAGCGCTTGCTGCATAAGACTTTGTAGCTATGTTTTCTGAAGAAGCCATGCGGCAGGTGCTGCGCCACTACCTCCTGGCGCTGCAATTCTTCACGCGCATCCCCATCACGGGTCGGCTGGCGGCGTGGGTCGGCTACAGCCCGGACATGCTGCGCGCCTCCAGCGCGCACTTTCCCGGCGTGGGCTGGGTCGTCGGCGCCTGCGCGATGGTCGTCTACGCCCTGCTCTACCTGGGCCTGGGCGCGGCGCCCGCCACACCCTGGGTGGCGGCGGCGCTCAGCACGGCGGCCACCGTGCTGCTCACCGGGGGCTTTCACGAAGACGGGCTGGCCGACGTGGCCGATGGCCTGGGCGGCGCCGCCTCCCGCGAGCGCGCGCTGGAGATCATGAAGGATTCGCGCATCGGCGCTTTCGGCGCCATGGCGCTGGTGTTGGCCCTGCTGTCGAAGATCAGCCTGCTGGCGCTGCTCGGGCAACGCGGGCTCTCGCCGGCGCTCGCGGCACTGGCCGGCGCGCACGTCGCCTCGCGCTTTTTCCCGCTGCTGCTGGTGCGCAGCCTGCCGTACGTCAGCGACAGCGCGCGCGCCAAGGCCAAGCCCCTGGCGGACAGCATCACCGCGGCGCAGCTCTGGGCCGCCGCCGCATGGTGCGCCGCGCCGCTGGCGGTGATCGCCCTGGGCGAAGGCACGGGGTTCGTCCTCCTGGCGCTGCTCTTAAGCGGCGCCTGCAGCGCCCTCTTGGCGCGCTGGTTCCTGCAGCGCCTGCAAGGCTTCACGGGCGACTGCCTGGGCGCCGTGCAGCAAACAGCGGAAATCGCTTTCTACCTGGGCGCCGCCCTGGCGCTCGGCCCCCTGGTGTGAGCCCGGTGCGCCTGTGGTTGGTGCGCCATGCACCGGTGCTAGCGCCGCCGGGCACCTGCTACGGCCAACTCGACCTGCCGGCCGACCCGCAGGCCACCCTGCAGAGCGCGCGGGCGCTCGCGACCGCGCTCCCCCGAGGGGCGGTGCTGCACCATTCAACGCTACAAAGATGTGAGCTATTGGCCCAATCAACGCAAGCGCTAAGGCCCGATTTGATCTTGAAGCCCGATGCCCGGCTGCGGGAGCTCGGCTTCGGCCGTTGGGAAGGCCGGCCCTGGGCCGCGCTGGCCCGCGCCGAGCTGGACGCCTGGGCGGCGCAGCTGGCCACCTACCCGCCGGGCGGCGGGGAACGCCTGGCCGACATGCTGGCGCGTGTGGGCGCCGCGCTGCACGATGCGTGCGCAGCGGGACGTACGGGCGACGTGGTCTGGATCAGCCACGCCGGTGTGGCCCGCTGCGTGCAATGGCTGCTGGGCGCGCCCGGCCGTGCGCCCGACGCGGCCGAGTGGCCGGCCGATGCACCGGCGCCCGGCGCCTGGGCACATTACCCCCTGCCGGCGCGGACGCCCGTCTGAATAGCCGCCAGCGCGCCCGGTTCAGCCCTGGTTAACCCAGACGCAGGGGCCCACCCGCCGCGCGCAGCGCCGGTGCGGCTGGTGCAGCCGGCGCCGCCGGCGCAGACGCCGGCACGCGGACGGCAGGCGCCGCCGGTGCCGCGCCGCCCAGCTTGAACTGCGAAGCCGCGCGTGTGAGCGCCGCCGCCTGCTCGCGCAGCGACTGCGCGGCAGCGGCCGATTGCTCCACCAGCGCGGCATTCTGCTGAGTCATCTGGTCCAGGTGGCGCACCGACTGGCCGATCTGCTCGATGTTGTCGCGCTCCTCGGCGGCCGAGGCACTGATTTCGCTGATGACGTCGGAGACGCGGCGCACGCTACCGACGATTTCCTGCATGGTCTGGCCGGCCTGGCCGACCAGCTGCGCGCCGTCCTCGACGCGCTCGACACTGGCGCCGATGAGCGCCTTGATTTCCTTGGCCGCCTCGGCGCTGCGCCCGGCCAGGCTGCGCACCTCGCTCGCCACCACGGCAAAACCCCGGCCCTGCTCACCGGCGCGCGCTGCCTCGACGGCGGCGTTGAGCGCCAGGATGTTGGTCTGGAAGGCAATGCCGTCGATGACGCCGGTGATGTCGCCGATCTTGCGCGAGCTGGTGCTGATCTGCTCCATGGTGCTGACCACGCGGCCCACCACCTCGCCGCCGCGCCCGGCGACGGCGCCCGCCTCGCCGGCCGAGGTGCTGGCGCTCCGGGACGATTCCGCGTTGTGCTGGACGGTGCCCGTGAGCATGTCCATGGCGGCGGCCACCTCTTCCAGGTTGGCCGCGGTCTGCTCGGTGCGCTGGCTGAGGTCGAGGTTGCCGGTGGCGATCTCGGCACTGGCGGTGGAAATATTGCCGGCAGCGTCCTGCACCTGGCGCACCAGGCTGCGCAGCGACTCTTGCATCCGGCCCATGGCCAGCACCAGCTGGCCGAGCTCGTCCAGGCTGCGCGGGGCGACATCGTCGGACAAATCCCCGGCGGCGATGCGCTCGGCCAAGGCACGCGCCTGCGCGAGCGATGCGCTGATGGAGCGCAGGGTGAAAACGATCAGCGGAACGACGATGGCCAAGGCCAGCAGCACCGCCACCAGCATGGCGAGCGAGAGCGTCGCAGCGCGCGCATCCACGCCCTGGCGTGCCTCATCCATCTGCGCCCGGGCCTGCATCGCCAGCCCGGAGAGGAGTTGGTCACTTGCCTCCATGTGGCCTTTGAACTTGTCGGCGTAGGCGGCGCCTCCGGCCCCATCGAGCTGCGCGCGCTCGATCTGCTCGAAGACGGGCGAGACGCCCTCCTCGTACTGCTTGATTTCATCGAGCGCCTTGTCGATCGCCGCGCCGAACGCGCTGTCCCCCGCCTTGAGCGTGCGCACCGCTTCGAGCCGCGCGCGCAGCGAGGCCAGCGTCTTGGCCCAGCTCTCGCGCTGCGCCGACACTTCGACCGAATTGTTGAAGTTGAGGATGATGTCCTTTTCCGTGCGCCGCAAATCGCCCAGCGTGGTGCGCAGTTCCGACATGTCGGTCAGGGTCTGCACATGCTGGGTGAACAGCACGGAAACCGTCTCACGCGTGCGGTCCAGGCCGAGGTAGCCCAGCATGCCCACGGCCACCAGCAGCAACAAGGCAAAACCGGTGGCGAAATACAGGCGCGTGCGGATGGACAAAGTTCTGGCGGGCGAAGCGCTCATGGTTTCCCTTGCTTACACTTATTGACATCGCCAGCATAGCCAAAAGCCCGACGCTGGCGCCTTGGGACAGACCCTTTACGCCTCTGCAGGGCGCGCAAGTCTGTCACCCCATAAGGCAACCTTATAAAACACGCGCCAAGGGCACATAGAGCTGCCCCCCCGCCTGCTGGAACTCCGCCGCCTTGGTTTCCAGGCCCTTGCCGAGCGCTTGTGCCTCGGCCAGGCCCTTCTGGGCGGCGAAGTCGCGCACCTCCTGCGTGATCTTCATCGAACAGAACTTGGGGCCGCACATGGAGCAGAAGTGCGCGACCTTGGCGCTGTCCTTCGGGAGCGTCTCGTCGTGGTATTCCTGCGCCGTCTCCGGGTCCAGGCCCAGGTTGAACTGGTCCTGCCAGCGGAAGTCGAAACGCGCCTGGGACAGCGCGTCGTCGCGCGCGCGGGCACCCGGGTGGCCCTTGGCAACGTCGGCGGCATGCGCGGCGATCTTGTAGGCAACGATGCCCTGCTTCACGTCGTCCCGGTCGGGCAGACCCAGGTGCTCCTTGGGCGTCACGTAGCACAGCATGGCCGTGCCCATCCAGCCGATCATGGCGGCGCCGATGGCCGAAGCGATATGGTCGTAGCCCGGCGCGATGTCGATGGTCAGCGGGCCCAAGGTGTAGAACGGCGCTTCGTGGCAGGTCTTGAGCTGCTCGGTCATGTTGGCCTGGATCATGTGCATGGGCACATGGCCGGGGCCTTCGATCATGGTCTGCACGTCGTGCTTCCAGGCGATTTGCGTCAGTTCGCCCAGTGTGTGCAGCTCGGCGAACTGGGCTTCGTCGTTGGCGTCGGACGCGCAGCCGGGGCGCAGGCCGTCGCCCAGGCTGAAGGCCACGTCGTAGCTCTTCATGATGTCGCAGATGTCCTCGAAGTGCTCGTACAGGAAGCTCTCGCGGTGGTGCGCCATGCACCACTTGGCCATGATGGAGCCGCCGCGCGAGACGATGCCGGTGCGGCGCTGTGCCGTGAGGTGGATGTAGGCCAGGCGCACACCGGCGTGGATGGTGAAGTAGTCCACGCCCTGCTCGGCCTGCTCGATCAGGGTGTCGCGGAAGATGGCCCAGGTCAGGTCTTCGGCCACGCCACCCACCTTTTCCAGCCCCTGGTAGATCGGCACGGTGCCAATCGGCACCGGCGAGTTGCGCACAATCCAGTCGCGCGTGGTGTGGATGCTCTTGCCGGTGGACAGGTCCATCACGTTGTCGGCCCCCCAGCGGATGGCCCAGACCAGCTTCTCCACCTCTTCCTCGATGCTCGACGTGACGGCCGAGTTGCCGATGTTGGCGTTGATCTTGACGAGGAAGTTGCGCCCGATGGCCATGGGCTCGACCTCGGGGTGGTTGATGTTGGCCGGGATGATGGCGCGGCCCCGGGCCACTTCGTCGCGCACGAATTCGGGCGTGATGATCTTCGGAATGCTCGCGCCCAGCGGGTTGCCCATCAGGCGCTGCTCGCGTGCGGCGTCCTGCTGGTACTGCGCCATCCACTCGCGGCGGCCGTTCTCGCGGATCGCCACGTATTCCATCTCGGGCGTGATGATGCCTTTGCGGGCGTAGTGCATCTGCGTGACGTTGGCACCGCTCTTGGCGCGCAGGGGCTTGCGCTGCAAGGCGGCGGCCTCCAGGCGCAGCTGGGCCAGGCGCGCGGCATCCTCGCTCTTCTGACCGTCGTCCAGCGCCACTGGCGGGCGGCCCGCGTAGGCCTCGGTGTCGCCGCGCGCGCCAATCCAGGCGCCGCGCGCGGTGGGCAGGCCGCGGCGCACGTCGATCACGGCCTGCGGGTCGGTGTACGGGCCTGAGGTGTCATAGACGCTGACCACCTCGCCATTGGTAAGCTGGATATCGCGCACCGGCACCCGCAGGTCTGCGTGCAACTGGCCCGGCAGATAGGCCTTGCGCGAGGCGGGAAAGGGCTCGCGGGCGCGCGCCAGCTGGGCGGCGAAGGATTCACGGGCAAGGGGGTCGGGGGCGTTCATGGTCAGGTCTCCTGGGTCCGGATGGTGGGATGCTCCGGACTGGACCTGCGCCCGCCGCAGGCACGGGTGGCGCCTGCGGTGCGGCGTGCGCGCGCCGATGGGCGTGCACGCAAACTGGGAGGGTCGCTCTTCTTCCGCCGGTATGAACCGGATCAAGTTCGTCGGGTTCGCAGCAGGCCTGTATCACAGGCCGTTTGCATCTCAGCGCATCAGCACACCCCGGAGCAGGCGCGAGTGTACGCGCGCCGAACGGCCGCGTCTCAGGCCAGGCGCCCGATGAACAGGACGGCGAAGAAAAACAGCGCCGCGACCACCGTCCACTTGAGAATCAGGAGCCCGAAACGCCGGTAGCGTACCTGCCCCGTCCCCGCATAGAACGCGAACGACACGGCCGCCGCAAGCAGCAGCAGCATGGCCAACCAGCGGAAGATCAGCATGCCGGGACCTACCAGGCGCGCACGGGCTGCGCGAAACCGCGCGGCGCCTGGCGTTCGTCGTCGAAGGTGACCACGTCCCACGCATCCTGCCGCTCCAGCAATGCGCGCAGCAGCAGGTTGTTCATGGCGTGGCCGGAGCGGAAAGCGCTGTAGGCGGCCAGCAGCGGCTTGCCCACGACGTACAAGTCGCCCATGGCGTCCAGGATCTTGTGTTTGACGAATTCGTCGTCGTAACGCAGGCCCTCGGCATTGAGCACCTTGTAGTCGTCCATGACGATGGCGTTGTCCAGCCCGCCGCCCAGGGCCAGGCCGTGGGAGCGCATCATTTCCACGTCGCGCGTGAAGCCGAAGGTGCGCGCGCGCGCGATGTCGCGGCTGTAGTTGCCGGTGCCCATGTCGAATTCCACGCGCTGGCCGGTGGAATCCACCGCCGGGTGGTCGAAATCAATCTCGAAACTCAGCTTGAACCCGTGGTACGGCGTGAGGCGGGCCCACTTCGCGGCCGCGCCGGTACCCTCGCGCACCTCCACCGGTTGCTTGATCCGGATGAAGCGCTTGGGCGATTTTTGCAGCTCGATGCCTGCACTTTGCAGCAGGAACACGAAAGATGCCGACGATCCGTCGAGGATGGGGACTTCCTCTGCCGTGATGTCGACATACAGGTTGTCGATGCCGAGGCCGGAACAGGCCGACATCAGATGCTCGACGGTGTGCACCTTGGCCGCACCGACGCCGATGGTCGAGGCCAAGCGTGTGTCGGTGACCGCCTCCGCGGACACGGGGATATCCACCGGCTGCGGCAGGTCGATGCGGCGGAACACGATGCCGGTGTCGGGAGCTGCCGGCCGCAACGTCAATTCGACGCGCTGGCCGCTGTGCAGGCCGACTCCGACGGCGCGCGTGAGGGCCTTGATGGTGCGTTGCGGGAGCATGCGGTGATTTTAGTGAGCGATACCTGGCCGGTCTGGATGACGCTATGACCCTGACAGGAAACAGGGGTAAAACAGGGCGCGCCCCATACCAGAGACGCCGCGCAAGGGCCGCCCCGCCGCGCTGGCGTCGTCCCCCTTCCCGGAGCGCGTAGCGCGCAGACAGAAGGGGGAAGCGGCGCAGCCGCACAGGGGGTTCGACCCTTTTAATCGGCCTGCTTGCGCAGGAAGGCGGGAATCTCCAGATCGTCCATGCCGCCCGAGGAGAGCGCATCCACGCGTGCCGCGGCCGAGTTGCGGTTGGTGCGCCAGACGCTGGGCACGGTCATGTTTCCGTAATCCGCACCGCCTGCGTGGCCCACCCCTCCCACGGCGCCCGCCGTGGGCATGGCGTATGCCATGTTGTCGGTGCCCGTGCGCAGGCCCTGCACGACCGAGATCGGCTGGCGGCGGGCATTCTGGCGTGCCAGGCCGGTGGCGACCACGGTCACGCGGATCTCGTCGCCCAGGGTCTCGTCGTAGGCAGCGCCGAAGATGACGTGCGCGTCGGTCGATGCATAGGCGTTGATGGTGCTCATGGCCAGGCGCGACTCGGAGAGCTTCAGGCTGCCCTTGCTTGCCGTGACCAGTACCAGCACGCCCTTGGCGCCCGAGAGGTCGATCCCTTCGAGCAACGGGCAGGCGATGGCCTGCTCGGCAGCGATGCGCGCGCGGTCCGGGCCGCTCGCCGTGGCCGTGCCCATCATGGCCTTGCCGGGCTCGCCCATCACGGTGCGCACGTCCTCGAAGTCGACGTTGACCTGGCCGTATTCGTTGATGATCTCGGCAATACCGCCAACGGCGTTCTTGAGCACGTCGTTGGCATGCGCGAAGGCCTCGTCCTGGGTGATGTCGTCACCCAGCACCTCAAGCAGCTTTTCGTTCAGCACCACGATCAGCGAATCGACATTGGCTTCGAGCTCGGCCAGGCCCTCGTCGGCGTTCTTCATGCGGCGGCCGCCCTCCCAATCGAACGGCTTGGTGACCACGCCCACGGTCAGGATGCCCATCTCCTTGGCGATGCGCGCAATGACCGGGGCGGCGCCGGTGCCCGTGCCTCCACCCATGCCGGCGGTGATGAACAGCATGTGCGCACCGGCAATCGCGTCGCGGATGTCGTCCGCGGCTGCTTCGGCGGCGTCGCGCGCCTTCTCCGGCTTGCTGCCCGCGCCCAAGCCGCTCTCGCCCAACTGGATGGCACGGTGCGCCGAGCTGCGCATCAGCGCCTGTGCATCGGTGTTGGCGCTGACGAACTCCACCCCCTGGACGGCGCGCGCAATCATGTGCTCGACGGCATTGCTACCGCCACCGCCGACCCCGATCACCTTGATCTGGGTGCCCTGGTTGAATTCTTCGGTTTCGATCATTTCGATGGGCATGTTGTGACTCCTGGTACTGCTGACGGGTAATAAATGAGAGACAAGACGGAACGCGGGGTTCGGGGCGGACGCCAGTGCACGCGGTGCGCGCTGGCGCGGCCCCTGCGACTTCGGGGCGGTGGGTGCGGCAGCACGCGCCAAGCCAGCTTGAACATGGTCAGAAGTTCCCCACGATGAAGTCCTTGAAGCGGCCGAAGGCGGTCTGCACCGAGCCCGTCTTTTGCGCCACCTTGAAGCCGCGCATGCGTGCCAGGCGTGCTTCTTCGAGCAAGCCCATCACCGTGGCGGCGCGCGGCTGCGCCACCATGTCGGAGAGGGCGCTGGAATATTTCGGAATGCCCCGGCGCACGGGCTTGAGGAAGATGTCCTCGCCGAGCTCGACCATCCCGGGCATGACCACGCTGCCGCCGGTGAGCACGATGCCCGAGGACAGGACTTCCTCGTACCCCGATTCGCGCACCACCTGCTGCACAAGCGTGAAGATTTCCTCCACGCGCGGCTCGATGACACCGGCGAGCGCCTGGCGGCTGATCATGCGCGGACCGCGGTCGCCCAGGCCCGGCACCTCGACCTGGGCTTCGGGGTCGGCCAGCAGTTGCTTGGCGTAGCCGCTTTCGACCTTGATTTCCTCGGCGTCCTTGGTCGGTGTGCGCAGCGCCATGGCGATGTCGCTGGTGATCAGGTCGCCGGCAATCGGAATGACGGCCGTATGCCGAATGGCGCCACCGGTGAAGATCGCCAGGTCGGTCGTCCCCGCGCCGATATCGACCACGGCCACGCCCAGTTCGCGCTCATCGTCGGTCAGCACCGCCTGGCTGGAGGCGAGCGGATTGAGCATGAGTTGCTCGACCTCCAGGCCGCAGCGGCGCACGCACTTGATGATGTTCTCGGCGGCGCTCTGGGCACCGGTGACGATGTGGATCTTCGCCTCCAGGCGGATCCCGCTCATGCCGATGGGCTCCTTCACGTCCTGCCCGTCGATCACGAACTCCTGCGGCTCGACCAGCAGCAGGCGCTGGTCGCTGGAGATGTTGATGGCCTTGGCGGTCTCGATGACGCGGGCCACGTCAGCCGGCGTCACCTCCTTGTCCTTGACGGCCACCATGCCGCTCGAATTGAGCCCGCGGATGTGGCTCCCGGTGATGCCGGTGTAGACGCGCTGGATCTTGCAGTCGGCCATCAGCTCGGCTTCTTTCAGCGCCTGCTGGATGCTTTGCACCGTGGCGTCGATGTTCACCACCACGCCGCGCTTGAGGCCGTTGCTCGGCGCCACGCCCAGGCCGGCGAGCTTGAGGGTGCCGCCCGGGAGCACCTCGGCCACCACCGCCATGATCTTGGCCGTGCCGATATCGAGCCCCACCACCACGTCTTTGTATTCTCTTGCCATGGATCTTGTGCCTTGTGTGTCCTACCGCGCCGCCGGGCGACCATTGGGCTGCACCGCCACAGTGGTCACGCCGCGCAAGCGCAATGCGTAGCCGCCGACGTGGCGCAGGTCAGCTGCTTCCAGCGCATCGGCGCGGCGGCCGTACTGCGACGCCACACGCGTGAGCGTCTGTGCAAAGTGCTGCGCGCGTGCCACAACCTCAGGGGGTGTCCCGCCGCCCAGTTCGACCACCGCCCCTTCGCCAAGCGTGGCGCGCCAGCCACCGCGCACCGAGAGCGACAGGCTGGCCAACTCCAGCCCCAGCGGCTCGAACAGGGGCGAGAGTGCCTGCGCCATGGCCAGCAGTTGCGGCGACGTGCCGGGCGGGCCGTCCAGCCGCAGCAGGTCGTCCAGCTCGGTGTCGACGCCGTTGGACTCGAACACCTCGCCCAGGCTGTTGACCATCGCGGTGCCCGATTCCGGCCCCCAGTGCGCGGCTGCGTGGTGTTCCTGCAGTTGCACGCGCAGGGTGCGCGGAAATTCCCGCCGCACCTGCGCTGTACGCACCCACGGTACCTGCTCGAAGGCGCGGCGCACGCTTTGCAGGTTCACGGTGAAAAAGTTGCCGGAAATTTGTGGGGCCACGTTGGCGCGCAGCGTCACCGCGTTGTTGTGCGCCAACTCCCCCTGCACGACGATGCGCGCGATGGCGAACGCCGGGTGGCGCAGCGTCCACGAGACCCCCCCGGCCAGCGCGAGGAGCGCACAGCCGGTGAACAGCAGCGTGGCCGTCAGGTTCATCAACCGGACGTCGAGCGGCGCGGCCAGGGTGCTCACGCGGCGCCTCCTGCGGGTGTGCTGGTGGGCGCGTCGAGCGCCGCGTCGGCCAGGAGCATGAGGCACAGGTCCTCGTAGGACAGGCCGGCGGCGCGCGCCGACATCGGCACCAGCGAATGGCTGGTCATGCCGGGCGAAGTGTTGATTTCCAGCAGGAAAGGCTTGCGGTCGCTGGCGCGGATCATCAGGTCGGCGCGGCCCCAGCCGCGGCAGCCAAGCGCGCGGTAGCTGGCCAGTACCAGGCGCTGGATTTCGCGCTCCTCCGCCTCGGGCAGGCCACTCGGGCAGTGGTACTGGACGACGTCGGTGAAGTACTTGTTCTGGTAGTCGTAGGCGCCGTTCGGCGCTTCGATGCGAATGACCGGCAGCGCACGTGCCGCCGCGCCCGTGCCCAGGACCGGGCAGGTCACTTCCTCGCCCTCGATGAACTCCTCGCACAGCACCTCGGGCTCGTACCGGCGCGAGAGCGCCACCGCCGCCGGCATGTCGGAGTAGCCGTGCACCTTGCTGACGCCGATCGACGAGCCTTCGTGCGGGGGCTTGACGATCAGCGGCAGGCCCAGCGCATCGGGCACGGCCCGCACGTGCTCGGGCGTCTGCTGCTCGGGCGCCAGGCAGACGTAGCGCGGCGTCGGCAGGTCCTCGGCGATCCACATGCGCTTGGTCATGACCTTGTCCATGGCGATCGCCGACGCCAGCACGCCCGGACCGGTGTAGGGAATGCCCAGCAGTTCCAGCGCGCCCTGCACGGTGCCGTCCTCGCCGTGTCGGCCGTGCAGCGTGATGAAGCAGCGGGCGAAGCCCTCGCGGCGCAGCTCGCCCATGTCGCGCTCGGCCGGGTCGAAGGCGTGCGCGTCGACACCGCGCGCACGCAGCGCCGCCAGCACGCCGGTGCCGGACATCAGAGAGACCTCGCGCTCGGCCGACGTCCCGCCCATGAGCACGGCCACCTTGCCCAGGCCACGCACATCGACGTTGAAATCTTTATGGCTCATACCGCTTGTCTCGTCTACGATGAAAGCTCATGTTTTTGTAGCAATTCTACGGTACGCGCGGGCACGGCGCCAATCGATCCCGCGCCCATGCAGAGCACCACGTCGCCCGCCTGGGCCAGTTCGGCGATGGCGCGTGGCAAGGCCGCCACATCTTCGACAAACACCGGTTCAACCTGCCCCGCCACGCGCAACGCACGCGCCAGCGATCGCCCATCGGCCGCCACCACCGGCGCCTCCCCGGCGGCGTACACCTCGGTCAGCAGCACGGCATCCGCCTGGCCGATGACACGCACGAAATCCTCGAAACAGTCGCGTGTGCGCGTGTAGCGGTGCGGCTGGAAAGCCAGCACCAGGCGCCGCCCCGGAAAGGCGCCGCGCGCGGCCCCCAGCGTGGCGGCCATCTCCACCGGGTGGTGGCCATAGTCGTCGATCAGGGTGAAGCGCCCGCCGCCCGCAGCCGGCAGATCGCCGTAGCTCTGGAAACGCCGACCCACACCGCGAAAACGCTCAAGCGCGCGCTGCACAGCGGCGTCGTCGATCGACAGCTCCACGGCGACGGCAATGGCCGCCAGCGCGTTCTGCACGTTGTGCTCGCCAGCGAGGTTCAGGCGCACCTGCAGGTCGGGCAGCGTGACGCCGTTGCGCCGCTGCACGGTAAAACACATCTGCGCCCCCTCGGCGCGCACGTCCACGGCGCGCACCTGTGCGTCGGGCGCGAAGCCGTAGCTCGTCACCGGGCACGACACCTCGGGCAGGATGGAGCGCACCGCCGGGTTGTCCACGCACAGCACCGCCGTGCCGTAGAACGGCATGCGGTGCAGGAAATCGACGAAGGCCTTCTTCAGGCGCCCGAAGTCGTGGCCATAGGTCTCCATGTGGTCGGCGTCGATGTTGGTGACGACCGCCATCACGGGCAGCAGGTTGAGGAACGATGCATCGGACTCGTCGGCCTCGACGACGATGTAGTCGCCGCCGCCCAGCTTGGCGTTGGCGCCGGCGCTGTTGAGCCGCCCACCGATGACGAAGGTCGGGTCCAGTCCGGCCTCGGCGAGCACGCTGGCGACGAGGCTGGTCGTCGTCGTCTTGCCGTGCGCGCCGGCAATGGCGATGCCCTGTTTCATGCGCATCAGCTCGGCCAGCATCAGCGCACGCGGCACCACGGGAATCTTCTTCTCGCGCGCGGCCAGCACCTCGGGGTTGTCGGGCTTGACCGCGGTGGAGGTCACCACCGCGTCGGCCCCGGCGACGTGCGCCGCGGCATGCCCCACGTGCGTGGCGATGCCCATGTCCTGCAGCCGGCGCAGCGCACTGCTGTCGGCCAAGTCCGAGCCGCTCACGGTGTAGCCCTGGTTGAAAAGCACCTCGGCGATGCCGCTCATGCCCGAGCCGCCGATGCCGACGAAGTGGATGTGGCGAATGGCGTGTTTCATGCCAGCTCCTCGCACGCGGCCACCACTTCGCGGGTTGCGGCAATTTTTTGCATGTTTTTGGCCTTTAGCGCTTTATCCATAAGGGTTTGACGCTCCATATTTTGGAGCATTCCGGCCAGACCTTCCGGGGTCAGGTCGCGCTGCTGCACCAGCCAACCGCCGCCCGCGTCCACCAGGAAGCGCGCGTTGGTGCTCTGGTGGTCGTCCACCGCGTGCGGGAACGGAACGAACACGGCCGCAGCGCCCACGGCGGCGATTTCGGTGACGGTGCTCGCGCCGGCACGGCAGACGATCACGTCGGCCTGCGCCAGCGCACTGGCCATGTCGTCGATGAACGGCAGCAGCGTTGCCGCCACACCGGCGGCGGCGTAGGCCGCGCGCAGCGCATCGATCTGCGCGGCGCCGCTCTGGTGCGTGACCACCGGCCGCTCGGCCTCGGGAAGGAGAGCCAGCGCCTGGGGCACGATCTCGTTGAGCGCCCTCGCCCCCAGGCTGCCGCCGACCACCAGCAGGCGCAGCGGCCCGCTGCGGCCGGCAAAGCGCTCCGCCGGGCCAGGCTGCTGCGTGAACGCCGCGCGCAGCGGGTTGCCGACCCAAGCGCCCGACCGGAAGACACCCGGGAAGGCGGTGAAGACGCGGTCAGCAACGCCGGCAAGCACCTTGTTGGCCAGGCCGGCGACCGAGTTCTGCTCGTGCAGCACCAGGGGTTTGCCGGCCAGCACGGCCATCATGCCGCCGGGGAAGGTGATATAGCCGCCCAGGCCCAGCACCACGTCGGGCCGGACGCGCCGCACCACCGCCAGGGCCTGCCAGAAGGCCCGCAGCAGCTTGAGTGGCAGCAGCGCCAGCGTGGCCAGGCCTTTGCCGCGCACGCCGCCGAAATCGATCAGCTCCATGGCGAAACCGTGCGCCGGCACGATGCGCGTTTCCATCCCGCCGGGGGCTCCCAGCCAGTGCACGCGCCAGCCGCGCGCGCGCAACTCCTCGGCCACCGCCAGACCGGGAAAGATGTGGCCGCCCGTACCGCCGGCCATGACCAGAGCGACTTTCTGATCGCTCATACGCGGCCTCCGCGCATGGTTGCTGCGCAGCCGCCAGTGCGTGCGCACCGGCACGGCTTGTTGTGGCGAAACAAGCTCCTCATGCACGGCCTCCGCGCATGGCTGCTGCGCAGCCGCCAGTGCGTGCGCACCGGCACGGCTTGTTGTGGTGAAACAAGCTCCTCATGCGCGGCCTCCGCGCATGAGGAGCTTGTTTTCGTAATCCACCCGCAGCACGATCGCCAGGGCGACCAGGTGCATCAGGATGGCCGAGCCGCCGAAGCTCATCAGCGGCAGGGTCAGGCCCTTGGTCGGCAGGGCGCCCAGGTTGACGCCCATGTTGATGAAGGCCTGGAAGCCGACCCAGATCGCCACGCCCTGCGCCACCAGTCCGGAGAACACGCGGTCGAGCGCGATGGCCTGGCGGCCGATGTGCATGATGCGCCGCGTCATCCAGAAGAACAGCACGATCAGCACGAGCACGCCCACCAGGCCGAATTCCTCGCCGATGACGGCAAGCAGGAAGTCGGTGTGCGCTTCGGGCAGCCAGTGGAGCTTTTCCACGCTGCCGCCCAGGCCGACGCCGAAGATCTCGCCCCGGCCGATGGCAATCAGTGAGTGGGTGAGCTGGTAGCCCTTGGCGAGCGCGTTGTGCTCGCTCCAGGGGTCCAGATAGGCAAAAATGCGCGCCCGCCGATAGTCGTTGAAGGCAATCATCAGGCCGAAGGCCGCCACCAGCACCATGGTGATCAGGATGAACATGCGCGCGTTGACACCGCCCAGGAACAAAATGCCCATGGCGGTGACGGCAATGACCATGAAGGCGCCCATGTCGGGCTCGGCCAGCAGCAGGCCGCCCACCAGCGCGACGGCCGCGCCCATGGGCAGCACGGCGCGGAAGAACCGCTCCTTCACATCCATCTTGCGGCACATGTAGTCGGCGGCGTAGATCACCACGGCCAACTTGGCCAGCTCGGACGGCTGGAAGTTCATGATGCCAAGCGACAGCCAGCGCCGCGCGCCGTTGACTTCCGTGCCGACGTGCGGCACCAGCACCGCTCCCAGCAAGGCGATGACCACGATGAACAGCGCGCGCGCCTGGCGCTCCCACACCAGCATGGGGATCTGGAAGGCCAGCAGGGCGGCGACGAAACCCATGGCGAGCGCCATGAGGTGGCGCACCAGGAAGTGGGTGTGCGAAATCTTGCCAAAGCGCGGGTTGTCGGGCATGGCGATGGAGGCCGAATAGACCATCACCAAGCCCCACGCCAGCAGCGCCACCACCACCCACAGGAGCGCCTGGTCGAAGCCGAGCACGCTGGCCGGAGTGGCCGTGCTCTGGCGGTACTCCATGCCGCCGGCGCGCACCGGCAGGCCTTCGGCGCCGCGCTGGCCGCGCGCGGCGAACCAGCCCGCGATGCGGCCGAGGGCGCGGGGTGCCGCGGTGCTCATGCCGCCCCCTCCAGCGGTTGGCCGGCGTCCTGCGCCCGCTCGCGCACCAGGGCGCAGAAGGCCTCGGCGCGGTGCACGTAGCTGTCGAACATGTCGAAGCTCGCGCAGGCCGGAGAGAGCAGCACCGCGTCGCCCGCATGGGCCAGGCGCGCGGCGGCATCCACCGCGTCGGCCAGCGAGGCGGCGTCGGCCAGCACCACGCCGGTCTCAGCCAGCGCCGCACGGATTTGCGGCGCGTCGCGCCCCATCAGCACCACGGCGCGCGCGTGGCGTGCCACCGGCGCGGCAAGCGGCGAGAAATCCTGCCCCTTGCCCACACCGCCCAGGATGGGCACCACGCGCCGCTCCGCGCCCAGGCCGGAAATGGCCGCCACAGTAGCGCCCACGTTGGTGCCCTTGCTGTCGTCGAAATACTCCACGCCGTCGATCACACCCACGGGTTCGACGCGGTGCGGCTCGCCGCGGTATTCGCGCAGCGCATAGAGCATGGCACCGAGCGCGCCCCCGCCGGCCTGTGCCAAGGCAAGCGCCGCCAGGGCATTGACGGCGTTGTGCCGGCCGCGAATGCGCAGCGCGTCGGCCGGCATCAGGCGCTGGATGAACAGTTCTTCTGGCGCATCGGGCGCGGCGTCGGCACGGCGCGGCGCGCGCTTGCGCGTCTCGTCGGCCTCCTGGGCGCGCACCAGCCAGGCCATGCCGTGCACCAGTTCAATGCCGAAATCGCCCGGCCGCTGCGGCATGCCGGCGCCGAAGGTCAGGAAGGCGCGCGGCGCCGCCTTGACGGGCTTTCCGCGGACGCCAGCTTCCGGCGCCGCGGCCAGGCTGGGCAACATGCCGAGCACCGCCGGGTCGTCGCGGTTGAGCACCACCAGGCCCTGCGTGCCGAACACCTTGGCCTTGGCGTTGGCGTACGCCTCCATGCTGCCATGCCAGTCGAGATGGTCCTGCGACAGGTTGAGCACCGCCGCCGCCGTGGGTTCGAAGCGCGCCGGCGGGTCGAGCTGAAAGCTCGACAGCTCCAATACCCAGGCGTCGGGCAGCACGCCGCTGTCGATGGCCTGGCCCAGGGTGTCGAGCAGCGCCGGGCCGATGTTGCCCGCCACCGCCACGCTGGCCCCGGCGGCTGCGAGCAGCCGGCCGGTGAGCGCGGTCACCGTGGTCTTGCCGTTGGTTCCGGTGACGGCGAGCACACGCGGCGCGTAGCCACAGGCCGCCCGCAAAGCCACCAGGGCATCGGAATACAAGCCCAGTTCACCTCCAGCGCTTTCCCCATATGCCTCAGCAGCTCCTATTACAGGAGCGATCTCGACAGGGCTCAGGCCCGGTGAGCGCAGCACGGCGTGGAACCCGCGGCCCGCCACCAGGCCGGCGCCGAATGCGCCGGCGACGAACCGCACCTGCGGCATCTCGGCCTGCAGGCGCTCCAGCAGCGGCGGCGCCGGGCGCGTGTCCGCCACCGTGACCTCGGCGCCGCAGCGCAGGCACCAGCGCGCCATCGACAGACCCGAGATGCCGAGCCCCAGCACCAGCACCGAGCGGCCGGCCAGCAGGCCCTGCACGGCTTGCGCCGGGCCGACGGGGGCCGGCGCGCCGACTTCCGGCGCCGGCTGGGCAACGGCGGCATCGTCCGGCGAAGGTTCGGTGGGCGGAGCCGGCACCTCGTCGCTGCCGATTTCGCTGAACAGACGGGCCACGAAATCGCTCGCCTCGCGCGCCGCATGCAACGCAGGCGCGGTCGCCGGCACGGGCACGGCGCCGGATGCGGGCGCTGCGGCATCGTCGCGGGGCAGTTCGGGCGGCGTGTTCATCGCAGTTTCAATGTGGACAGGCCGATCAGGCACAGCAGCATGGTGATGATCCAGAAACGCACCACGACCTGCGTCTCCTTCCAGCCGCTCTTTTCAAAATGGTGGTGCAGCGGCGCCATCTTCAGCAGGCGCCGGCCCGCGCCGTAGCGGCGCCGGGTGTACTTGAACCAAAGAACCTGCGCCATCACCGAGAGCGCCTCGACGACGAAGATGCCGCCCATGATGGCCAGCACGATCTCCTGGCGCACGATGACGGCGATGGTGCCGAGCGCCGCGCCGAGCGCCAGCGCCCCCACGTCGCCCATGAACACCTGCGCCGGGTGCGTGTTGAACCACAGGAAAGCGAGCCCGGCGCCGGCCATCGCCGAGCAGAAGATGAGCAGTTCGCCCGCGCCGGGAATGTGCGCCAGCAGCAGGTACTTCGAGAACACGACGCTGCCGGTGACATACGCGAACACGCCCAGCGCCGAGCCGACCATGATCACCGGCATGATGGCCAGGCCGTCCAGCCCGTCCGTCAGGTTGACGGCGTTGCTGGAGCCCACGATCACCAGGTAGGTCAGCACGACGAAGCCGACCACGCCGAGCGGGTAGCTGATTTCCTTGAAGAACGGCACCAGCAGCCCGGCCTGCGGCGGCAGATCCACCGAGAAGCCCGAGCGCACCCAGGTGACGAAGAGCTGGAACACCTTGGGGTTCGAGCCCTCCGAAATGCTGAACACCAGCGCCAGCGCCGCCAGCAGGCCGATGATGGACTGCCACATGTATTTCTCGCCCGAGCGCATGCCGTTCGGGTCCTTGTGCACCACCTTGCGCCAGTCGTCGGCCCAGCCGATGGCGCCGAAACCCAGGGTGACGGTGAGCACGATCCAGACGAAACGGTTCGACAGATCGGCCCAGAGCAGCGTGGCCAATGTGATGCACAGCAGGATCAGCACCCCGCCCATGGTCGGCGTGCCGCTCTTGACGAGGTGTGTCTCCATGCCGTTGGTGCGTATCGGCTGGCCGATCTTCAGGGCCGTGAGGCGCCGGATCACGCGCGGGCCGGCGACCAGGCCGATCAGCAGCGCCGTCATCGCCGCCAGCACCGCGCGCAGCGTCAGGTACTGGAAGACGCGCAGGAAACCGAGGTCCGGCGACAGGCCTTGCAGCCATTGGGCGAGCCACATCAGCATGCTGCGCCCCTGAAATGGGCGCCATCAGCGCGTCGTGCCATGGCCTGCCTCCTGCCCTGCAGCGGGTTGTTCCGCGGTGGCGGCCACCGCCTCCACCACCTGTTCCATCTTCATGAACCGCGATCCCTTCACCAGCACGCTGCCCACGGTGGGCAGCGCCTCGCGCACCGCGGCCTGCAGCGATGCCATGTCGTTGAAATGCCGCGCGCCGCCGAAGGCTGCTGCGGCGTGCGCCGATTGCGCGCCCAGCGCGTACAGCTGCTCGATGCCGCGCGCCCGCGCGTGCGCGCCGGCCTCGGCGTGGAACTGCGGGCCCTCGCCGCCCACCTCGCCCATGTCGCCCAGCACCAGCAGGCGCGGCGCCGGCAGTTCGGCCAGCACCTCGATGGCGGCGCGCATGGAATCGGGGTTGGCGTTGTAGCTGTCGTCCACCACAGTCACGCTGCGGCTTCCGCAGGGCACGCTGAAGGCGCGCGAGCGCCCCTTGACCGGCGCGAAGGCCGACAGGCCACGCGCAATCGCCGCGAGCGGCACGCCCGCCGCCAGCGCGCAGGCCGTGGCGGCCAGGGCGTTGGTGACGTTGTGGCGCCCGGCGACGTGCAGCAGGCATTCCAGGGTGCCCTGCGGCGTGGCGATGCGCACATCCCAGGCGCCGCCGGTCCATTCGGCCTGGGCAGAGCGCACCTCGGCGCCGGCACCGCCGAAGGTGAGGCAGCGGCGTGCGCCGGCCAGCCCCCGCCACAGCGGCGTGTAGGTGTCGCCCGCCGGGAAGACGGCCACGCCGTCCGGCGGCAGCGCCGCCAGCACAGCGCCGTTTTCCTCGGCCACGGCCTGCACGGTGTGCATGAACTCCAGGTGCTCGCGCTGCGCGTTGTTCACCAGCGCCACGGTGGGCCGGGCCAGCGCGGCCAGCTGGGCAATTTCGCCCGGGTGGTTCATGCCCAGCTCGACCACGGCGCAGCGGTGCGTCGGCCCGAGGCGCAGCAGCGTCAGCGGCACGCCGATGGCGTTGTTGAAGTTGCCGCGCGTGGCGAGCGCCGCCTCGCCGGCGTGCGCTTCCAGGATGGCGGCGAGCATCTGCGTCACCGTGGTCTTGCCGTTGCTTCCGGTGACGGCGATCAAGGGCAGCGCGAACTGCGCCCGCCAGCCCGCCGCCAGCGCGCCCAGGGCGGCCAGCGGGTCGGGTACCTCGATGCCCGGCAGGCCGGCCTCGGCCAGGCCGCCTTCGGCCAGCGCGGCGGCGGCACCCAGGGCGGCGGCCTGCGGCAGGAAGCGCTGGGCGTCGAAGCGCTCGCCGCGCAGGGCGACGAACAAATCGCCCGGCTGCAGGCTGCGCGTATCGGTGTGCACGCGCGCGAGCGCCGTCGCCGGGTCGCCGACAAGGCGCGCCTGCGGCTGGCCCGCACGCACCCAGTCGAAAGCGCTTTGCAGGACCATCATGCGCTGCCCTCCCGGCGCGCCAGCGCGGCGCGGGCGTGCTCCAGATCGGAAAACGGCCGCTTCACGCCGGCAGTCTCCTGCCAGGTTTCGTGGCCCTTGCCGGCGATCAGCACCACATCGGCCGGCGCGGCTTCCCGCAGCGCCTGGGCAATGGCGGCGGCGCGGTCGGGTTCGGCACGCACCGTCTGCCCGGCGATGGTGCCGAGCAGGATCTGGTGCACGATGGCGGCAGGGTCTTCGCTGCGCGGGTTGTCGCTCGTGACCAGCACCGCGTCGGCATGGTGCTGCGCCGCTGCTCCCATGAGGGGGCGCTTGCCGGCATCGCGGTCGCCACCGCAACCGAACAGGCACCACAGGCGCCCACCACGCGCCACCGCCAGTGGCCGCAGCGCCTGCAAGGCTTTTTCCAGCGCGTCGGGCGTGTGCGCATAGTCCACCGCCACGAGCGGTTGGCCGGGCGCCAGCAGGCGCTCCATGCGGCCCGGCACGGGGACGAGCCGCTCGCAGGCGCGCACCGCCGCAGCGAGCGGCACGCCCAAGGCGCGCATCGCAGCCAGCACGCCCAGCAGGTTGGAGATGTTGTAGTGGCCGATCAGCGAAGTGCGCAGGCGCTGCTGTTCGGCGCCTTCGCAGACCACGCACTCCAGGCCTTCGGCGCCGAGGGCGATGCGGTCCGCGCGCAGGCGCGCCGGGCCGCTGTGCGACACCGTCCACAGGTCCAGCCCGCTGGCGGCGAGCTCGGGCTCCAGGCGGGCCACCGCCGCATCGTCGAGGTTGAGCACGGCTGCGCGCAGGCCCGGCCAGGCGAACAGCGCGCGCTTGGCCTCGAAGTACGCCGGCATGCTGCCGTGGTAGTCCAGGTGGTCCTGGGTGAAATTGGTGAACACCGCCACCGCGATGCGCGTGCCCGCTAGGCGGTGCTCGGCGATGCCGATGGACGAAGCCTCGATGGCGCAGCTGCGCGCCCCCCCATCCACGAGATCGCGCAGCCCGCGCTGCAGGCGCACCGGGTCCGGCGTGGTAAAGCCCGTGCTTTCCAGTTGCGATGGGAAACCCATGCCCAAAGTGCCGATTAGCGCACACGGGGAAAGGGTTGATTGCTCACAATTCAATAGCGAATGCGCCAACCACCAGGCGCTGCTGGTCTTGCCGTTGGTGCCGGTGAACGCCACGAGGTCCAGGGCCTGGGAGGGCGCACCGAACCAGGCCGAGGCGATTTCTCCGGTGGCCGCTTTCAGGCCGGGCAGCAGGGCCAGGTCGTCGCCGCCGGGGGCGAGCGCCGCGCCCTCCATCGCATCGACCAGGCAGGCACTGGCGCCGCGCGTGCGCGCGTCGACCAGGTGCGTGCCCACGTCGCCACCGCCGGGCCAGGCGATGAAGGCGTCGCCCGGCGCGACCCGCCGGCTGTCGGTGCACAGCGTGCCGGTGGCGCGCGCGCGCAGCCAGGCCAGGGCCTGGGCGGGGGTGGTGAACTGCTGCGTCACAGCGGCTCCTCCACCGCGTTGGCGACGATCTGCGGCTGGACGGCCATGTCGGGCTGCACGCCCATGATGCGCAGCGTCTGCTGCACCACTTCGCTGAACACCGGGGCGGCGACGGCGCCGCCGTAGATGACGCCGTTGCTCGGCTCGTCCACCATCACCGCGACGATGATGCGCGGTTTGTCGATCGGCGCCATCCCAGTGAACCAGGCGCGGTACTTGGAGGTGGAATAGCCCTTGCCGACCTGTTTGCGCGCGGTGCCCGATTTGCCGCCCACGGAGTAGCCGAGCGTCTGCGCCTTCTGCCCCGTTCCACCCGGGCCGGCGGCCATTTGCAGCATCTTGCGCACTTCGTCCGCGGTACGGGCCGAGAACACCGGGACGCCGACGGCGGGTTCGCCCGTCTTGCGCATGGTCGCCGGGATGATCTGCCCGTTGTGCGCGAACACGGTGTACGAACGCGCCATCTGGAACAGGCTCGCGGACAGGCCGTAGCCGTAGGACATGGTGGCCTGCTCGATCGGCCGCCAGGATTTGTACGGCCGGAGCTTGCCGCTGACGACGCCGGGGAACTGCAGTTGCGGCTTCTGTCCGAAGCCCGCGGCGGAGAACGTCTCCCACATCTCACGCGCCGGCATCTGCATGGCGAGCTTGGTGGTGCCGACGTTGCTGGATTTCTGGATGATGCCTTCGACCGTCAGCACGCCGTAGTTGTGCGTGTCGGAAATGGTCGAGCCGGTGATGGTCAGCCGGCCCGGCGTGGTGTCGACCTGCGTGCCGGGCTTGACGCGCCCGGTTTCGAGCGCCAGGCCGATGGTGAAGGGCTTCATGGTCGAGCCCGGCTCGAAGGTGTCGGTCAGCGCGCGGTTGCGCAGCTGCTCGCCGCTCAGGTTGCGCCGTTTGTCCGGCGTGTAGCTCGGGTAGTTGGCCAGTGCCAGCACTTCGCCGGTCTGCGCATCGAGCACGACCACGCTGCCGGCCTTGGCCTTTTGCGCGATGACCTGGTCGCGCAGCTTCTGGTAGGCGAAGAATTGCACCTTGCTGTCGACCGACAGCTGCAGGTCGCGCCCGTCCACCGGCGGCACGTCGTCGCCCACGCCCTCGACCACGCGGCCCATGCGGTCCTTGATGACGCGGCGCGAACCGGGCTTGCCGGCGAGCTGGTCGTTGAAGGCCAGCTCCATGCCCTCCTGGCCCTTGTCCTCGACATTGGTGAAGCCCACGACGTGCGCCGCCGCCTCGCCCTCGGGGTATTCGCGCTTGTATTCCTTGCGCTGGTAGATGCCCTTGATCTGCAGCGCGGCGATCTGCTGGCCCACATCCCAATCGAGCTGGCGCTGGAGCCAGACGAAGGTCTTGTCCTCGTCGGCCAGCTTGGCCAGGAGCGCGGTGTAGGGCATTCCCAGCAGCCCGGCCAGGCGCTTGAGCTGGGCCTTGGCCTGCGGCGTGTCCTGCTCGACGTCCTCGGGGATGGCCCAGATGCTGGCCGCCGGCACGCTGGAGGCAAGGATCAGGCCGTTGCGGTCCAGGATGCGCCCGCGGTTGGCCGGCAGCTCCAGCGTGCGTGCGAAACGCACTTCGCCCTGGCGCTGGAAGAAATCGTTGTTGATGACCTGCACGTAGGAGGCGCGCGCCCCCAGGCCGATGAAGCCGAGCGCCACCATGGCGACGATGAACTTGCTGCGCCAGACCGGCGTCCGGCTGGCCAGCAGCGGGCTCATGGCGTAACGCACGCTGCGGCTCATGGTCGCCCTGCCGCGTGCGATGCCGCTTCGGGCGCCGGCGTGGCGCTGGCAGCGGCCAGGCCGGCCGCGGCGCCGCCCGGCTGGCTGATGTAGCGGGTGATGGCCGGCGTTGCCGGACGCATCGCCAACTGGGAGCGCGCCAGCGATTCGACGCGCAGCGGCGTCGCCTGGGCGCGCTTTTCCACCTGCAGGCGGTCGTGCTCGGTGTCGAGCCGGCGCGCCTCGCTGTGGGCGCGGTCGAGCGCGGTATAGAGCCGGCGCGACTGGTACTGCGTATTGACCAGGTACATGGCGCTGCCCAGCACCATTGCAAACAGCAGGAGATTCAGGCGCGACACCTTCACACCTCCGTGCGGCGTGCGACGCGCATGATGGCGCTGCGCGCACGCGGGTTGGCGGCCACTTCGCTGGCACCGGGGCGCACCCGCGCCAGCACCTCGAGCTGCATGGCGCGCGGCGCGGCAAAGGGCGCGCGCCGGTCGAAGACCTGCTTGGAGTGCTGCGCCATGAACTGCTTGACGATGCGGTCTTCGAGCGAATGGAAGCTGATCACCACCAGCCGGCCGCCCGGCGCGAGCACCGTGAGCGCCGCGTCTAGCGCCTGTTGCAGCTCTTCAAGCTCGGCGTTGATGAAAATCCGAAAAGCCTGAAATGTGCGCGTTGCAGGGTTCTGGCCTGCTTCGCGGGTCTTGACCGCGCCAGCCACGAGATCGGCCAGTTCGGCGGTGGTTGCGAGAGGGCCGCGCTCCTGCCGCCGAGCAACAATCGCCTTTGCAATGGGGCCAGCAAACCGTTCTTCACCGTATTCACGTATCACCTCCGTGATGTGGGCCACGGGCGCATCGGCCAGCCACTCGGCCACGCTGCGGCCCCGGGTGGTGTCCATGCGCATATCCAGCGGACCGTCGAAACGAAAACTGAAGCCCCGCTCGGGCGAATCGATCTGCGGCGAACTCACGCCCAGGTCCATCAGCACGCCGGCGACGCTGCGCGGCGCCAGCTCACCCAGGCAGGCAAAACCGGCGTGTCGAATGGAAAAACGCGCATCGTCGATGCGCGTTGCTTCTTGGATGGCCTCGGGGTCCTTGTCGAACGCCAGCAGCCTCGCGCCGGGTGGGATCCGTGAGAGGATCCGCCTGGAATGCCCTCCCCGCCCGAAGGTCGCGTCCACCCACAGGCCATCGCCGCGCTGCGGCGCCTCGGCCAGCAGGGCATCGACCGCCTCGTCCAGCAGCACGGTGGTGTGTAGCGCCAGCTCGGCCATGGCGCTCAGAAGGAAAAGTCCCGGAACACGTTGGGCATGGCTTCCTGCGCCGCCTTGGCTTCTTCGGCGTCGTAGCGGGCCTTGTCCCAGAGCTCGAAATGCTTGCCCATCCCCAGCAGCAGTACGTCGCGCGCGAGCCCGGCGGCCTGGCGCAGCTCAGGCGCGATCAGCACCCGACCGGTGGCGTCCATGTCCACGTCGATGGCGTTGCCGAGGAACATGCGCTTCCACCACTGCGCCTCCATGGGCAGGTTGGCGATGCGGTCGCGGAACTTTTCCCACTCGGGGCGGGGAAACACCATCAGGCAGCCATGCGGGTGCTTGGTGACGGTGAGCTGGCCGGCGGCGTTCGCGCTCAACACGTCGCGGTGCCGCGTGGGGACGGAAAGCCGGCCCTTGGCATCGAGACTGAGCGACGACGCGCCTTGAAAAACCATCCGTTCCCCTGCTTGGCTGGGTGGCCTGCCGCGTCCGATGGGATGCGACGGCACTTTTCACCACTAAATTGCACTTTTTTGCACTGTAGCAGGAAAAACCGCTCAGCGAGGGGGGTTTGCAACATCTTCTTGCAATGAAATCAAGGACTTAGCCGAGAAAATGCGCCTCGTAAGGAAAATATCCTTACCAGGAAAGAAGTTAGCGACGTATATGGAAGTGAAATCTAGAGCGAGCGCAGGGACTACAGGATGAAGCGCGACAGGTCTTCGTCCTGGCTGAGCGCTTCGAGGCGCGCGTCCACGTAGCCGGCATCGATGCGCACCGTCTGGCCGCCGCGGTGCGCGGCGTCGAAACTGACTTCGTCGAGCAGGCGTTCCATCACTGTGGCCAGGCGCCGGGCGCCGATGTTCTCGGTGCGCTCATTCACCTCGAAGGCGATGCGCGCCAGGCGCGTGATGCCCTCGGGCGTGAATTCGAGCGCCACGCCCTCGGTGGCGAGCAGCGCCTGGTACTGGCGCACCAGCGAGGCGTCGGTCGCGGTAAGGATGGCCTCGAAATCCTGCACCGAGAGCGATTCGAGCTCCACGCGGATCGGAAAGCGCCCCTGCAGCTCGGGGATCAGGTCGCTCGGCTTGGCCAGGTGGAAGGCGCCCGAGGCGATGAACAGGATGTGGTCGGTCTTGACCATGCCGTACTTGGTGGACACCGTCGTGCCTTCCACCAGCGGCAGCAGGTCGCGCTGCACGCCCTGGCGCGAGACCTCGGCGCCGCCCGCCTCCTGGCGCGAGGCGACCTTGTCGATCTCGTCGATGAAGACGATGCCGTTCTGCTCGGCGTTGGCCAGGGCCTGGGTCTTGATGTCGTCCTCGTTGACCAGCTTGGCCGCCTCTTCGTCGATCAGCAGGCGCCGCGCTTCGGCGATGGGCAGGCGGCGCCGGTGGCGCCGCTGCGGTGCGGCCTGGCTGAACATGCCGCGCAGCTGCTCGGCCATTTCCTCCATGCCCTGCGGTCCCATGATCTCCAGCTGCGGGCGCGCGTCCTGGACGTCGATGTCGATTTCCCGCGCGTCCAGCTCGCCCTCGCGCAGCTTCTTGCGAAACACCTGCCGCGTGGCACCGCCCTCGGCCGGCTCGCCGGTGCGCGCGGGCGGCAGCAGGGCGTCGAGCAGGCGCTCCTCGGCGGCGTCCTCGGCGCGCGTGCGCACCTGGCGGGTGTGGAGATCGCGCTGCTGCTTGACGGCGATCTCGGCCAGGTCGCGGATGATGGCGTCCACGTCCTTGCCGACATAGCCGACCTCGGTGAACTTGGTCGCCTCCACCTTGACGAAGGGCGCATCGGCCAGGCGCGCCAGGCGGCGCGCGATCTCGGTCTTGCCGACGCCGGTCGGGCCGATCATGAGGATGTTCTTGGGCGTGATCTCGTGGCGCAGCTCCGCCGCGACCTGCTGGCGGCGCCAGCGGTTGCGCAGTGCAATGGCCACGGCGCGCTTGGCCGCGGCCTGCCCGACGATGTGGCGGTCGAGTTCGGAGACGATCTCCTGGGGGGTCATGGAAGACATGGAAATTGGATGCTTTTTTGGCCTCCAGCGCTTATCCCATAAGCGCTGAGAGCTATGTTTTTGGAAGTATCTACAGCGCCCTACAGCGTCTCGATGACGTGCTGCATGTTGGTGTAGATGCACAGCTCGCCGGCGATCTCCAGCGATTTCTTGACGATCTCGGCCGGCGCCAGCTCGGTGTTCTGCAGCAGCGCCTTGGCGGCCGAATGCGCGTAGGCACCGCCCGAGCCGATGGCGACGATGCCCTGCTCGGGTTCGAGCACGTCGCCCGTGCCGGTGATGATGAGCGAGGCGCTGGCGTCGGCCACCGCCAGCATGGCTTCGAGGCGGCGCAGCACGCGGTCGGTGCGCCAGTCCTTGGTCAGCTCGATGGCCGCGCGCGTGAGGTGCCCCTGGTGCTTTTCGAGCTTGGCCTCGAAGCGCTCGAAAAGCGTGAAGGCGTCGGCCGTGGCGCCGGCGAATCCGGCCAGCACCTTGCCATGGTGGAGCTTGCGCACCTTGCGCGCCGTGCCCTTGACGATGATGTTGCCCAGCGTGACCTGGCCGTCGCCGCCGATGGCGACCTGGACGCCGCCCGGCGTCTCGCGCCGCACGCTGAGGATGGTGGTGCCGTGAAAAACCGGCGAGGTGTGTGAAGCGTCCATAGCGCCCGCAGATGGGGGCGCTGGCGCGTTCTTCAAGCCGGGCGAAGCTCAGTCCTTGCGCGCCACGACCCAGCTGTGCTCGTTGATGCCAACGACGTTGAAGAACACCGCCACCAGGCGGTGCAGGTTCAGGAACTGCACCACCCGGCCCTGCGCCTGCTGCTCCGCGGCCCAGTTGAGCACCGAGCCGGCGGCCGAAAAATCGATGCGGATCAGGCGGTCGCAGCGCACCTGCAAGGGGACGTCCTTGGGGGCGCCTGCCATGCCGGCGGCCACGGCTTCGAGCGCCGCCGTGGCGTCGCCTTCCACATGGCCAACCAGGCCTTGGGCGCCCTCGACCAGGGGCGCCGGGGCACTCGCCTGCTCGCCGGGACCGAGCGGCGTCCAGCTGGCGCGCGCCATCAGTTCGGCGCCCCCGGTGGTGGGAGCGGCGGGCGCTGCGCCGCCGTCGTCCTGGTAGGCGCAGCGCGGCGACTGCCACGAGGGCGGCGAGACTTCGTAGGTCACGCAGTAATCGAGCGCCACCATCTCGAATTCATCGGGCCGCCCCATGAGGCGCAGCACCGCCATGCGCAAGCGCCACCAGTGCGGGGCCTGCTCGCGGTCGCCCGACTGGGTGTGCGCCTCCAGCACCGCCTGCAGGCTGCCGGCGCCGACAAAGACGAACTGCCCGGCCTGCTCCGCCCAGCGCTCGAACTCGTCGGCCAGCAGGGGCACGGCGGCTTCGTCGATGTCCGTGAGGCGCGACCAGGTCAGCGTCCATGGCGACACCGCCCGCCCCAGCGCCGCCTGCAGCGCAGCCACGGTTTGCACCGACAGCTTGGCGGGAGCGTTCCAGGAAAAATCGCGCCGCACGGGCGCCGCGTCGTCGGCCGGGGGCGGCTCCATGCCCAACTGCGCCGGCATGGAAAACCACAGGGGCGCCGAGCGGTCGAAGCGCGCGGCGAAATTGATGGCGAGCGCGTCAAAGCGGTCCTGCTGGCCGGTGGCGCGGAACAGGTCGAACAGCGTCATCCAGATTTCCAGCAGTGGCTCGGGCGCGTCGTTCGCGTGCTGGGCCAGCACGTCCTGCAGGCCGGCTTCGGCGCCTTCGTGGTCGCCATTGGCGAAGCGGATGGCCGCCTCTTCCAGATCGGGTTCGTGCACGAATCTCTCCAGTTCTGGGGCTGCGGCAGGCGCGGCGCGCGCTACCGCCGGCGCATGGCCGGGCAGCTGGGCGCCGGCGGCGCTGCCAAAGGCCGCAATCGCCATGCTGTTGTCGGCAAAAAGGGGCGCGGCCGGCGCGGCCGGAAGCTCCAGCGGCGCGGTGGGAGCGAACGCGGCGCCGGCAGAGCCTGCTTCCTCGGGCGCCGGGCGACCGGGAGGTGCTGCGCCCAGTCCCATGGGCTCGGTGGGCGCGTCGGCGTTCTGCTTGCTCTTCCACCACTGCATCGACATCTGCGCCTCGATCTCATCGATCTTCTTGATCGTGCCGGCGCGGTCGTCGGGCGAGGTCAGGCTGCTCTGGAAGAACGAAGGGCGCGCGGCCGGATCTTCGACACGCTGGCCGGTCAGCGCATCGCGTGCGCGCAGCTTTCTCAGCTGATCGAACTCCCGCCGGCGCACGAAGTCGTTGCGGCGCTTGCGCTCGATCATCTCCTTGAGCATCTGCTTGCTGTACTGGCTCTCCCGATCGGCCTCGATGGAATCGAGGTCGGTCCAGTTGACCGTGGGGTTGCGCACGAAGCGCACCACCTTGGACAACAGGCCGCCGGTCGGGGTGTCTTCCTTGCTCATGGAGACAGTTTACGGCGCGCGCACCGCTGAGGCATCAAGTTTCAAAAAGCCTGCCCACTCAATCGCCGAACATCTTCTGCTTGAGCTCGCGGCGCTGCTGCGCTTCGAGCGACAGGGTGGCCGTCGGGCGGGCCAGCAGGCGGCCGACGCCGATGGGTTCGCCGGTTTCGTCGCAGTAGCCGTAGTCCCCGGCGTCGATGCGGGCAATGGATTGCTCGATCTTCTTGAGGAGCTTGCGCTCGCGATCGCGCGTGCGCAGCTCCAGGGCGTGCTCTTCCTCGATGGTGGCGCGGTCGGCCGGGTCGGGCACGACCACGGTGTCCTCGCGCAGGTGCTCGGTGGTTTCGCCGGCGTTGTTGTGCATGTCCTGCTTGAGCTGCACCAGCTTGTGGCGGAAGAACGCCATCTGCTTGTCGTTCATGTACTCGCTGTCGGGCATGGCCAGCACTTCGGCGTCGGTCAACTCCTCGGCGGCGCGCGTCTTCCAGTTGTCGGCCAGCTTGGGGTCCTTCTTGGGCGGCGCCACGGGCGTCGCCATTTGTGCCTGGGAAGGCGCGGGCGCGGAATAGCTGGACTTGGCGGCGGTGGAGGCGACCGACTGCGCCATCGAGGGCACGGTCAGCTGCGTCAAGCGCGAGGAAGGGCGCGGGCTGCGCAGCACGCCGCTGGAGGACACCGGCGCTGGAGCGGCGGCGGGGGCCGCCTTGGCGGCGGTCTTGGCGGCCGCTTTGGCGGCCGGCTTGGCTGCGCTGGACGCTTTCGCCGTGGATTTGGTGGTGTTAGCGTTCAATTCCCGTCTCCTGACAGTTCGGTGGGATCCGCGCCGTGCGCGGGCCGGGGCGGGGGCCCCCGGTCTTTACCGGGCCGCGATTGTATAGACACCGGCTTGCAGCTCAGGCAGCGTTGCGCAATACCCACAAAAGCCCGGCGCGAAGGCCTGCAGAAGGACTCCGTCACCCGGCCAGGCACTGCTCCAGGCCTTGCTCCAGGATGTCGCGCGGCAGTTCGATGCCGATGAACACCATGCGGCTCTCGCGCACCTCGCCTTCGGACCAGGCGGGCCCGAGGTCGCTGCCCATGAGCTGGTGCACGCCCTGGAAGATCACTTTGCGGTCCGTTCCCACCATGCTGAGCACGCCCTTGTAGCGCAGCATGCGCGGGCCGTAGACGTTGACGATGGCACCCAGGAAGTCTTCCAGCTTGGCCGGGTCGAACGGCCGGCCGCTGCGGAAGACGAAGCTCTTGACGTCGTCGTCGTGGTGGTGGTGGTGCCCGTGCTGGTGCGACGGATGGCTGCAATGTTCGCCATGCACGTGGTCGTGATGGTCGTGGTCGTGGTCGTGGTCGTGCGCATCGTCCTTGAGGAAATCCGGGTCGATGTCGAGCTTGGCGTTCAGGTTGAAGCCGCGCAGGTCGAGCACCTCGCCGATCGGCACTTCGCCGAAGTGCACCGCCTTGATGGGCGCGCGTGGGTTCATGTGCTTGAGGCGGTGGGTGAGCGCGTCCACGTCCTCGGGGCTCACCAGGTCGGTCTTGGAGAGGAAGATCTGGTCGGCGAAACCCACCTGGCGACGCGCTTCCTGACGCTGGTCGAGCTGCTGCGGCGCGTGCACGGCATCCACCAGCGTGACGATGGAATCGAGCAGGTAGGTTTCGGCGATTTCCTCGTCCATGAAGAAAGTCTGCGCCACCGGGCCGGGGTCGGCCAGGCCGGTCGTCTCGATCACCACGCGGTCGAAGTCGAGCAGCCCCTTGCGGCGCTTGGCGGCCAGCAGCTGCAGGGTCTCGCGCAGGTCTTCGCGGATGGTGCAGCAGATGCAGCCGTTGCTCATCTGCACGATCTGCTCCTTGGATTCGGTCACCAGGATGTCGGTGTCGATGTTCTCCTCGCCGAACTCGTTCTCGATGACGGCGATTTTCTGGCCGTGCGCCTCGCCGAGCAGGCGCTTGAGCAAGGTCGTCTTGCCCGAGCCAAGGAAGCCGGTAAGGATGGTCGCGGGGATGAGGGACATGGGGAAAGCCTTGGGGGAAATAACAACGGGGAGCGTGCCGCAAAGCCGAAAGTTTAGCGGCCCCTCCCCCGGCGCACCCGCAGGTGCCAAAGGGTGATTTTTCAGGTATTTTTGGCGTCCAGCGCTTGCTGCACAAGCTTATGTAGCTATCCATAAGATAGCAATACAACCTCAACCTCCCGGCTTCTTGCGGGCCCGGGGGTGGGCCTGGTCGTACACCTTGGCCAGGTGCTGGAAGTCCAGGCGCGTATAGACCTGGGTGGTCGCGATCTGCGCGTGTCCGAGCAGTTCCTGCACCGCCCGCAGGTCGCCGCTCGATTGCAGCAGGTGGCTGGCGAAGGAATGCCGCAGCATGTGCGGGTGCACCGGCGTCGTCAGGCCGGCGGCGCCGCTGCGCTGGCGCAGGCGCTTCCAGACCGATTGCGCCGACAGGCGCGTACCGCGCTGCCCAATGAACAGCGCCGGGCTGCCCAGCGGGCCGCGCAGTGCGAGCCACGCCGCCAGCGCCTGGCGCGCAGCCGTGCCGAGCGGCAGGCTGCGGCGCTTGCTGCCCTTGCCGACGACATGCACTTCGCCGGCCTGCAGGTCTAGCCAGCCGCGCCCCTGGTGCGCGGCCTCGGGGCCGGCGCGGCAATCCAGGCCGACCAGTTCGCCCACGCGCAGGCCGCAGCCATAGAGGAGCTCAACCATGGCGGCGTCGCGCGCCTCCAGCCAGGGATCGGCCTGCCGGGCCTGGTAGTCGGCCAGGCGCACCGCGTCGTCCACGCCCAGCGCCTTGGGCAGCGGCTTGGCCGCCTTGGGGCCGCGTACGCCTTGCACCGGGTTGATGGCCAGCAGCCCCTGGCGGCCCGCCCAGGTGAAAAACCCGCGCCAGCCCGAGAGGATCAGCGCAATTCCCCGACTGCTGCGCCCGGCGCCGTGCATCTGCGCGACAAAGCGGCGAATGTGCGCCGGTTGCAGCGCCAGCAGAGGCACGTTGGCCTCGGCCGCCATGCGCGCCAGGCGTTCCAGGTCGAGGGAATAGAGCGCGTGGGTGCGCGCGGCCAGGCGTTTTTCAACGCGCACATGCTCCAGATAGCGCTGGGCTTCAGGGGGCAGGGGTGTGGTGGCAGTCATGTGTTGGCCATGTTTTTCGACGCGACACCACGCTGAGCATCGCCAACAGCTCACACAAGGAGCGCAGCCCAAGCCAGCGGCCACCGCGCAAGGGCCGCCCCGCCGCGCCGGTGGCGTCCCCCTGCCCGCATCGCGCAGCGATGCGAGAGCGGGGGGAAGCGGCGCAGCCGCTCAGGGGGGTGGCTCACGCAATCTCTGCAGCGCGGCGCTGGCCAGTTCGGCCATGCGCGCGAGGAATTCGGTGCCCATGGTGGCGTCGAAGCGCTGCGGGTCGGGCGAGCCGACGACCAGCAGGCCGAAGGCCGGCGTGGCGCTGTCGATCGGGCCCTCTCGCAGCGGCAGCAGCGCAAGCGACTGCGCCGCCATGCTGTCGCCTTCCTCCACGGCGACGCGCGGCAGCCAGTTGGCCGGCTCGAAGCCCAGGTTGGGGCCGCAGAAGGGCATGGTGAGCGAACTGGCGAAGGTGCGCACGTCCTCGCTCGCGTCCTGGGCGAAATCCTGCCCGGCGTGCTCGGCGGCGACGCCCCAGACGCGGATCGCCGTCTGCGGCACCTCGAAATGGCGCTCTATGCCTTGCACCACGGCCTGCGGCAGCGCGGCCGGATCCTGCACGCGCTGCAGTTCGCAGCCCCAGGCGTGCACCTTGGTGGCAATGGCTTCATTGTCGTGGCTGTTGCGCACCATGTCCATGACGCGCTGCTCCAGCGCCTTGATCTTCTCGCGCAGCATCTCGGCCTGGCGCTCCTGCAGACTCACCGCGCGCGCGCCGTGGACGCTGGCGATCTGCACGCTGGCCAGCACCTCGGCGTGGCGCTCGAAGAATTCCGGCGTATTGGCCAGGAAATGGGCGATGTCGTCTTCGGTAATGGGGGACACGGGGGCGTTGCTGCTCATAGGTTGTCCGGAAGTTGAATGCGGCCCTCGAACACCGTGGTGGCCGGGCCGGTCATGAAAACGGAGTCGGCCGCCTGGCCGCTCCAGGCAATGGACAGCTCGCCGCCGCGCGTCTGCACCCGCACCGGCGAGGCCAGGCGCCCCATGCGGATGCCGGCCACCACGGCGGCGCAGGCGCCCGTGCCGCAGGCGAGCGTCTCGCCCGCGCCGCGCTCGTACACGCGCAGGCGCACGTGCTGGGCGTCGACGATCTGCATGAAGCCGGCGTTGGTGCGCTCGGGGAAGCGGTGGTGGTTGGCGATCAGCGGGCCGAGTTCGGCCACCGGGGCGGTCTCGACGTCGTCCACCAGCAGCACCGCGTGCGGGTTGCCCATGGAGAGCACCGCCACGTGCAGCAGGGTTTCCTGGCCCTGGTCCTCGCGCGCCAGGGGCCAGGTCTGCCAGGCGCCTTCGGCCTGCGGCTGCAGCCCGGTCGCAGTGAACGGCGCCTGCAGCGGGTCGAACACCGGGCGGCCCATGTCCACCGTCACGCCGTCGCCGGCCAGTTGCAGCACGATGGTGCCCGAGAGCGTCTGCACGCGCAGGCTGTCCTTGCCACTCAGGCCCTTGTCGCGCACGAAGCGGGCGAAGCAGCGCGCGCCGTTGCCGCACTGCTGGACCTCGCCGCCGTCGGCGTTGTAGATGGCGTAGGCGAAATCGACCTCCGGGCTGGGCGCGGGGCGCACGCACAGCACCTGGTCGGCGCCGACGCCGAAGTGCCGGTCGGCCAGAAAGCGGATCTGCCCGGGCGTGAGTTCGACCACGCCGGCCGTCTGGTCGAGCACGACGAAATCGTTGCCCGCGCCCTGCATCTTGGTGAACGCGATTTCCATGGCCGCGATTATGGGCGCAGAGGCCCCTTCTGGGCACGCACCCCGGCTTGGGTTTAGGCTGGCGGCTGGACAAGCAAAGGAACCCCCATGACGCCACTGAGCGACTTCCCCATCACGCGCAAATGGCCGGCGCAGCACCCCGAGCGCATCCAGCTGTATTCGCTGCCCACGCCCAACGGGGTGAAGGCGTCCATCATGCTGGAGGAAACGGGCCTGCCCTACGAGCCGCACCTGGTGCGCTTCGAGACGAACGACCAGACCTCGCCCGCGTTCCTCTCGCTCAACCCGAACAACAAGATTCCCGCGCTGATCGACCCGAATGGGCCGGGCGGCACGCCGCTGGCGCTGTTCGAATCCGGCGCCATCCTCTGGTACCTGGCGGAGAAGACCGGCCGCTTCGTGCCGCAGGACGCCGCCGCGCGCTACCAGACGCTGCAGTGGCTGATGTGGCAGATGGGCGGCCTCGGCCCCATGTTCGGCCAGCTGGGCTTCTTCCACAAGTTCGCCGGCAAGGACTACGAGGACAAGCGCCCGCTGGGCCGCTACGTGGCCGAATCCAAACGCCTGCTCGGCGTGCTCGACCAGCGCCTGGCCGGGCGCGACTGGATCATGGGCGACGAATACACCGTGGCCGACATCGCCACCTTCCCCTGGGTGCGCAACCTGATCGGTTTTTACGGTGCGGGCGAGCTGGTGGAATTCGGCCAGTTCAAGCAGGTGCAGCGCGTGCTCGACGCCTTCGTCGCCCGCCCCGCCGTGGCGCGCGGCCTGGAGATTCCTGCGCGTGGCTGAAGCTGAGGCGCCGGGCTCGATAATGGGCCGATGACACGCTCCAGCCAACTGCTGCACCCGCAGCGCACCCCCGTCGAGCCGCTGCTGGCCGCCACCGTGCTTCTGGTGCGCGATGCGCCGGAGGGCGACGGCGGCCTGCAGGTGCTGATGACGCGCCGCTCCGCCAAGGCGAGCTTCGCGCCCGGCGCCTACGTCTTCCCCGGAGGCGGCATCGACGCGCTCGACGCCGACCCGGCGACGCACGCCGGCTGCGAGCGCCGGCCCGGCCAGACGGACGAGCAGCTCACCCAGGCCGTCGCCGCCATCCGTGAGAGCTTCGAGGAGCTCGGCATCCTGCTGGCGCGCCATGCCGATGGGCGCCTGGCCGATGCCACCGACATCGCCGCGCTCGACCGCCACGCGCCGTTCGCCGCACAGTGCGCGGCGCGCGGCCTGCGCCTTGCGGCCGACGAGGTCTTCGTGCTGGCGCGCTGGACGGGCGACCGCGACCTGCCGCGCCGCTTCGACGTGCCCTTCCTCATCGCCCGCATGCCCGGCGGCCAGGTGCCCGTGGCCGACGAAGCCGAGCAATTCGAACCGGTGTGGGTGCGCCCGCTGCAGGCCCTGGCGCGCCACGCCACCGGCAGCTTCTTCATGATCTACCCGACCATCCGCACCCTGGAGCGCCTGGCCGGTTTCGAGAGCGCCGGCGCCCTGCTGGAAGCCTGCGCCAGCGGCACGCCGCTGTGGACCAGCTGCCCGCGCGCCGGCCTGCTGGGCGGCAAGGAATCGCGCTACATGGAGGACGAGATGCCCTACGGCGAGCTGGCCATGGTCTGCCCGGACGGGCAGATCCTGCACCCGCTCGACTGGCAGACCGAGCGCGCCGTGCCGCTGCGCAGGAACGTCCAGCGCCTGACGGCCCCCAACCCCGGCTTCATGACCGGCCCCGGCACGAACAGCTACCTGGTGGGCGACCCGGCGACCGGCTACATCGCCATCGACCCCGGCCCGGCCGACCCCCAGCACCTGGACAAGCTCTGGCGCGCGGCGGGCGGCGACCTGCGCATGATCGTCTGCACGCATTCGCACCCCGACCACTCGCCCGGCGCGGCACCGCTGCAGCAACTCTGCGTGCAGGCCGGCCGGGCGGCGCCGCCCATCCTCGGCCTGCCGTCCGCGCCCACGGCACGCACGGCGAGCCAGTTCACCCCCGATCGCGCGCTACAAGATCGGGAGCTACTCACCCTTACGGGACAAGCGCCGGAGGGCAAAATCACCCATAGTTTGCGGGTGGTGCACACCCCCGGCCACGCCGCCAACCACCTGTGCCTGCTGCTGGTGGAAGACGCGCTGCTGTTCTCGGGCGACCACATCCTCAACGGCAGCACCACCGTCATCGACCCGCCCGACGGCAACATGGCCGACTACCTCGATTCCCTCGACAAGCTCAGCGCGCTGTGCGCGGAGCACGGCGTGGAATTCATCCTGCCGGCGCACGGCTACGTGCTGGGAGACGCGCCCGGCGCCATCGCCGGCCTCAAGGCGCACCGCCTGGCGCGCGAGGCCAAGGTCATCGCCGCGCTGCAGCAACTGCCCGGCGGCAGCATGGACGACTGGGTGGCGCACGCCTACGCCGACGTGCCGCCGCGCGTCTGGCCGGTGGCCCAGCGCTCGCTGCTGGCGCACATCGAGCGCATCCGCTCTTTGGGCCCAGGGAATGACTGAGGGCCCGGCCGGCACCGAGCGGCTCGCCAAGCGGGTCGCGGCGGACCATGGCCTCTCGCGCAGCACGGCCGAGTCGTACATCGACGGCGGCTTCGTCCGCGTCGACGGCGCAGTGGTCGAGGCGCCCGGGGCGCGCGTGGCGCCGCAGCAGCGCGTGCAGCTGGCGCCAAACGCGAGCCTGGACGCGCTCGAACCCGTCACGCTGCTGCTGCACAAGCCGCCCGGCTTCGAGGCCGGGCTTGGCCTGGCGCAGGCGGGCGCGGCGCACGCCAGCCGCAGCCAGGGCGAGCGCCCCGCCCTCTCGCTGCTCGGCCCGGCATCGCACATGGCGGGCGACGCCGCCGAAACGCGCGTGCTGCAGCGCCACTTCCGCCAGCTCGAATGCTTCACGCCCCTGCCCACGCCCGCCAGCGGCCTGGTGGTGTTCACGCAGGACAAGCGCATCGCACGCAAGCTGGCCGAGGACATCGAGTCGCTGGAGCAGGAATGCACCGTGGAGGTGGCCGGCCAGATCGCGGACGGCGGGCTGCAGAAGCTCTGCCACGGCCTGTCGTTCAACGGCCGGCCGCTGCCGCCCATCAAGGTGAGCTGGCAGAGCGAAGCGCGCCTGCGCTTCGCCCTCAAGGGCATACGCCCGGGGCAGATTCCGGCCATGTGCGAAGCCGTGGGCCTGCGCGTCGTGGCGCTCAAGCGCATCCGCATCGGCCGCGTGCCGCTCGCCAAGGTGCCGGAAGGGCAGTGGCGCTATCTGCAGGCGTGGGAGAAGTTCTGACGCTATCGTGAAGATAGCTGTCAACCCAATATGGGCAAGCGCTGCAGGCCAATTTCACTGGAAATTTCGACCTGCACCACGGCAAAAGTGTGAAGCGCGCCGATAAGCCGGATTCTGTGCACTGCGGTTGCCCGCAGCGTGACCGCCATTACTCTGGGCCGGGGGTCGCCCACCCGGCTCGGTGCTACCTACCCGCCAGCTCTGCGGAACCACATCAACGCTGGCCTACTTGGTATTGCTGCGCGTAGAGATTGCCCGTTTCACCCCCAGTGGTCTGCCTTGCGGCACGCCCCCGGGACTCGTCTCTGTTGCTCTGATCCTCACCTCGCGGTGGGCAGCCGTTAGCTGCTACGCTGTCCTGTGCAGTCCGGACGTTCCTCCAGTGCCTGGTTTCCCAGATTGCACCAGCGGCGGTCTGGCGCGCTTCACGGGGTGGATTATCGCGGCATATCCATATAGCGCGGGAGGCAGAACAAGTGGTTCAGAATGTGCGCCAACCTTTTTCCCACCCACGCTTTTAGGAGACGCCATGAAAGCCGACAACATCCTGCAGACCATTGGCAACACGCCGCACGTGCGCATCAACCGCATCTTCGGGCCGGACGCCAAGGTGTGGATCAAGTCCGAGCGCAGCAACCCCGGCGGCTCCATCAAGGACCGCATCGCCCTGGCCATGGTGGAAGCGGCGGAAAAATCGGGCGCGCTCCAGCCGGGCGGCACCATCATCGAGCCAACCTCGGGCAACACCGGCATCGGCCTGGCGCTGGTGGCCGCCGTCAAGGGCTACAAGCTGATTCTGGTCATGCCCGACAGCATGAGCATCGAGCGGCGCCGCCTGATGCTGGCCTACGGCGCCACGTTCGACCTCACCCCCAAGGAAAAGGGCATGAAGGGCGCCATCGCCCGCGCCGAGGAGCTGCAGGCGCAGACGCCCGGCGCCTGGATCCCGCAGCAGTTCGAGAACCCGGCGAACGTGCAGGTGCACGCTGAAACCACGGCCCAGGAGATCCTGGCCGACTTCCCGGACGGCCTGGACGTGCTCATCACCGGCGTCGGCACCGGCGGCCACATCACCGCCTGCGCGCGCGTGCTCAAAGCCAAGTTCCCGAAGCTCCAGGTGTTTGCCGTCGAGCCCACGCAATCCGCCGTGATCTCGGGCGGTGCACCGGGGCCGCACCCCATCCAGGGCCTGGGCGCCGGCTTCATTCCGAAGAACCTGGACACCAGCGTGCTCGACGGCGCCATCCAGGTGGAAGCCGAGGATGCGCGCGAATACGCCCGCCGCTGCGCGCGCGAGGAAGGCATGCTGGTGGGCATTTCCTCCGGCGCCGCGCTCGCCGCCATTGCGCAAAAACTCCCCAGCCTGCCGGCCGGCAGCCGCGTCCTGGGCTTCAACTACGACACCGGCGAGCGCTACCTCTCGGTCGACGGCTTCCTGCCCAGCTGAGGCCGGGCACGCGCGGTAGTGGCCGCGCTTCACAGGGCATCGGCCAGCCGTCCTACAGCCTTGGGGGGCGGCAGCCCGAACAATCGGAACAGGCCGCCCCGCAGGCGCCGCAGCCCGGCGCCCAACGCACAGGCGGCGCCCGTTCACGACCGATTGCCGCATGCCTTCCACCGCCGACTCCCCCATTGCCTTCAAGGCGTTGACCGTCAACGTCCACAAGGGCTTCAGCAGCTTCAACCGCCGCTTCGTGCTGCACGAGTTGCGCGACGCGGTGCGCCAGGTGGGCACGGACCTGGTCTTTCTGCAGGAAGTCCACGGCGCCGAGCGCCGCCATGCGCAGCGCATCGCCAACTTCCCCCAGGTCCCGCAGTACGAGTTCCTGGCCGACGAGATCTGGCACCAGCACGCCTACGGCCGCAACGCCGTGTACGACAACGGCGACCACGGCAACGCGCTGCTGTCGAAATTCCCCATCGTCCACTACGAGAACCACGACATCTCGATCCGCGGTCCTGAGCGGCGCGGCATGCTGCATTGCATCGTGCAGCCCCCGGGCCACCATTTGCCGGTGCACGCCATCTGCGTGCACCTGGGGCTGCAGGAAGGGCACCGCCAGAAGCAGTTGCAGCTGGCCTGCCAGTTGATCAATTCGCTGCCCGCCAACGAGCCCGTGGTGATGGCCGGCGACTTCAACGACTGGCGCGGGCGCGCGCACCGCGTGCTGCAGGACGGCGCGGGCCTGGCCGAGGTCTTCGTTCAGGCACTCGGTCGTGCGGTGCGCACCTTCCCGGCGTCCATGCCGATTCTGCCGCTGGACCGCATCTACGTGCGCAACGCGGCTGTGCACTCGCCCCTGGTGCTGCCCAGGAAGCCCTGGGACAAGCTCTCGGACCACGCCCCGCTGGCGGCGGAGATCCTGCTATGAGCCGGCGCACGCGCCCCCCCCGGTCGAGCCGCTGGGTCGAAGGCAACGCCTTCGAACTCCTGGAAAACGGCGAGGAGTTCTTCCCGCGCGTCTTCGCGGCCATCGAGGCGGCGCAGCGCGATGTCTGGCTGGAAACCTTCATCCTGTTCGACGACAAGGTCGGCCGCGAACTGCACGCCGTGCTGCTGGCAACGGCGCGGCGCGGCGTGGCGGTGCACGTGCTGGTGGACGGTTTCGGCTCGCCGGATCTGCCCGAGCGCTACATCGGCGCGCTGGTCGAGGCGGGGGTGGAATTTCGCACCTTCGACCCCGGGCGCAGCCTGTTCGGCCAGCGCCTGAATGTGCTGCGGCGCATGCACCGCAAGATCGTGGTGGTCGACGGCACCCTGGGTTTTATCGGCGGCATCAACTACTCGGCGGACCACCTGGCGGATTTCGGTCCCGAGGCCAAGCAGGACTACGCGGTGCAGGTGCGCGGCCCGATCGTTGCGCAGATGCACCGCTTCGTGCAGACGGCCATGGAGACCGACTGCGGGCGTGGCGCGCCGCAGCCACCCGCGTTCGTCAGCCTCTCGCCGCAGGGCAGCGCCGGCGCGCTGTTCGTGACGCGCGACAACCACAGCCACCGGAGCGACATCGAGCGCCACTACCGCATTGCCTTGCGTGCTGCGCGCCAGCGCGTGGTCATCGCCAACGCCTATTTCTTCCCAGGCTACCGCTTCATCCGCGAAATGCGCCGGGCCGCGCGGCGCGGCGTGGACGTGCGCCTGATCCTCCAGGGCCAGCCGGACATGCCCATCGTGCGCACCGCCGCCAGCATGCTGTACGAGCACCTGCTGCGTGCCGGCGTGCGCATCTACGAATACCGCGACCGCCCGCTGCACGGCAAGGTGGCGCTGGTGGACGACAGCTGGTCCACCGTCGGGTCGAGCAACCTCGATCCACTCAGCCTGGCGCTGAACCTGGAGGCCAACGTCGTCATCCGCGACCGCGACTTCAACGCCCACCTGCACGAACGCCTGGCACTGCTGATGCAGGAGAGCTGCCGGCGGGTCGAAATGCCGCGCGCACCGCGCTGGGTGCGCCTGCGCCTGCTGCGCAGCTACGTCATCTTCCACCTCATGCGCTGGTTTCCGACCTGGGCCCGCTGGCTGCCCAAGCACGAGCCCGTGATTGCCGTCGCCGAGGCGGCCGCGCCGCGCACCGACGGCGCCGAGCGCACGCCGCCGCACGCAGCGGCCTGAAGGCAGGCATGGCCGCCCTGGCACCCACCCCCCCGCAGGAGGCACGCGCACTGCCCGGCCGGGAGCGCGGGCCAGCGCCCCGGGGCCTGGCGGGTCTGCGCGAGCGTCCCTGGTGGCCCTGGCTGACACGCGGCCTCGGAGCAGCTTTCTTCCTGGTCGTTGCCGGACTCATCGTTCACCAGGCGCGCAGCGTCGATTGGCCGGCCGTGTGGCGCGCCGTGCTGGACCTGCCCGGGCCCGCGCTGTGGGCCGGCGCCGCGCTCGCGCTCCTGAGCCATTGCACCTACGGCAGCTTCGAATGGATTGGCCGCCACCTGACGTGCCACGGCCTGGGCCGCGGCACCACGCTGGGGATCGCCATGACGAGCTACGCCTTCACGCTCAACCTCGGCTCGGTGATCGGCGGCGTCGGCGTGCGCTACCGGCTCTACAGCCGGCGCGGGATCGACCCCGGCACCATTGGCCAGGTGGTCGCCACCAGCATCCTCACCAACTGGGTCGGCTACCTGCTGCTTGCCGCTCTGGTGCCCTGGTTCTGGCTGCCGCCGGCGGTCTTCGGCTGGTCGGCCACGTCCACGCAGTGGCGCCTGGCGGGCGCGCTGCTGGCACTGGCGCCGCTCGCCTACGTCGCGCTGTGCCTGCTGCGTGGCGGGCGGGCGCTGGCGCTGCGCGGCCATTGCTTTCCCTTGCCACGCGGGCCGCTGGCGCTGTGGCAGATCGCCGTGTCCACCGCCAACTGGGTGCTGATGGGCGCCGCCCTGTGGGTGGTGCTGCAGACCCAGGTGCCCTACCCCGCCGCCCTCGCCACCGTGATGCTGGGCGCCGTGGCCGGGCTGGTGCTGCGCGTGCCGGCGGGGCTGGGCGTTCTCGAATCGGTGGGCGTGGCGCTGCTCGCCACCGACACCCTGCCCAAGACCGAGGTGCTGGCCGCCCTGCTGGCCTACCGCGCGCTGTACTACTTCCTGCCGCTGCTGCTCGGGGCCCTGGCGCTGGCCGGACAGGAATGGTCGCTGAGGGACAAAAAATCCGGTCAAAAAGGCCATTAGCGCTTGCTGCGCAATGGTAAGCAGCTATTGTTTTTGATAGACCGTAGCCGCGCCCTCGCGGCACACGCGGTACCATTCCGATCCCCGAAGAAGCTTGCCCGATGACTACGGGCCCGCCATGATCCGCATCTCAGAAATCCGCCTGCCACTCGCGCAGGCCGAGGCCCCCGAAGCCCCGCTGCGCCGGGCCTGCGCCCAGTTGCTCGGCATCCCGCCGGCCGAGATCGCCCAGCTCAAGCTGTTCAAGCGCAGCTTCGACGCGCGCAAGCGGGAGCTGCTGGCGGTCTACATCGTCGACCTGGCCCTGGCCGACCCGACACAGGAGCCGGCGCTGCTGGCGCGCCACGCCGCCGACCCGCACATCCAGCGGACGCCCGACATGGCCTGGCGCCCCGTCGGCCACGCACCGCCGGCGCTGGCGGAGCGCCCGGTGGTGGTCGGCTTCGGTCCCTGCGGCATCTTCGCGGCGCTGGTGCTGGCCCAGATGGGTTTCAGGCCCATCGTGCTGGAGCGCGGCAAGGCGGTGCGCGAACGCACGCAGGACACCTGGGCCCTGTGGCGGCGGCGCGAGCTCAACCCCGAGAGCAATGTGCAATTCGGCGAGGGCGGCGCCGGCACCTTCTCGGACGGCAAGCTCTACAGCCAGATCAAGGACCCGCGCCACCTCGGGCGCAAGGTGATGGAGGAGTTCGTAGCGGCGGGCGCGCCGGAGGAAATCCTCGTCGCCGCGCACCCGCACATCGGCACTTTCAAGCTCGTCAAGGTGGTGGAGGGCCTGCGCGCGCAGATCGTCGCGCTTGGCGGCGAGGTGCGCTTCGGCCAGCGCGTCACCGACCTGCTGCTGGACGGCAGCGGGGCGGGCCGGCGCCTGGCCGGCCTGCGCGTGCTCGACCAGGCCACCGGCGCAAGCCACGCGCTCGCCGCCTCGCAGGTGGTCCTGGCGCTGGGTCACAGCGCGCGCGACACCTTCGCCATGCTGCACACGCACGGCGTGGCCATGGAGGCCAAGCCTTTTTCCATCGGCTTTCGCGTCGAGCACCCGCAGGGCGTGATCGACCGCGCGCGCTGGGGCCGCCACGCCGGCCACCCGCTGCTCGGCGCGGCCGACTACAAGCTGGTGCACCACGCGGCCAATGGTCGCAGCGCCTACAGCTTCTGCATGTGCCCGGGCGGCACCGTGGTGGCGGCGACCAGCGAGCCGGGGCGCGTGGTGACCAATGGCATGAGCCAGTATTCGCGCAACGAGCGCAATGCCAATGCCGGCCTGGTGGTCGGCATCACGCCGGCGGACTACCCGCAGGACGCCGCCGCCTTCGAAGCCCTGCTGGGCGCGGACCACGGCGTGCAGCACCTGGCGCCCGGCCAAGCGCACCCGCTGTCGGGCATCGTCCTGCAGCGCCAGCTGGAGTCGGGGGCCTTCGTGCTCGGGGGCGGCGACTACAGCGCGCCGGCACAGCGCGTGGGCGATTTCCTGGCGGGCCGCGCGTCCACGGCCATGGGCAGCGTCGAGCCTTCGTACCAGCCCGGGGTGCGACCGGTGAACCTGGCCAGCGCCCTGCCGGCCTATGCCATCGCCGCGCTGCGCGAAGCGCTGCCCGCGTTCGGCCAAAAGATTGCCGGCTTCGACATGCCCGACGCCGTGCTGACCGGCGTGGAGACACGCACCTCCTCGCCGCTGCGCATCCACCGGGACGAAGACTTCCAGAGCCCGAACACCGCCGGCCTGTACCCGGCGGGCGAAGGCGCGGGCTACGCGGGCGGCATTCTGTCGGCCGGGGTCGACGGCATCAAGGTGGGCGAAGCCGTGGCGCGCGCTGTGCTGGGCGTTCGCCGCAGCGGCTGACACGCCGCACACCACCGCGGCGCGCCAAGGCGTTAGAGTGCGGCACAACGCCGCTTTGCATGGCCCCCGCACGCCTTTTGCCCCTCCTCGCTCTTGCGCCCGTGCTGGCCGCGTGCACAGGCGTTGGAGCGCCGGCCGGGCCGCAGGTGCTGCGCAACACGCTCGGCATGGCGTTTGTCCGGCTGCCGCCAGGCGAATTCCTGATGGGCAGCGACGAACCGGTGGAGCGCCTGGCGCGCGCTTACCCGGCCTATGAGAGCAAGCGCCTGACCGCGCTGGCGGATGAAGCCCCCGTGCACCGCGTGCGCATCACGAGGCCCTTTTTCATGGGCCAGCACGAAGTGACCGTGGGGCAGTTCCGCGACTTTTTGCGGCGCTCGGGCTACACGCCTGAATCCATGGCGGACGGCACCGGGGGCTACGGCTACAACGCCGCCTACGACCCGGCCACGACCCAGCGGGGCGACGCATTCGAAGGCCGAGACCCCCAATACTCCTGGCAAAACCCCGGATTTGCGCAAGGCGACCAGCACCCGGTGCTCAATGTCACGTGGAACGACGCGATGGCGCTGGCGCATTGGTTGAGCGAGCGCGAAGGCGCGACCTACCGGTTGCCCACAGAAGCCGAATGGGAGTACGCCTGCCGCGCTGGCTCAGGCACCCGATACCCTGGCAGCGACGACCCGCAGGCCCTGCTGCATCTGGGCAACACCTTCGACACCGATGCGGCGCGCCACTGGCCGCGCTGGGCAGCCTTCGCGCTCTCCGGTTCAGACGGGTATGCGTTCACCTCTCCCGTCGGCAGCTTTCGCGCCAACGCCTTCGGACTGCACGACATGCTGGGCAACGCGTGGGAATGGACGGCCGACTGGCACAGCGATCACTACTACGCGCAATCGCCTGCCGATGACCCGCAAGGCCCTGCCGAGGGTGGCGTGCGGGTGCGCCGCGGGGGCTCCTGGCACACCTGGTCGCTGTATGCCCGCTGCAGCTACCGCAACTGGAATTCACCCGAGACACGCTATACCTTGGTGGGCATGCGGCTGGTGCGCGAAGCGCCGCGCTGAACCACGCGGCGCCAGGGCCGCTGGGCCCTCACTGCTGGGCGTTTTGCAGCGCCGCGATGCGCTCCTCGATCGGCGGGTGCGTGGAGAACAGCTGGCCGATGCTGCTCGACGAGATGCCCAGCGCCGCCATGTTCTTGGGCAGTTCGGCCGGGTGCAGGCCGCCCAGGCGGGCGAGCGCGTTGATCATCGGCTGGCGCCGGCCCATCAGCTGCGTCGCGCCGGCATCGGCGCGGAACTCGCGCTGGCGCGAGAACCAGGCCACGATGATGGCGGCGAGGAAGCCGAGCACGATGTCGAGCACGATGGTCGTGACGTAGTAGCCGATGCCCGGACCCGAGCGGTTTTCGTTGTTCTTGTTCAGGAAGCTGTCCACGGCGTAGCCGATCACGCGCGAGAGGAACACGACGAAGGTGTTCATCACGCCCTGGATCAGCGTCATGGTCACCATGTCGCCGTTGGCGATGTGCGCGACCTCGTGGCCGATGACGGCCTCGACTTCCTCGCGCGTCATGTTCTGCAGCAGGCCGGTGGACACCGCGACCAGGGCCGAGTTCTTGAAAGCGCCGGTGGCGAAGGCGTTCGGATCGCCCTGAAAGATGCCGACCTCGGGCATGCCGATGCCGGCCTTTTCGGCAAAACCGCGCACGGTCGCCAGGATCCAGGCCTCGTCGCTGTTGCGCGGCTGCTCGATGATCTGCACACCCGCGCTCCACTTGGCCACCGGCTTGCTGATCAGCAGCGAGATGATGGCGCCGCCAAAGCCCATGACGAAGGCGAAACCGAGCAAGGCGCCCAGGTTCAGCCCGTTGGCGGTGAGGTAGCGGTTGACACCCAGCAGGCTGGCCACGATGCCGAGCACCACCACCACGGCGAGGTTGGTCAACAGGAACAGGGCAATTCGTTTCATTCAGGCTCCAGAAGAGTCGTTCAAAGGTCGCAGGAAGATGCGGCGCACGGCGGCGAATTCAAGCCCTGCGGCACCCACCGCCCGGCCGCACGATCATAAAAGGCGCCTTCCCGAGCGCCCTGGGCATGGCCCCCGATAACCGGAGAGCCCGGTCGGACAAACGCTATATTTAAAGTAGCAATAAATCCTTTAACAGCAAGCTCTGGAGGCCTATTTCCCTTAAAAACCGGGCTTCAGGCCGCAGGGATGCAGCGCCAGGCGAGCGCCTCGCCGGCGCGCAGCGGCTTGAGCTCGCCGGCGCCGAAGGCAAAGCTGTCTGGCGGCGTCCAGCGCTCGCGCACCAGGGTCAGGGTGCCGCGGTTGCGCGGCAGGCCGTAGAAGGCCGGGCCGTGGAAGCTGGCGAAGCCTTCGAGCTGGTCCAGCGCGCCGGCGGCGTCGAAGGCCTCGGCGTACAGCTCCATGGCCGCATGGGCGGTGTAGCAGCCGGCGCAGCCGCTCGCGTGCTCCTTCAGGTGGGCCGGGTGCGGCGCGCTGTCGGTGCCGAGGAAGAAACGGTCGCTGCCGCTGGTGGCCGCGGCGACGAGCGCGCGCCGGTGCTCCTCGCGCTTGAGCACCGGCAGGCAGTAGTAGTGCGGGCGAATGCCGCCCGTGAAAATGGCGTTGCGGTTGTAGAGCAGGTGGTGCGCGGTGATGGTGGCGGCGGTGAACGGCCCGGCCTCCCGCACGTACTGCGCCGCCTCGCGCGTGGTGATGTGCTCGAAGACGATCTTGAGTTCCGGGAAATCGCGCCGCAGCGGCATCAGCTGCTGCTCGATGAACACCGCTTCGCGGTCGAACAGGTCGATGTCCGGGCTGGTGACCTCGCCGTGCACCAGGAGCGGCATGCCGGCCTTCTGCATCGCCTCCAGCGTGGCGTAGGTCTTGCGCAGCTCGGTCACGCCGGCGTCGCTGTTGGTCGTGGCGCCGGCCGGGTAGAGCTTGGCGGCAACGACGCCGGCCTCCCGTGCACGGGCGATTTCATCGGGCGGCAGGTTGTCGGTGAGGTACAGCGTCATCAGCGGCTCGAAGGCCACGCCGTCCGGCACGGCGGCCAGGATGCGCTGCCTGTATGCCAGCGCCTGCGCGGCCGTGGTCACCGGCGGGCGCAGATTGGGCATGATGATGGCGCGGCCGAACTGGGCGGCCGTGTGCGGCACCACGGTCAGCAGCGCCTCGCCGTCGCGCACGTGCAGGTGCCAGTCGTCGGGGCGGGTGATGGTGAGGGTGTCGGGGGAAGTGGTCATGGGCCGCATTCTCCCATCGGGCACAAGCGTTCGCGGCCCCGACCACGGTCGCAGCGAAGGGCTGCCTCACGAAACTGGCACGCGCCAGGCCAGGGCCACCGTGGAGCCGGCTCCGCCGGGCCACCGGTGGCGTCCCTCTTCCCGAATCGCGCAGCGATTCGAAAGAAGGGGCTGAGGGCCGCGGCGCCAAGCCTGCCTGCGCAGGCTTGGACGGCCCGAAGAGCTGCGGCCCCTGGCGGCCAGCACCGAGGTGCGCAGCGCCTCAGGGGGAGCGTCAGTGCCCCAGGATCTTCCCGAGGAAATCCTTGGTGCGCGGCTGGCGTGCGTCGGGGTTGTTGAAGAACTCCTCGCTCGAGCAGTCTTCCAGGATCTTGCCGCCCACGTCCATGAAGATCACGCGGTGCGCCACCTTGCGCGCAAAGCCCATTTCGTGCGTCACACACATCATGGTCATGCCCTCGTTGGCCAGGCCCACCATGACGTCCAGCACTTCGCCCACCATTTCGGGGTCGAGCGCCGAGGTCGGCTCGTCGAACAGCATGACGATGGGGTCCATGGACAGAGCGCGCGCAATGGCCACGCGCTGCTGCTGGCCGCCCGAGAGCTGGCCGGGGAACTTGTCCTTGTGCGCCGAGAGGCCCACGCGGTCGAGCATCTTGAGGCCGCGCGTCTTGGCTTCGTCCGCGCTACGCCCGAGCACCTTGACCTGGGCGATGGTCAGGTTTTCCGTGACCGAAAGGTGCGGGAACAGCTCGAAATGCTGGAACACCATGCCCACGCGCGAGCGCAGCTTGGGCAGGTTGGTCTTGGGGTCGTGCACGGGCACGCCGTCCACCCAGATCTCGCCCTTCTGGAAGGGTTCGAGCGCGTTGATGGTCTTGATGAGCGTGGACTTGCCGGAACCCGAGGGACCGCAGACGACGACCACTTCGCCCTTCTGGATGCTGGTGGAGCAATCGGTCAGCACCTGGAAGCTGCCGTACCACTTGGAGACGTTCTTGAGATCGATCATGGAGATTTCCTAGCGCACGATGGCAATCTTGCGGTGCAGGCGCTTGACGGCCCAGGACAGCGCAAAGCAGATGACAAAGTAGAAGACCGCGGCCGCCAGATAGGCCTCGATCGGCCGGCCGAAATTCTTGCCGGCGATCTCGAAGCCCTTGAGCATGTCGTAGGCCCCGATGGCGTACACCAGCGAGGTGTCCTGGAACAGGATGATGGTCTGCGTCAGCAGCACCGGCAGCATGTTGCGGAAGGCCTGCGGCAGGATCACGAGCTTCATGTTCTGCCCGTAGGTCATACCCATGGCCATGCCGGCGAACACCTGGCCGCGCGGGATCGACTGGATGCCGGCGCGCATGATTTCACTGAAGTAGGCCGCCTCGAAGGCGATGAAGGTGACCACCGCCGAGGTTTCCGCGCCGATGGGCCGGCCGATGATCGCCGGCATGAGCAGGAAGAACCACAGGATCACCATCACCAGCGGAATGCTGCGCATGCCGTTGACGTACACGGTGGCCGGCAGTACCAGCCAGCTGCGGCCCGACAGGCGCATCAGCGCCAGCAGGGTGCCGAAGAACACGCCGCCGAGCGTGGCGACGGCCGTCAGCATGAGGCTGAAATACAGGCCCTTGAGCACGAAATTGCTCACCAGATCCCAGTTGTAGAAAGAGAAGTCGAGGGCGAGGTTCATGCTCAGTGCCCTCCCGAGCTGGCTGCGGCGATGAAGCCCGGCACGCGCGAACGGCGCTCGATGAAGGCCATGAGCCGGTTGATGGCAAAGGCCGACACCACGTACAGCGCCGTCACCGCCAGGTAGATCTCGACGCCGCGCGAGGTTTCCTCCTGCGCCTGCATGGCGAACATGGTCAGCTCGGCCACCGAGACCGCGAAGGCGACGGACGAGTTCTTGAAGATGTTCATGGTCTCGCTGGTGAGCGGCGGAATGATGATGCGCAGCGCCATGGGCAGCAGCACGTAGCGGTACGTCTGGGCCGTGGTGAAACCCACCGCCATGCCTGCGTAGCGCTGGCCGCGCGGCAGCGACTCCAGGCCGGAGCGCACCTGTTCGGCAATGCGCGCCGAAGTAAACAGGCCCAGCGCGAACACCACCAGCACGAAGCCCGGCACCTGCTGCAGCGCCGGGAACATGGACGGCAGTACGTGGTACCAGAGGAAGATCTGCACCAGCAGCGGAATGTTGCGGAACAACTCCACCCAGGCGTTGCCCAGGCGCACCACCCAGGCGTGGCCCTGCAGGGTGCGCAGCGTGCCGATGACACCGCCCAGCACCAGCGCCAGGGCGAGCGAGAGCAGCGACACCGACACCGTCCAGCCCCAGGCCGAGAGCAGCCAATCCAGGTAGGTGATATCGCCGCCCTTGCCAAAACACCCGGCCGCGACGGTTTGATCCAGCGTGTCCTGACAGAACACCTGCCAATCCCAAGTCATAGCAATCCTTTCAACGGCCCTGCCGCACCACGAAAAAGCCCCCCCGAACCGTTGGCTCCGAGGGGGCGTGAAGCCGCTGGCCGCCTTTACTTGGCGCTATACGCTTCCATGGGCTTGTCGTTCGGGTGGGCCCAGGCGTCCTTGGTGGCTTCGGACATGGGCAGGCCGATCTTCACGTTGGTCGGGGGCACGGGCTGCATGAACCACTTGTCGTACAGCTTGGCGAGCGAACCGTCGGCAATCTGGCGCTTGATGGAGTCGTCCACGGCCTTCTTGAAGGCCGGGTCGTCCTTGCGCAGCATGCAGGCGATGGGTTCGACCGACAGCACTTCGCCGACGATCTTGTAGTCGGCCGGGTTCTTGGCCTTGGAGATGTTGGCGGCCAGGATGGAGCCGTCCATCACGAAAGCATCGGCGCGGCCGGTCTCGACCATCAGGAAGCTGTCGGCGTGGTCCTTGCCATAGACCTCCTTGAAGTCGATGCCGCCGGCGCGCTCGTTCTTGCGCAGGGTCTGCACCGAGGTGGTGCCGGTGGTGGTGGCCACGGTCTTGCCGTTCAGGTCCTTAATGGACTTGATGTCCGAACTGGCCTTGACGGCCATGCGCACTTCTTCCACGTAGGTGGTGACGGCGAAGGCCACGTCCTTCTGGCGCGCCGTGTTGTTGGTGGTGGAACCGCATTCCAGGTCCACGGTGCCGTTGGTCACCAGGGGGATGCGGTTCTGCGAGGTCACGGGCTGGTACTTGATGTCCAGCTTGGCCAGGCCGAGCTGCTTTTGCAGGTCGCCGATGATGTGCTCGGCCATCTCGGTGTGGAAGCCCACGTACTTGCCGTTGCCCAGGGTGTAGGACAGGCCGGAGGACTCGCGCACGCCCAGCGTGATGCTGCCCGACGACTTGATCTTCGCCAGCGTGTCGCCGGCCTGCGCGAACGTCGTGCCAGCGGCAAGCGCCAGGACGGCGGCGGCCAAAAGTTGCTTCTTCATGCGTGTCTCCTTGGGTGTATGCCGAAAACGGCGGATTTTATGGCGCCCGTGTGGGGCAAAGGGAAAATTCAGCGCTCCGTGGGAGCGGAAGAACGATACGGTAACCGGTTTGCAGGCAACGCGGCTTGCCGTTCTAGAAAGGAACCTGATCGGTCGGGTACTTCCAGAAATCGCGCATCAGGTAATTGACCGGCAAGTCGAGCGAGCGGTTTTGCGGAGGAATCGGCTGCATGAACCATTTGTCGTAGATGGCATAGATCTCGCGGCTGGTGATGAGGCGGCGCATCTCGTCGTCCACCAATTTCTTGAACTGCGGATCGCCCGGCGGCAGCATGATGGCCAGCGGCTCGGTCGTGACGAAACGCCCCACGACTTTCAGCGCCTTGGGATCGGGGCGCCCGGAGGCCAGGCCGTACAACAGCACATCGTCCATGACGAAGGCATCCGCCTCGCCCTTTTCCACCATTTCCACCGCGCGGGCGTGGTCTGGCGCCTCGACGATGTTCAGGCCCATCAGGCGTTCGCGGTTGGCCTGCTGCGCGGCGCGCAGCGGCGTCGAGCCCTTGGTGGATACGAGCTTCTTGCCGGCCAGGTCTTCCAGACGGGTGATGGAACTCGACGCTTGCACCAGCAGGCGCGCGCCGGTGATGTAGTGCGGAATGGTGAACGCCACCGACTTGCGGCGTTCGGCGTTGTTGGTGGTGGAGCCGCACTCCAGGTCGGCGCGGCCCTCGGCGACGGTGGCAACGCGGTTGGCCGAGGTGACCGCCACGAACTCGACGGCCATGTCCTTCCTGCCGGTCGCGCGCCGCACCACGTCGGCCAGGTGCAGGCACAGGTCCATCGCGTAGCCGATGGGCTTGCCGGTCTTGGCGTCCAGGTAGGAGAACGGTACCGACGAATCGCGGTGGGCGATCACCAGGGCGCCGCCCTCGCGCACCCGGTCCAGCACGCCCTGTGCCGCCACGGCGCTCGTCCCGCTGGCAAGGACGAGCAGGCAGGAAACGAGTGGCGAGAAGAAGTTCATGGGCGGTACGTAAAACTACTGCAGCGGGCGAATGTAACGGCGCGCAATGCGTGCATCCAATGCCTATTGTTGGCCGTGTCATGCAAAAGAATCATGAGGCTTGCGCGGCCGAATTTCTTTCCACCAGGAAATCCCAGAGGGCGTCGATCTTGTCGCGCCCGCCCTCGCGTGGGCCACGCCGCTCGCGGCAGATGCGCACGTCCATGGTCATCTGCAGGTGCGGCAACTCGGGCGGCGCGGCGCTGACCAGGCGGCGCGCGCGCAGGTCCTTGCGCACGGCGCTGAGCGGCAGGAAGGCGACGCCGTGGCCTTCGAGCGCCATGGCCTTGAGGCCCTCGGCCATGTCGGTTTCGTACACCCGGTCCAGGTGCAGCGCCAGGGGCGATTCCTTCAGGATCAGCTCCGTCACGCGCCCGAGGTAGGCGCCGGGCGCATAGGCCAGGTAGGGCAGCGGCTCGGTGCTGCTCCCGGGCAGGCAGTACAGGGGCCGGCCATCCGCGCCCGGGCGCACGTAGGGCGCCAGCACCTCCTGGCCCAGGGTGAGCATTTCGTAGCGGTGGGTGTCGAGCTGGAACGGCTGCGACTCGTGGTGGTAGGTAACGAGCAGGTCGCAGCTGCCCTCCACCAGGCGCATCACGGCGTCGTGCACGTTGAGTGCGATCAAGCGGCTCTTGAACGGCCCGAAGCGCTCGCGCATGCGCGAGACCCATTCGGGGAAGAAAGTGAACGCCAGCGTGTGCGGCACGGCGAACTCGATCATGTCCTGGCTGGAACTGCCGTGCGCGCGCAGCGCGGCGCGTGTGCTGTGCAGCGCCTGCAACGTCTCCAGCGACTGGTCGTAGAGCGTGCGGCCGGCCGGGGTGAGGCGCGTGGGGTAGGAGCTGCGGTCGACCAGGTCGGTCCCGGCCCAGGCCTCCAGGGCCTGGATGCGGCGCGAAAACGCCGGCTGGGTCACATGGCGCAACTGCGCCGAGCGGCTGAAGCTGCGCGTCTCGGCCAGGCTGACAAAATCCTCGAGCCACTTGGTTTCCATCGGCCGGATTATCCGCCCGCGCCACCGGCCCATGCACAGGGCAGGCCCTGCCCTTGCGTTGCACGCATAATGTTTTGCGTACACGCAACGCGTCCCCGTCCACCGGCCCGGGCGCCGTCCTCTCGCCAATTTTCTCCCGCATGTCCTCTTCCGAACCGCCCGCGCAGCCCGAGGCCGCGCCCGACTCCGAACCACGCTCGCTCGCCCTGGAAGACTGGCTCACCGTCATCGTCATGGCGGCGTTGGCGCTGATCACTTTCGCCAACGTGCTGGCGCGCTATTTCACCGATTCGTCGATCGCCTGGACGGAGGAGATCTCCGTCTTCCTGATGATCGTGCTGGCCATGGTGGCCGGCTCGGCCGCCGTGGCGCGCGACCGCCACATCCGCATCGAGTTCTTTGCCGAGAGCGGCTCGCTGGCGCGGCGCAGACGCCTGGCGCAGCTCGGCGCGCTGCTGGTGGCGCTGCTGTTCACCGCCATCGCCGTGCTCAGCCTGCGCGTGGTCTGGGACGACTACCGCTATGGGGAGACTTCCCCCGGCATCGGGGTGCCGCAGTGGTGGTATTCCATCTGGCTGCCGGTGTTCTCCACCCTGATCACCTGGCGCGCCATCGGCTTGCTGCGCCGGCGCAGCCGCCCGGCGGACGTGGAATTCATCGACCCTCCCGAACAGCAGCCATGATCGCCACCTTGTTGTTCGTGGCCTTCCTGGGCCTGATGTTCGTGGGCGTGCCCATCGGCGCTGCGCTGGGGCTGGCAGGCGCGGCCGCCATCGCGCTGGCCAATGCCGACAGCCAGTGGTACGGACTGCTGGCCGTGCCGCAGAACTTCTACGCCGGCCTGGGCAAGTACCCGCTGCTCGCCATCCCGATGTTCGTGCTGGTGGGCTCGATCTTCGACCGCTCCGGCGTGGCGCTGCGCCTGGTGAATTTCGCCGTGGCCATCGTCGGGCGCGGCCCCGGCATGCTGCCGCTCGTCGCCATTGCCGTGGCCATGTTCCTGGGCGGCATCTCGGGCTCGGGCCCGGCGAACGCGGCCGCCGTGGGCGGCGTGATGATCGCCGCCATGAACCGCGCCGGCTACCCCGGCAGCTTCTCGGCCAGCGTGGTGGGCGCGGCGGCGGCCACCGACATCCTGATCCCGCCCTCGGTCGCCTTCATCGTGTATTCGGTGCTGGTGCCAGGCGCTTCGGTGCCGGCGCTGTTCGCCGCCGGCATGGTGCCGGGCGTGCTGGCCGGCATCGCGCTCATCGTGCCCGCGGTGTGGATGGCGCGCCGCCACAAGATGGGCGCGTTCGAAGCCACTTTGCCGCGCCCACCTTTCTGGAAGAGCCTGCGCGAAGCCCTCTGGGGCCTCGCCGCACCGGTGCTGATCCTGGGCGGCATGCGCGCCGGCTGGTTCACGCCCACCGAGGCGGCCGTGGTGGCGGTGTTCTACGGCCTGTTCGTCGGCATGGTGGTGCACCGCACGATGACGGTGCGCGACCTGTTCCCCATCCTGCGCGAATCGGGCGAGCTGTCGGCCGTGATCCTGCTGGTGGTCTCGCTCGCCGGGATCTTCGCCTTCTCGCTCTCCACACTGGGCGTGATCGACCCGGTCGCCGCCGCCATCGTGAACTCCGGCCTGGGCGAATACGGCGTGCTGTCGCTGCTCATCCTGCTGCTCGTCACCGTCGGCATGTTCCTCGACGGCATCTCCATCTTCCTGATCTTCGTGCCGCTGCTCATGCCCATCATGAACCACTACCACTGGGACCCGGTATGGTTCGGCGTGATCCTCACGCTCAAGGTGGCGCTCGGCCAGTTCACGCCGCCGCTGGCCGTCAACCTGATGGTCTCGTGCCGCATCGCCGGCGTGCGCATGGAGTCCACCGTGCGCTGGGTCGGGCCCATGCTGCTGGCGATGTTCCTGGTGATGGTGCTGGTGATCGCCTTCCCGCAGCTGGCGCTGTGGCTGCCGGCGAAGCTGGGTTATTAAGAAAAATCGGCCCTGCCGGCCGACCCATAAGCTTTTTTAGCTCGTTTTTTTGTAGCAAGGAGACCCCATGAAACTGCGTACCTTCCTCACCTCCGCCGTCGCTGCGGCCGCCGCCCTGGCGTTCAGCGCACCCGCCGCCCTGGCGCAAACCGCCTACAAGAGCGAATACCGCATGTCGCTGGTGCTCGGCCCGGCCTTCCCCTGGGGCAAGGGCGGCGAGCTGTGGGCCAACAAGGTGCGCGAGCGGACCAACGGCCGCATCAATATCAAGCTCTACCCCGGCGTCTCGCTCATCCAGGGCGACCAGACGCGCGAATTTTCCGCGCTGCGCCAGGGCGTGATCGACATGGCCATCGGCTCAACCATCAACTGGTCGCCCCAGGTCAAGCAGCTCAACCTGTTCTCCCTGCCCTTCCTGATGCCCGACTACGCCGCCATCGACGCGCTGACCCAGGGCGAAGTCGGCAAGAGCCTGTTCCAGACGCTGGACAAGGCCGGCGTGGTGCCGCTCGCCTGGGGCGAGAACGGCTACCGCGAGATCAGCAACAGCAAGCACCCCATCAAGACGCCGGCCGACCTGAAGGGCCTGAAGATCCGCGTCGTCGGCTCGCCGCTGTTCCTGGACACCTTCACCGCGCTCGGCGCCAACCCGACGCAGATGAGCTGGTCCGACGCCCAGCCCGCCATGGCCAGCGGCGCCGTCGATGGCCAGGAGAACCCGCTGTCCATCTTCACCGCCGCCAAGCTGCACACCGTGTCGCAGAAGTACCTGACGCTGTGGGGCTACATCGCCGACCCGCTGGTGTTCGTGGTGAACAAGGACATCTGGAACAGCTGGACGCCGGCCGACCGCGAAATCGTCAAGCAGGCCGCCATCGACGCCGGCAAGGAGCAGATCGCCCTGGCGCGCAAGGGCGTGGTGGAAGCCGACAAGCCCCTGCTCAAGGACATCGCCACCAACGGCGTGACCGTGACGCAACTGACCCCCGCCGAACGCGAGGAATTCGTCAAGGCCACGCGCCCGGTGTACACCAAGTGGAAGGGCCAGATCGGCGCCGACCTGGTGAACATGGCCGAGAAGTCGATCGCTGCGCGCAAGCACTGAGCACCGCTCAGCCGCAAAAAAGCCCCGCCTGACGGGGCTTTTTTTACTCCTATTTGTATAGCTTTCACCGCTTATGCAGCAAGCGCCAGAGGCAAAAAATACTCAAATTTTTGCCTCACCCGACTGCTGTAGCGCCCACATCCGCGCATAGTGCCCGCCCGCCGCCAGCAGTGCAGCATGGGTGCCGCGCTCAGCGATGCGGCCAGCCTCCATTACCAGGATCTCGTGCGCATCGACCACGGTCGATAGGCGGTGCGCGATCACCAGCGTGGTCTTGCCGCGCGCCACGCTGCGCAGCTCGGCCTGGATGGCGCGCTCGTTGGCCGAGTCCAGCGCCGATGTCGCTTCGTCGAACACCAGGATGGGCGGGTTCTTCAGCAGCGTGCGTGCAATCGCCACGCGCTGCTTCTCGCCGCCCGAGAGCTTGAGCCCGCGCTCGCCGACCATGGTGGCGTAGCCCTTGGGCGTGGCGGCGATGAAGGCGTGGATGTGCGCCGCGCGCGCCGCCTGCTCCACGTCCTCCTGCGTGGCGCCGGGCCGGCCGTAAGCGATGTTGTAGGCCACGGTGTCGTTGAACAGCACGGTGTCCTGCGGCACGATGCCGATGGCCGCGCGCACGCTGGCCTGGGTGAGGCTTTGCATGTGCTGCCCGGCCAGGGTGATGCGGCCCTGCTGGATGTCGTAGAAGCGAAACAAGAGCCGCGCCAGCGTGGATTTGCCGGCGCCGGACGGCCCGACCACGGCCACCGTCTTGCCGGCCGGGATCTCGAAGCTCACGCCGCGCAGGATGGGGCGGTCGGGCTCGTAGGCAAAGTGCACGTCTTCGAAGCGCACGGCCGGGCTGCTGCCCGTGGCGATGTGCAGGGGCTGCGCGCCCGGCGCGTCGGCCACTTCGCGCTCGCGGTCCATGAGCGTGAACATCTTGTCCAGGTCGGTCAGGTTCTGCTTGATCTCGCGGTAGATGACGCCAAAGAAGTTCAGCGGGATGTACAGCTGGATCATGAAGGCGTTCACCATGACCAGGTCGCCCAGCGTCATGTGCCCCTCGGCCACGCCCTGCGTCGCGCGCCAGAGCATGGCGACCAGCGCGCTGGCGATGATGGCCTGCTGGCCGACATTGAGCATCGACAGCGTGCTCTGGCTCTTGAGGCGCGCGCGGCGCAGCCCCTCCAGGCTTTCGTCGTAGCGGCGCGCTTCGAAGTCTTCGTTGTTGAAGTACTTCACCGTCTCGTAGTTCAGCAGCGAATCCACGGCCTTGGTGTGCGCGGCCGAGTCGAGCAGGTTGGCCTCGCGGCGGAACTTGGTGCGCCATTCGGTCACCACCACCGTGTAGCCGATGTAGAGCACTAGCGCGGCCAGCGTGATCCAGACGAACCACAGGTCGAACTGCCGGCCGAGCACCGAGAGCACCAGCGCCACCTCGACCAGCGTGGCCAGGATGTTGAACAGCGCGAACGACACCAGCGACTCGATGCCGCGCACGCCGCGCTCGATGTCGCGCGTCATGCCGCCGGTCTGGCGCTCCAGATGGAAGCGCAGCGACAGGCCGTGCAGGTGGCGAAAGGTTTCGAGCGCGATCGAGCGCGCCGCGCCCTGCGTGGCCTTGGCGAACACCAGCTCGCGCAGCTCGGTGAACAGCGAGGTCATGAGCCGCAGCGCGCCGTAGCCCAGCAGCAGCGCCACCGGAACGACCAGCAGCGCCGTCGCAGCGCCGGCCGGCAATTGCATGGCATCGACCAGGCGCTTGAGCACCAGGGGTACGCCGACATTGGCGAGCTTGGCACCCAGCATGAAGGCCAGCGCCGCCGCCACGCGCCATTTGTAGCGCCAGAGGTAGGGCAGGAGGCGGGCCAGCGTGGCCCAGTCGGAGCGCGTGCGCGGCCGGCCGTCGTTGGGTGCGGGGGGTGGGGAATCGCCGTGGTGGCGCATGGGGGAGAATTCGACGCGTTGAACCAACCCGGATTGTTGCCCATGAGCGAACTGCCCGCCCCGCCGCGCCTGCCCATTCCCGCCCCACCGTGCGGGCACGAGCTGGTGCTCAAAGTCATCCCCATGCCGGCCGACACCAACGGCAATGGCGACATCTTCGGCGGCTGGGTCATGGCCCAGGTGGACCTGGCCGGCTCGGTGCTGCCGGCGCGCCTGGTGCAGGGGCGCATGGCCACGGTGGCGGTGAACGAATTCGTCTTCAAGCACCCGGTGCGGGTCGGCGATATCTGCTCGTTCTTCGCCCATGTCACGCGCATCGGCCGCACCTCGGTGACGGTCGAGGTCGAGGTGTACTCCGAGCGCTTCGCCGGCCAGGGGCGGTATGTCAAGGTGACCGAGGCGCGCCTGACCTACGTGGCGCTCGATGCCGAGGGCCGGCCCCGGCCGGTGGTGGTACCGGCCGCCCATCCGTAGGCGCAACAAGAACCGGCCGGCAGACGAATGCCCTTGCGCCCTCCAGCGGCCAAGCGCCGCCCGGGACGGCTTACCGGCCTTTTTTGCCAGAGTGATAAGAATTAAGAATCGTGTGACCGGAACCTAGGCCGCCTCGCCGAGGAACAGCGCCAGCGCCTGCTCCGTCAGGTCGTCGAGCGAATACGCGCCCCCGGGATCGAACCACTGCACCGACCAGTTGAGCGCGCCGAGGATGAACAGGCGCGCCGTGCCCGGGTCGGCCTTGAGCACGCCCTGGCGGTGCAGGGCCTGCAAGGCCGGTGCCCAGCAGGCTTCGTAGGCGTCCTTGATGGCGGCGATCTGCTCGCGCTGGGCGCTGCTGAGCGAGCGCCATTCGTAGAGCATCACGGGTATGAAATCGGCGCGCGGCCCGTGCAGCACCTCGAAATGCTGGCGCACCAGGCTCTTGAGCTGTTCGCGCGGGCTGGCGCCCTCGGGCAGGCGCGCCAGCGCGTCGCGCTGGCTCTGCGTGGCGAACGCCATGCCTTCCTGCACGACGACGAACAGCAGGGCGCCCTTGCTCTCGAAATGGTAGAACGGCGAACCGCTCTGCATGCCGGCGGCGGCCGCGATGTCGCGTGTGCTGGTGGCGGCAAACCCCCGGGTGCGAAAGAGGCGCGCCGCCGCCTCGATCAAGGGGCGGCGGCGGTTGCCTTCGTCGGGGTCGGCCAGCGTCTTGGGCGGGCGGCCGCGCCGGCGCGCAGGCGCGCCGGCGGGCGCGGTGGCGGGGGCGGCGGGCAGCGGTTCGGGCGGCTTGCTCATGCCGGGAACATAGCAAGCCCGGCGCTTTTGAGCAAGCAAATGCTTCGTGAAAATCTCGCGGTCGGTCGGGCCGCGCCAGGCCGGGCCGCGCTAGGCCGGGCCGCGCTAGGCCAGGGCGGCAGCCGGTTCGCCCTGGCGTGTGCGCGTGGCGGCAGGCCGGGTGCTGGCCCCACCGGTGCCCACGGCGATTTCTCCCGAGAGCTGGCCGCCCTCTTCGATCACCAGCTTGCCGTAGCGTATCTTGCCGCTCACCTTCCCGGTGCTGAAGATGACGAGCTTCTGGCGCACCGTCAGCGCGCCGTCGAACGCGCCGCGGATCTCGGCGATGTCGATTTCGGCCGAGCCGCGGAAGGCGCCTTCCTCGGAGATCTGGATCACGCGCGAATCCATGGTCGCCTCCACCGTGCCCTCGACCACCAGGGTGTCGCAGTCGGTGATCTCCACGCCCTTGAGCTTGATGTTGGGCCCGACGGTCAGCTTGCTGCCGGCGCTGCCGGGCGCGGCCGCGGCGGTGGCGGTGGGCGCCACGGGCGCGGCGGCGGGCGCAGCATGCTGCGGCATCACGGGCGCACTGCTGTGGCGCTGAAAGCTTTCGGGTTCACGTTTGCCAAAGAACGGGGTTTGCACGGCCATCGGACCTCCTTGTTGCTAAGGCGCCGATCGTAGGAAGCCAGGGGTCGCGCGCGGCGCATGCATTCGCAAGAGACGTAAGCAAACGGTTCGGTGCTTGCAAACACTTGCAGGCATTGCGAGCGCTCACGCCGCGTAACCACTTACGACACGATGTAAGCGCCTGCTCCCGTGGCCATCAAGCGGCCGTCGGGGCCGAGGAATTCCATGCGCGTGCTGGCGACGCGCGAGCCGAGGCGCAGCACGTGCGCGTGCAGCTCGAAATGGCTGCCGACGCCAGGGCGCAGGTAGTCGATGCGCAGGTCGATGGTGCCCAGGCGCGAAAAGCGGTGCAGGCGCTGCTCGGGCGCTTCGTCCATGTGCTTGGTGCCGAGCGCGGCCATCACGGCCAGGCCGCCCATGGCGTCCAGCCCGGCACTGATGGCGCCGCCGTGGATGCGGTTGTAGGCAAAGTGGCCGACGAGCTCGGGGCGCATGGCGATGCGGCCGGTGGCGCCGTCGGCACGCAGCTCGGTCACCTTGAGGCCCAGCACCTGGTTGAAAACGATTTTTTCCTCGAACAACTGGGTCAAGGCGGCAACGAATTCGGGCTCGAACGCCGGCGGAAGGGCGGTGCTTGGTGGGGTCATGAGGGGTCCAGGAAAGAAGCAAAACGCCCAAGGTGGGCGTGGTCGGGTCGGGGTAAATCCTATTTTTATAGCAATCTTATTAGACAGGATAAGCGCTGAAGGCCATTTTCATTCAAATTTTCCGTGCCGGCCCGCGCCTTGCGCGAAGCGCGCCGCGCCGCGCAAGGCGTCGGCCAGGCAGGCGCGGCCGCCCTGCCATTCCTGCAGCAGCGCGGCCCGTTCGGCCAGGCCTTCCTGCGCCAAGGCGCTGGCGCGGTCGGCACGCAAAGCGCCCTGGGGAAACGCGGCCAACTGGCGCGCCAGCGCCAGGGCCTGCTCCCGCGCCTCCCCCTTGGGAACGACGCGCGTGCACAGGCCGGTGCGCAAGGCTTCTTCGGCATCGACCTGGCGGCCGGTCAGGATGAGGTCGAGCGCCCGCGCGCGGCCAATCAGGCCGGGCAGGCGCAGCGTGCCACCATCGATCAGCGGCACGCCAAAGCGCCGGCAGAAGACGCCGAAGTAGGCGTCTTCCTCCATCACGCGCAGGTCGCACCACAGGGCCAGCTCCATGCCGCCGGCCACGGCCGCACCACTGATGGCGGCAACCACGGGCTTGCTGAGCACGAGCCGCGTCGGCCCCATGGGCGCGAGCGGCTCGGCATCGCCTGCCGAAAAGTCGAGCCCTTGGGCCAGTACCTCGGGCGCGACGCCGTCTGCCAGCAGCTTCGCGCCGGCCTGCAAGTCCCAGCCGGCGCAGAAGTGCCCGCCGGCGCCATGGAACACGGCGACATCGGCCGTGTCGTCGTGCTCGAAGTCGACGAAGGCCTGGTGCAGCGCCCGGGCGGTGGCCGCATCGACGGCGTTGCGCACCTGGGGGCGGTCCAGCGTCACCAGCGTGACGCGTTCGAGTTTTTCCGTGTGGACGGCCATTGTTTGATGCGCGACATGGCGCCCTGCAGAACTTCGGGTTAGCCCCCGCTTGTGGCACAAGCGGCGGGCAGGCACATTATTTGAGCAAAGCGCTTGCTTCGTACAACTACCGGAGACTTCGTGCAGTTCCTGCAATTGGTGGTCAGCGGCATTTCACAGGGCTGCATTTACGGATTGATCGCACTCGGCTTCGTCCTGATCTACAAGGCGACCGAAGCCGTGAGCTTCGCGCAGGGCGAGTTGATGATGCTGGGCGCCTTCTGCGGCCTGGCGCTGATGACGGTGCTGGGCTTTCCCTTCTGGGTGGCGGTGCTCGCCAGCATCCTGGCCATGGGCGGCTTCGGCGTGCTGCTCGAGCGCGCGGTGATCCGCCCCATCCTCGGCCAGCCCGCGTTTTCCATCGTCATGCTCACCATCGGCATCGGCTATGTGCTGCGCGGCCTGGTCACCATGATCCCCAACATCGGCACCGAGACGCACTCCCTGCCCGTGCCCTACAAGGACCAGGCGCTGCGCCTGGGCGAGTTGGTGGTGGCCGCCGAGCAACTGGTGGTGATCGCCGCCACGGCCGTGCTGTGCGCCCTGCTGTTCGCGCTGTTTCGCTACAGCAAGCTCGGCATCGCCATGCAGGCCTCGTCGCAGAACCAGCTCGCCGCCTACTACATGGGCATTCCGGTGCAGCGCCTCAACGGCCTGGCCTGGGGCCTCGCAGCCGCGGTCGCGGCAGTGGCGGGCCTGCTGCTGGCGCCCATCACCTTCGTGCACGCCAACATGGGCTTCATCGGGCTCAAGGCGTTTCCTGCTGCCGTGGTGGGAGGCTTCGGCAGCCTGCCCGGCGCCATCGTGGGCGGGTTGCTTATCGGCGTCGTCGAGTCGCTCTCGGGCTTCTACCTGCCCGACGGTTTCAAGGACACGGCCGCCTACATCGTGGTGCTGGTGATGCTGATGGTCAAACCGAACGGTTTGTTCGGCGAGAAGCTGAGAAAAAAGGTCTGACGCATGCGGTTCATCTTCAAGACCAGCTACGCGCAAGACATCCGCCTGGCCAAGCACGGCGGCCAGGTGTTCTGGTACAGCCTGCTCTGCCTGGCGCTGCTGGCCGCGCCCTGGGTGGTGGCCGAATACTGGCTGGCGCAGCTCACCTTCGTGCTCATCTATTCCATCGTCGGCCTGGGGCTGATGCTGCTGGCCGGCTTCACCGGGCAGTTTTCGCTGGGGCATGCGGCCTTCCTGGGCGTGGGCGCCTACACCCAGGCGGTGCTCACGGGCATGGGCTGGCCGTTCGCGCTGTCGCTGGCCTGCGCGGCGGGGTTGTCGGCCGCCGTGGGTGTGGTGGTCGGGCTGCCGGCACTGCGCGTCAAGGGCATCTACCTGGGCATTGCCACGCTGTCGTTCGGCTTCATCGTCGAAGAGGTGTTCGCGCGCTGGGAGTCGGTGACGGGCGGCAACGCCGGCAAGAGCATGCTCGCCCCGCAGATCGGCGGCTACGTGTTCGAAACCACCGGCTCGTTCTACCTGCTGTGCCTGGTCATCACCGTGGTCTGCACGCTGGCCATCCTGAACCTGCTGCGCTCGCCCACGGGCCGCGCCTTCGTCGCCATCCGCGATTCGGAGATTTCCGCGCAGAGCATGGGCATCCACCTGGCGCGCTACAAGACGCTGTCGTTCTCGCTCTCGGCGGCGTTCGCCGGCATCGGCGGGGCGCTGTACGCGCACAAGCTGCAGTTCATCTCGCCGGACCAGTTCAGCATCCTGCAGTCCATCGACCTGCTGCTCATGATCGTCATCGGCGGGCTGGGCTCGGTGCACGGCGCGTTTCTCGGCGCCATCTTCCTCATCACCATGCCGCAGCTCATTGCGATGGGCAAGGACTGGCTGCCCGAATCCATCGGCCAGTCGCCCGGCCTGCAAAGCGTGGTCTACGGCGCCGTGCTGATCACCTTCGTGCTGTTCGAGCCCATGGGCCTGTACGGCCGCTGGCTGAAGGTGCGCACCTGGCTGCAGATGTTCCCGTTCTACCGCCAGGGCATGTTCAAGCGGCAGAAATCGTTCCAGAAGTCCGATCGGTTGAAATGACCAGCAACGACGTGCTCCTTTCGGCCCAGAACCTCAGCGTGCGCTTTGGCGGCGTGCTGGCGGTGAACAACGTGAGCTTCGACGTGCGGCGCGGCGAGGTGTTCACGCTCATCGGGCCCAACGGCGCGGGCAAGACGACGGTGTTCAACCTCATCAGCCGCATCTACACGCCCACCACCGGCACCATCGCCTACGCCGGTCCGGGCGGCGGGCTGCTGCCGCTGACCGACCAGCCCCCGCACAAGGTGGCGGGCCTGGGGATTGCGCGCACCTTCCAGAACATCGAGCTGTTCGAGCACGCGAGCGTGTTGCACAACCTGCTGATCGGCCGCCACACGCGGCGCGAGACGGGCCTGTGGGCGGACATGTTCTTCACGCCCAAGGTGCGCGCCGCCGAGATCCGCGCGCGCGAGAAAGCCGAGCAGGTCATTGACTTCCTCGACCTGCAGCACTACCGCGACACCCTGGTGGCCGGCCTGCCCTACGGCGTGCGCAAGGTGGTGGAGCTGGCGCGCGCGCTGTGCACCGAGCCGCAGCTGCTGCTGCTCGACGAGCCCTCGTCCGGCCTGAACGTGGAGGAAACCGACGACATGGCCTTCTGGATCCAGGACATCCAGCACGAGCTGGGCATCACCGTGCTGATGGTGGAGCACGACATGTCGCTGGTCTCCAAGGTGTCCGACCGCGTGCTGGCCATGAACCAGGGCGAGGTGGTGGCCCTGGGCACGCCGCGCGAAGTGCAGACGCACCCCGGCGTGGTGGAGGCGTATCTGGGCAGCATCGACGATGTGAGCAACCTGCGCCGACCGGCGGGCTCCGGCATGGGGGTGCGCGCATGAGCGAAGCGATGGCAACCGCCAACGGTGACGCACTGCTGCGCCTGCAGAACGTGGAGAGCGCCTACGGCCCCATCAAGGCGATACGCGGCGTGAGCCTGCAGGTGCGGCGCGGCGAGATCGCCGCCGTGCTGGGCAGCAACGGCGCGGGCAAGACGACGATCCTCAAGACCATCAGCGGCATCATCGACCCGCGCAAGGGCAGCGTCGAATTCAAGGGCCAGGACATCACCGCCCACGACCCGGCGGCCATCGTGCGCCGGGGCCTGATGCACGTGCCCGAGGGGCGCGAGGTGTTCCCGCTGCTGTCGGTGCGCGACAACCTGCTGATGGGCGCCTACACCCGGGCCGACAAGGACGCGGTGGGGCGCGACATCGAGACCGTGTTCGGCTACTTCCCCATCCTCCAGGAGCGCGCCGCGCAGGAGGCGGGCCTGCTCTCGGGCGGGCAGCAGCAGATGCTGGCGATCTCGCGTGCGCTCATGGCCCAGCCCGAACTCATCCTGCTCGACGAGCCCAGCCTGGGCCTGTCGCCCAAGCTCACCAAGGAGATCTTCGAGATCGTGGTGCGCATCAACCGCGAGCGCGGCACCACCATCCTGCTGGTGGAGCAGAACGCCAACATGGCGCTGAACGCCTCCGACTACGGCTACGTGCTGGAGAACGGTCGCATCGTCATGGAAGACAGCTGCGAGCGCCTGCGCGAGAAGGACGACATCAAGGAGTTCTACCTCGGCATGAAGGACGAAGGCGTGCGCGGGGAGCGGCGCTGGAAGAAAAAGAAGACCTGGAGATGACATGAAACACCCCCTAAGTCGCTTCGCGCCTTCCCCCTCTCTCGACTCGCTGCGCGAGTCGGGAGGGGGACGCCCCCGGCGCGGCGGGGCGGCCCTTGCGCGGGGGCACTGGCCTAGAGCGTGTCAGTTTCAAAAGCGGTCGGCGGCATACGACGCAATGGACCACTGATATGTCGAATCTTTGGGACCTCGATCACATCCAGCCCGCAGCCACCGACGTGCTGGCAGGCGACACGATCGCCGCCATGTTCTGGAACGCCGTGGCCGAACGCGGCCCGGGCGTTTGGATACGCCAGAAGGAGCTGGGCATCTGGAAGAGCTGGACCTGGGACCAGACCGCCGAGGCGGTGCGCGAGATCGCCGGCGGGCTCATGGCCCTGGGCTTTGCGCACGGCGACTGCGCCTCCATCCTGTCCAACACCAGCACCGACTGGGTGCTGGCCGACCTGGCGGTGCTGAGCTGCGGTGGCGTGTCCAATGGCATCTACCCGACCGACGCCGCCGCGCAGGTGCACTACCTGAGCGAGGACTCGCGGACCACGGTGCTGTTCGTGGAGGACGACGAGCAGCTCGACAAGGCGCTGGAGGTGCGCGGCCAGCTGCCGCTGCTGCGCAAGGTCGTGGTGTTCGACATGGACGGCCTGCGCGGCCTGCAGGACGCCGACGTGCTGAGCCTGGCCGCCCTGCGCGAACTGGGCCGCGCCTGGAACCAGCGCAACCCCGACGCGCTGAAGGGCCGCGTGGAGGCCTGCCAGCCCGAGGACCTGGCCATCCTGGTCTACACCTCGGGCACCACGGGCAAGCCCAAGGGCGCCATGCACACGCACGCCGGCCTGACCTACACCTTGCGCGGCTACAACACGCTGATCTCGCGCACGCAGGCCGACGAGACCATGTGCTTCCTGCCGCTGTGCCACATCGCCGAGCGCATGGGCGGCGAGTACTTCTCGCTCTACACCGGCGCGCGCCTGAACTTCGTGGAGAACCCCGACACCGTGCCCGAGAACGTCCGCGAGATCGCGCCCACGGTGTTCACCGCCGTGCCGCGCGTATGGGAAAAGTTCTATTCCGGCGTGATGATCGCGCTGAAGGAATCCACGCGCCTGCAGCAGGCGGCCTACGCCTGGTCCATCGGCGTGGGAACGCGCATCGCGGATCGGGTGCTGGCGGGCCAGCCGGTGGGCGGGCTGCTCAAGGCGCAGTTTCTGCTGGCGCGCCTTCTGGCGCTGAACAACGTGCGCAAGCTCATCGGCATCCACCGCGCGCGCTTCCTCGTCACGGGCGCTGCGCCCATCTCGCCCGAGCTGGTGAAGTGGTACCTGGCCCTGGGCGTTCCCATGCTGGAGGTGTGGGGCATGACGGAGACCTGCGGCGCCTCCACCGGCGTGCCGGCCAGCCGCATCAAGCCGGGCTCCATCGGCCCGGCGGCCAGCTTCAACGAGGTGCGCATCGACCCGGCCACCGGCGAGATCCTGGTGCGCGGGCCCAACGTGTTCAAGGGCTACCTGAACCTGCCCGAGAAGACCGCTGAGACGATAGATGCCGAGGGCTGGCTGCACACCGGCGACGTGGGCACCATCGACGCCGACGGCTACCTGCGCATCACCGACCGCATGAAGGACATCATCATCACGGCCGGTGGCAAGAACATCACGCCCAGCGAGCTGGAGAACGAGCTCAAGTTCAGCCCCTACATCACCGACGCCGTGGTGATCGGCGACAAGCGGCCCTACCTCACGGTGATCGTCATGATCGACCAGGAGAACGTGGAGAAGTACGCGCAGGACAACGACGTGCCGTTTTCCAACTACGCGAGCCTCACGCGCACGCGCGAGGTGCAGGCGCTGATCCAGGCCGAGATCGACCGGGTGAACGCGAAGTTCGCCCGCGTCGAACAGATCAAGAAATTCTTTCTGCTCGACACCCAGCTCACGGCCGAAGACGAAGAGCTCACCCCCACCATGAAGCTCAAGCGCAAGCTGGTGCAGCAGAAGTACGCCGCGCAGATCGAGGCGATGTACCGGTAGCCGGTGGGGTGCACGGCCGGAAATAGGGAAAGTGCTGGTGCCCCACCCCGGGCATCGTTCTATAACGAGCGATCGTGTTTCGATCCAACCGAAGGAGACCTGCCATGAAACTTCACCACAGTGCCGCGCTGGCCGTTCTGGCCCTGGCCGCAGGGGCCGCGCAGGCCCAGCAGGGCGTGACCAAGGACACCATCATGCTGGGCTCCATTCAGGACTTGTCCGGCCCGCTGGCGGGCTTTGGCAAGCAGGCGCGCAACGGCATGCAGTTGCGCGTGGACGAGATCAACGAGCAAGGCGGCATCAACGGCCGCAAGCTCGAGCTCAAGGTCGAGGACTCGGGCTACGACCCGAAGCGCGCCGTGCTGGCGGCGCAAAAGCTGGTCACGCAGGACAAGATCTTTGCCATGGTGGGCCACATCGGCACAGCGGCCAACATGGCCACCTTCCCGGTGCTGTTCCCCAAGAAGGTGATCAACTTCTACCCCCTGACCGGCGCGCGCGAAATGTTCGAGGAACCGAACATGAACCTCAAGTTCGCGTTCAGCGTGCCCTACTACGACCAGACGCGCAAAGCGGCGCCCAAGCTGGTGAAGGAAAAGGGGCTGAAGAAACCCTGCGCCATCTACCAGGACGACGAGTTCGGCCTGGAGGTGCTGCGCGGCGCCGAGGCGGGCCTCAAGGCCATCGGCATGGAGATGGTCGAAAAGACCAGCTACAAGCGCGGCGCCACCGACTTCTCCTCGCAGGTCGCGAAGATGAAGGCCGCCGGCTGTGATCTCGTGGTGCTGGGCACCGTGATCCGCGAAACCATAGGCACCGTGGGCGAATCGCGCAAGACCGGTTTTTCGCCCGTGTTCCTGGGCACCACCGCCGCCTACACCGACCTGATCCACAAGCTGGGCGGCAAGGCCATGGACGGCATCTACGCCACGAGCGCCGTGCAGGTGCCCTACCTGGACGACGCCTCGCAGCCGATCCGCTTCTGGGCCAACAAGTACAAGACCAAGTTCAACGAAGACCCGGGCGTGTTCTCGGTCTACGGCTATGAAATCATGGACAACTTCATCCAGGGCGCGCAGCGCGCAGGCGCCGGCCTGACCACCGACAGCTTCATCAAGGCCATGACCAGCAAGCCCATCGAGTCCGACATGTTCGGCAGCGACACGCTGAAGTATTCGGACAAGAACCGCCTGGGCTCCGAGCGCTCGCGCCTGTCGCAAATCCAGGACGGCAAGTGGAAGCCGGTGTCCGACTACTTCTGACCACGCCCTGCTCCCTCCGACCGCCTTCGGGCGGTTTTTTGCTTTGTGGATAGGCACGGCCGGCACGCCGTGGCAGAATTTGACCAAGCAGTAGCTTTTTGAAAATGCCCATCATGATCGAACGGACCCTCTTCGAGAGCGACCACCAGGCCTTCGCCGACAGCTTCCAACGTTTTGTCGAGAAGGAAATCATCCCTTTCCACGCCGACTGGGAAGACCAGGGCTACGTGGACCGCGCCGTGTGGCACAAGGCCGGCGAGAACGGCTTTCTGTGCATGACCCTGCCCGAGGAATACGGCGGCGCCGGGGCCGACCGGCTGTACTCGGTGTTGCAGATGGAGGCCATCGCCCGCACCGGAACCACCGGCATCGGCTTCGGCCTGCACAGCGAAATCGTCGCCCCCTACCTCCTGCACTACGGCACCGAGGAACAAAAGCGCAAGTTCCTGCCGCGACTCGCCAGCGGCGCCATGGTCGGCGCCATCGCCATGAGCGAGCCGGCCGCCGGCAGCGACCTGCAGGGCATCAAGACCACGGCGGTCAAGAGCGCCGACGGCAGCCATTACGTGCTCAATGGCAGCAAGACCTTCATCACCAACGGCTGGCACGCCGATCTGGTCGTCGTCGTCGCCAAGACCGACCCCTCGGCCGGCGCCAAGGGCACCAGCCTGCTGCTGGTCGAAGCGGGCATGCCCGGCTTCGACAAAGGCCAGCGCCTCAAGAAAGTCGGCATGAAGGCGCAGGACACGTCCGAGCTGTTCTTCAACAACGTGCAGGTGCCGGCCGAGAACCTGCTGGGCGGGCCGGCCATGGAAGGCCGGGGCTTCATCTGCCTGATGGAGCAGCTGCCCTGGGAGCGCCTGCAGATCGCCATCGGCGCCGTGGCATCGGCCGAGGCGGCCATCGCCTGGACGGTCGAATACACCCAGCAGCGCAAGGCCTTCGGCCAGAGCGTGGCGGCGTTCCAGAACACCCGCTTCACCCTGGCCGAGCTGCAGACCGAAGTGCAGGTGGCGCGCGTGTTCGTCGACAAATGCTGCGAACTGATGCTGCAGGACCAGCTCGACACCCAGACCGCCAGCATGGCCAAGTACTGGACCACCGACCTGCAATGCAAGGTGATGGACGCCTGCGTGCAGCTGCATGGCGGCTACGGCTACATGTGGGAATACCCCATTGCCCGCGCCTATGCCGACGCCCGCGTGCAGCGCATCTACGGCGGCACGAACGAAATCATGAAGGAAGTGATTGCGCGCAGCATGGGCTTGGGCAAATAGCTCCTGTATTCATAGCTTTCATCCCTTACCAGATGTGCGCTAAAGGGCATTTTGACCAATCAATCTGGTCGTACGCACAGTGCACCGATTTAAACCAAGCAAGCGCTCAGCCACGGAATCTATACTGCCGGCAGCGCGCAACCTGGAGACCCGCCCCATGACCGAAGCCTATGTGTTCGACGCCCTGCGCACCCCGCGCGGCAAGGGCAAAAAAGACGGCAGCCTGCACGAGGTCAAGCCGATCTCGCTGCTCACCGGCCTGTTGGCCGAGCTGCAGCAGCGCCACGGCTTCGACACCGCCGCGGTGGACGACATCGTCATGGGCATCGTCTCGCCGGTGGGCGAACAGGGTGCGGTACTGCCCAAGGTGGCGGCGATCAAGGCCGGCTGGGACTTCACCACCGCCGGCGTGCAGATCAACCGCTTCTGCGCCTCGGGCCTGGAAGCCGTGAACCTGGCGGCGCAGAAGGTGCGCTCGGGCTGGGAAGACCTGGTGGTGGCCGGCGGCGTGGAAAGCATGAGCCGCGTGCCGATTGGCGCCGACGGCGGCGCCTGGGCGCAGGACCCGGAGACGAATTCGGCCACCCTGTTCGTGCCGCAGGGCATTGGCGCCGACCTGATCGCGACGCTCGACGGTTTCACGCGCGAAGACGTGGACGCGTTCGCACTCGAATCGCAGCGCCGCGCCACGGCCGCGCGCGCCGCCGGCTACTTCAAGCAATCGGTGGTGCCGGTGCGCGACGCATTGGGACTCGCCATCCTCGAAGAAGACGAATTCATCAAGCCGCAGACCACGCTGGAGGGGCTCGCTGGCCTCAAGCCGTCGTTCGCGCAGCTCGGCGCCATGGGCTTTGACGCCGTCGCGCTGCAGCGCTACCCGCAGGTCGAGCGCATCCACCATGTGCACCACGCGGGCAATGCCTCGGGCATCGTCGATGGCGCGGCCGCCGTGCTGATCGGCAACGAGACCGCGGCGAAAGCGCAGAACCTCACGCCGCGCGCGCGCATCGTCGCCACCGCCCTGTCAGGCGCCGACCCGACCATCATGCTCACCGGCCCGGTGCCGGCGACCCGCAAGGTGCTGGCGCGCGCCGGCATGACGATCGACCAGATTGACCTGTTCGAAGTGAACGAAGCCTTTGCCGCGGTGCCGATGCGCTTCATGCGCGAGCTGGGCGTGCCGCACGAGAAGGTGAACGTCAACGGCGGCGCCATCGCCATGGGCCACCCACTGGGCGCCACCGGCGCCATGCTGCTGGGCACGCTGATCGACGAGCTGCACCGGCGCCAGCTGCGCTACGGCCTGATCACGCTGTGCGTGGGCGGCGGCATGGGCATTGCCACAGTAATAGACGCATCCCCCTGAGCCGCTGCGCGGCTTCCCCCTTCTCTGACGCGCTGCGCGCTGGGAAGGGGGACGACGCCAGTGGCCGGGCAGAGCCCGATCCACGGCGTCCGCTGGCTACACCGCGCGCATGGCAATGCCTTGGCCTCATCATCGATTCAAAAGAACACCACCATGCAAACCATCCGCTACGAACTCATCCCCGCCCAAGGCGCCGACGGCCAGGTCGCCCTGGTCACCTTTGACGAAGCCGGCTCGCCTGTCAACACCATGTGCCGCCAGTGGCAGGACGACCTGGTCGAACTGGTCGCGCAGGTGCAGCGGGACCGCGCCGCACTCAAGGGCATCGTGCTCGCCTCGGCCAAGACCAGCTTTTTTGCCGGCGCCGACCTGAAGGCGACGATGCGCGGCACGGCCGCCGACGCACAGGCCGGGTTTGCCGTGATCGAGCGCATGAAGCGCCAGTTCCGCACGCTGGAAACCCTGGGCATTCCGGTGGTCGCCTGCCTGAACGGCGCGGCGCTGGGCGGCGGCTGGGAAGTGGCGCTGATCGCCCACCACCGCATCGCGCTGGACAACCCCAAGATCCAGTTCGGCCTGCCCGAAGTGACGCTGGGCCTGATCCCCGGCGCCACCGGCATCACCAAGATGACGCGCCTCCTGGGCCTGATGGGTGCGCAGCCGTACGTGCTGGAGGGCAAGCTCTTCAATCCGCAAGAGGCGCAAAAACTGGGCCTGGTGCATGCCACGGTGGCGACGGCGGACGAACTGCTGCCCGCGGCCCTGGCCTGGATTGCCACCCACCCGAAAGCGCAGCAGCCCTGGGACGACAAGAACTACAAGATCCCCGGCGGCACGCCGGCCCACCCCCACATTGCCAACGCCCTGGCCGTGGCGCCGGCGATGCTGAAAAAGACCACGCGCGGGCGCTACCCCGCGCCCGAAGCGGCGCTGGCCTGCATGGTCGAGGGTGCGCTGGTGGACTACGACACGGCCCTGCGCATCGAGAGCCGGGCGCTGGCCAAGATCATGAGCGGCCAGGTGGCCCGCAACATGATCAGCGCCTTCTTCTTCGACATGAACGCCGTCAAAAGCGGGCGCTCGCGCCCCGGCCATGCGCCGCGCGCGAAGCTGGCCAAGGTGGGCGTGCTCGGCGCCGGCATGATGGGCGCCGGCATCGCCTGGGCGCAGGCCAGCAAGGGCATTGCCACCGTGCTCAAGGACGTGGGCCAGGACAAGGCCGAAGCCGGCAAGCAGTACAGCGCGCGCCTGGCGGAGCAGCGCGTCGCCAAGGGCCGCCTGGACGCGGCCAAGGCCGAGGCGCTGCTGGCGCGCATCACGCCCACCGCCAGCGCCGCCGACCTGGCGGGCTGCGAGCTCATCATCGAAGCGGTGTTCGAGAACCGCGCCCTCAAGGCCCAGGTCACGCGCGAGGCCGAGCCCCAGCTCGCTCCCGGCGGCTTCTTTGCCAGCAACACCTCGACCCTGCCGATCTCCGGCCTGGCCGAGGCCAGCGCGAACCGCGCCAAGTTCGTCGGCATCCACTTCTTCAGCCCGGTGGACAAGATGAAGCTGGTGGAAATCATCCGCGGCAAGGAAACCGACGACGAGACCGTGGCGCGCGCCTTCGACTATGTGCAGCAGCTCGGCAAGCTCCCCATCGTGGTCAACGACGCGCGCGGTTTCTATACCAGCCGCACCTTCGGCACCTACGTCATGGAAGGCGCCGCCATGCTGGGCGAGGGCCTCCCGGCCGCGCTGATCGAGAACGCCGCCATGCAGGCCGGCATGCCCGTCGGCCCCCTGGCCGTGCTGGACGAAACCGCCCTCACCTTGAGCGTGCACGTACTCGACCAGACCCGCGCCGACTACGCGGCCGAAGGCAAGACCTACAGCGCCACGCCGGGCGAACTGCTGGTCGAGCGCATGGTGAAGGAATTGAAGCGCCCCGGCCGCGCCGGCGGCGGCGGCTTCTACGACTACCCCGCAGGGGAGAAAAAGCACCTGTGGCCGCAACTGCGTGGCCTGTTCGAGAAGCCCGATGTGGCCTGGAACGTGCAGGAGATCCAGGACCGCCTGCTCTACCGCCAGGCCATTGAAACCGCGCGCTGCCTGGCCGAAGGCGTGCTCACCAGCGTGCACGACGCGAACATCGGCTCGATCTTCGGCATCGGGTTCCCGGCCTGGACCGGGGGAGCCATGCAGTTCATTTACGGGACTGGCATCGAGGCATTCCTGGGCCGGGCCGACGAACTCGCGGCGAAGTACGGGGCGGGGTTTGCCTTGGATGCGCGGGCACGCGAGGCCCTCAAGAAGTTTCAGCCGACGTATTGAAGCGGCTGACTGGGAGCGGCTGCGGCTGCGGCTGCGGCGGGCGCATGGGAGCAAACTCCCCGACAACGCCAATTTTTCCTTGCATTCTGACTGTGAGGCAATCAAAATGCAAGGATGGTTGCCCGCCAATTGCATGCCTTGATGTCCGAACGCCTCGCGTTCTACCCCGGCATCGTCCTGCTGGGCCCGCGCCAGGTGGGCAAGACCACGCTGGCCAAGGCGATTGCGGCGCAACACCCCGGTGCGCTGTTCCTCGATCTGGAGCGACCCGCCGACCGGGCGCAGTTGGCGGAGCCCGAACTCTTCCTGGCGCAGCATCGGGATCGCCTGGTGGTCATGGACGAGGTGCAGATGCTGCCCGACCTGTTCACCCACCTGCGGCCCGAAATCGACGCCGACCGGCGGCCCGGGCGCTTCCTGCTGCTGGGGTCGGCCAGCGGGGCGCTGCTGCGCCAGCGTTCCGAGTCGCTCGCTGGACGCGTGGGCTACCTGGAGCTGACGCCGCTGCTGGCCAGCGAAGTGGCCGCAACCGACGACCTGGGCGCGCTGCAGCAACTGTGGCACCGGGGCGGCTTTCCGCTGGCGCACCTGGCGCCCAGCGACCGGCTGGCCTACGCCTGGCGGCAAGATTTCATCCAGACCTTCCTGCAGCGCGACCTGCCGCAAATGGGCGTGAACGTGGCCGCCGATGCGCTGCACCGCTTCTGGCGCATGCTGGCGCATCTGCAAGGACAGTTTTTCAACGCCTCGCAGCTCGGCCAGTCGCTCGGCGGGGCATCGCACACCACCACGGCGCGCTACCTGGACCTGCTGGTCGACACCATGCTGGTGCGCCGGCTGGAGCCGCATTTGCCCAACGTGGGCAAGCGCCTGGTCAAGTCGCCCAAGACCTACATCCGCGACAGCGGCCTGCTGCACGCACTGCTGAACATCGCCAGCCTGTCGGACCTGCAAGGCCACCCCATCGTCGGGGCATCGTGGGAAGGGTTCGTCCTGGAACAGGCCGCGGCGCATCTGCCCGAAGGCGCGCAACTGGGGTTTTACCGCACGGCGGCGGGGGCGGAGATGGACGCCGTGGTGCAGGCCGGCAAGCGCAGCCTGGGCATCGAGGTGAAGTTCTCGTCCGCACCCACCGTCACCAAGGGCTTCTGGCATGCGCGCGACGATCTGCGGCCCACGCGTACGGTGGTGGTGGCGCCGGTGGAGCGGCGCTATCCGCTCAAGGAGGGGGTGGACGTGGTGCCGGTAAGCGCTCTACCGCAACTGTTGGCCGAACTGGGCTGAAGCCGGGTTTTCCTTGCAATTCGATCGCTCCCCGATCAAATTACAAGAATTTTCGGTCCGCCCCAGCGGTGTTCGCGCGGTGGCACATCGCGCACACGTCGCGGACTATTCCTGTTTTCATAGCTACCAACTCTTACCAAGTAAGCGCTAGAGGGCTAAAACACCCTTATTTTTAATCCATAGGCCAAAGCAGCGGCTCCAGTTTCTCTGGGGCCTGCGCGGTGGATTCGGGTTTTTCCGGCGCCTTCGCCGGACCCGGGCCCCGTTCTCCGACGCTGCGCCACCACGGCTGGTCGAGTGGTCCGTGGGCCGGCTCCACGGCCTCGCCCAGCCGCGGCATCAGGAGCTGCGCGCCCTGCGCCGGGCCGAGCGCCAGCAGGGTTTCGACGGGTGCGTCCCAGTCGTGCAGGGCCAGGCTGAACGTCCCCCAATGCACCGGCAGGAAGGCGCCGCCGCCGAGCAGGCCGAGCGCTTTCAGGGCGTTTTCCGGGCCGAGGTGGATGTCGCCCCAGGTGGGGTGGAAGGCACCAACTTCGAGCATCACCAAGTCGAAAGGGCCGAAACGCTCGCGGATGCGGGCGTATTCGGTGGTCAGGCCCGTGTCGCCGCTGAAGAACACGCGGTGGCGCGGCGATTCAATGACGAGGGACGACCACAGCGTGGCGTTCCGGTCCTTCAAGCCGCGGCCCGAGAAGTGCTGCGAGGGCGCGGCGTGGATGGTGAGTTCCGCGCCCGGCAAGGTGTGCGACTGCCACCAATCGAGTTCCGTGATGCGCTGGGGCGCAATGCCCCAGGCCTGCAGGTGCGCCCCAACGCCCAGCGAGGTGACGAAGGGCACGCGCGTCTTGGCGAGCTGGCGGATGGTGGGGTAGTCGAGGTGGTCGTAGTGGTCGTGCGAAATGATCACCAGGTCCAGCGGCGGCAGCTGCGACAGGCGCACCGGCGCCGGCTGGAAGCGCTTGGGGCCGATGAGGCGGGACGGCGAGGCGCGCGGCCCCCACACCGGGTCGGTGAGCACGCGCAGGCCGTCGATCTCGATCAACACGCTGGAATGGCCCAGCCAGGTGGCGCGCAGGCCACTGCCGGCGGGCCGGCCCCAGGCCGCGCGCGGGTCCAGCGCCGGCAAGGGGCCTTGCGGCACGCGCCGGCCCTCCAGGAAGATGAAGTCGCGCAGGCTGGGGCGCGGCGCGCTGGTGTCGCGCAGGCCGGGCGCGATGGGGTGCAGGTTGCGGAACCCGCCGCCGTTCCACAGCGGGGAGGCCTGCATGCGCTCCAGGCGCAGGCCGCTGGCACGTTGGCCGAGGGAGATCATGGGGTGGCTCTTTCACGCGCAAAGAACCACTGTACGCCGGCCTGGCCGCGCCCGCTGGGGGCGCGGCGCGATGGACTCAGCGCTTGCCCATGAAGGCCGCGAAGGCCTCGCGGGCGGCGGGCTCGCGCAGCATGCGGCCGAAGCTCGCCCCCTCCTCGGCCATGCGCTCGGCGATGGGCGCTTCCTGCCCGAGCTTCATGAGCCGCTTGGTCTCCACCAGCGAGGCGATCGGTTTGGCGGCGAGCTTCCTGGCCTGCGCCTGGGCGATGGCGTTGCATTCGGTGGGCGGCACCACGCGGTTGACCAGGCCGACTTCGAGCGCCGCCTCCGCCATGAAGGGCTCGCCCAGCAGCAGCGCCTCGGCCGCCCGGTGGTAGCCCATCAGGCGCGGCAGCAGCAGGCTGGACGCCGCCTCCGGGCACAGGCCCAGGTTGACGAAAGGCAGCGAGAACATGGCGTTGTCGCCCGCGTACACCAGGTCGCAGTGCAGCAGCAGCGTGGTGCCGATGCCGACCGCCGGGCCGCACACGGCGGCCACCAGCGGCTTGGGAAAGCGCGCGATGCCGTGCAGGAAGCGAAACACCGGCGAATCCTGCGTGGCCGGGGGCTGCTGGAGGAAGTCGCCGATGTCGTTGCCGGCGCTGAACACGGTGGGGTCGCCCTGGAACACCACGACGCGCACGTCCGCGTCCCGCTCGGCCGCGCGCAAGGCGTCGGCCAGCGCGGCGTACATCGCGGAGGTGATGGAATTCTTCTTGCCCACGCGGTTGAAGGTGAGCGTGCAGACACCGGCTTCGGTGTGCTGGAGGATGTCTTGGGTGGTCTGGCTCATGGGGGCCCTTGTCATTCCTTGTAATAGACGATCTGGTGGCTGGTGGCGAGCAAGGTACCGGCTTCGTTCCACAGCTGCGCCGTGTGGTCAAAGAAGCCGTTGCGGAACTCCTGCCCGCGCGCCTGGCCGAGCAGGTAGCCGTCGCCGCTGGCCGCCAGGTCGGCCTGGCCGGCGTGGAAATACACCGTGATCGACACCGTGCCGGCGGGCACCTGGCGCGCGCGCCGCAGCCAGATGCGCGGGAAGAAGATGTCGGCCAGCGCGGCGAGGCTGCAGAAATCCAGCGGGCGGGGTGGATCGTCGCGCATCCACAACTGCGACAGGCTGTGGTCGCCGCTGCCGTCCCACGACTGGGGCAGGAGGCCGGCCACCGGCCGCATCTCGTAGCGCTTGAGCCACTCCACGCCGAACGCGGGCGAGATGGCGGGCAGCTCGGCCGGGCGCGGGACATCGGGCGCCGGGCTGTCGCCCGCGCTCCAGGTGTCGCGCCGCAACGCCGTGACCGCCGTGGCGGTGGTGGTGACCACCGGCGCGCCATCGGCGCCGCGCTGCAGGATGGAGAGCGTCCAGTGCTGCGTCGAGCGGTTGGTGCGTACCGGCACCGCCTGGATCTGGAACTCACCGGCGACCAGGCCGCCGCCGTAGTTCACGGTGAGCGCCAGCGGATCGCCCAGCACGTCGGGGTGCTGCAGCACGGCGCGCAACAGCGTCGCGGCGGTGATGCCGCCGAACGGCCCGACCATGTTCCAGTACGGCGCGGGCGCCTCGCCACGGTACTGGCCGGGCGCATCGGCGCTCAGCTGCATGGCGTCGTCGAAGGGATGGGAGGCGGATTGCTTCATACTGCAAGTGTGCCCAAAAATGGCCCCCGGCGACGTCGTGCCGGCGACTGTCTCAGAGCCGTGCCGGCGCGCCGAACCCGGACAGGGCGGCCGTGGCGCGCGGCCACAGCGTGGCTTCGAATTGCGGACGAAAGAAGCCAAAGTGGCCGATACGCTCCGCACCGGCTTCGTGCGGCGCGATGGTCTCCACGCGCGCCCCGGCCTGGCTGTAGAAGCTGGCCAGGTGCTCGATGCCGCGCTGCGTCATCAGCTCGTCGTCGGTCAGCGCATACGACAGTATGGGAAAGCGCACCGCCGCGTAGCGCTCCTGTGCCGCCGGCCCCTCCGCGCCCAGGCCATAGCGCGGGTTCAGGCACCAGCGCCGCCACTGGCGTATGACGCCGGCCGGCAGGTCGCCCACCATGCGCAGGCGCCTGCCGGGGAAGTAGCCGAAGAGCGTGGTGGATACAGGCACGATCAGCCCCCAGAAAAACGGCACCATGCGCTTCAGCCGCGGCGCGTTGTCGCGCCAGTAGCCGCTCCCAGCGGCCACGCCCAGCATGCCGGCGATGGGGCCGGTGTCCTGCATCAAGCCCGGCAGTTGTGCCCCCAGGCTGTGGCCGACGAGGTACAGCGGTTGGCCCGGCAGCGCCGCCTTGGCCGCCGCCACGACGGCCTCGTAATCCAGCACCCAGTCGGAAATCGTCGCCCGCACGGCGCGCATCGGCCCTTGCAGCGAGTAGCCATGGCCCCGGTAGTCGAACGTCGTGACGCGGTAGCCCTGCCCCGCCAGCCACTGGGCAAACGCGGCATAAAAATCCTGCCGCACGCCCATCGCCGCGCCGATGACCAGGCTGGCGTGCGCGCCGCCCGGCGGCTCGTAGATGCGCAGCGCCAGCGCGGTGTCGGCATCGACTTGCAGGGTCTCTGGTGTCATGCCATGTCTCCAACCACGATTGCAGGACGGTTCGGTCTTAGGCCTTCTGCCGTCCCACCCCGCCCTCAAGGGCGTGGCGAGCGGCTGCCAGGCTAGGCGGACGGAGCACAGCCACCGGAACGTACTTGCGGTACGTGAGGATGGCGAGCACCGCCCAACGACGCATGGCTGTCGCGCAGTAGCCAGTTAAACCGCCTCGAAGATGCCGGCGGCGCCTTGGCCTGTTCCCACACACATCGTCACCATGCCGTACTTCAGCTTGTGCCGCCGCAGCGCGTGCACCACGGTGGCGGCGCGGATGGCGCCGGTGGCGCCCAGCGGGTGGCCCAAGGCGATGGCGCCGCCCATGGGGTTGACCTTGGCGGGGTCCAGGCCCAGCGTGTTGACCACGGCGAGCGACTGGGCGGCAAAGGCTTCGTTCAGCTCGAACCAGCCGATGTCCTCGTGCTTGAGGCCAGCGTAACGCAGTGCGGCGGGGATGGCCTCGATGGGGCCGATGCCCATGATCTCGGGCGGCACGCCGCGTGCGGCGTAGCTCACGAAGCGCGCCAGCGGGCTCAATCCGAACTGCTTGACGGCCTTCTCGCTGGCCAGGATCAGCGCGCCCGCGCCGTCGCTGGTCTGCGAGCTGTTGCCGGCCGTCACGCTGCCGCGCGCGGCGAACACGGGCTTGAGCTTGGCCAGGCCTTCGAGCGAGGTGTCGGGGCGTGGGCCCTCGTCCAGGTTCACGGTACGGATCTTGGTGTGGACTTCGCCGGTGGCCAGGTCGGGCGTGCGTTCGACCACGTCGATCGGGGTGATTTCGTCGGTGAATTCACCGGCCTTCTGCGCCTTGATGGCGCGCAGGTGGGACTCCAGCGCGAAGGCGTCCTGCATCTCGCGGCTCACCTTCCACTGCTGGGCCACCTTCTCGGCCGTCAGGCCCATGCCGTAGGCGATGCCGACGTTCTCGTCGCGGGCAAACACCTCGGGGTTGAAGGAAGGCTTGTTGCCGCCCATGGGCACCATGCTCATGGATTCGGCGCCGCCGGCGATCAGCACGTCGGCCTCGCCCACGCGGATGCGGTCGGCCGCCATCTGGATGGCCGTGACGCCCGAGGCGCAGAAGCGGTTGACGGTGACGCCGCCCACGGGGTGGCTGAATGCCAGGCCCATGGCGATGCGCGCCATGTTCATGCCCTGCTCGCCTTCGGGGAAGGAGCAGCCGATGATGGAGTCCTCGATCGCCTTGGGGTCGAGCGTGGGCACCTGCAGCATGGCGCTCTTGATGGCGGCGACCAGCAGGTCGTCGGGACGGGTATTGCGGAAGTAGCCGCGGCCCGAGCGCCCGATGGGCGTGCGCGTGGCGGCGACGATGTAGGCTTCCTGGACTTGTTTTGCCATGGGGTACTCCTTCAGTTCTTGGGGCGGCTGGAGGGAATCCAGGCCCAGGTAAATTCACATTGCACCGGCTCGGCGCCGGTTTCGTCGGTCACGGTGACCTGCACCTGCACCTCGCCCTTGTTGCTTTGCTGCATCAGCGCGCGCTGCTCGTCGGTGAGGGTGGCCACGGCGCGCAAGGCGCCCTGGGCGCGTTTCTTGAACGCCACCTTGAGTTCCTTGGCAAGCGGCAGGCAGTCGTCGCGCACGTTCATGCCCACCACCATGCCGGTGGCGGTTTCGGCCAGCAGCGTCATGGCGGCGGCGTGCACGCCGTGGATGTGGTTCTGCACGCGGCGCTGGTTGGCCACGGCCACTTCCACACGCTGCGGCGTCAGCGCCACGTACTGCAACCCGGCCGTGCCGGTGAAGGGCACGGCGCGGCGCAGCACCAGGTTGCGCGCCCAGGGGCGGGCAACCGCAGGCACCCGGTCGAGCTGGCCCAGGGTGCGGGCCAGCCGGTTGGGGCGCGCAGACGCGCTGGCGGCGGTGCGGGCCATGTCAGTTGCGAACCGGCTTGCCGGTGCTGAGCATGCCCATGATGCGTTCCTGCGTCTTGGGATGCTGGATGAGACTGCAGAAGGCCTTGCGCTCCATGGCCATGAGGTATTCCTCGCTGACCAGGGTGCCGGCATCCACGTCGCCGCCGCAGACCACGCCGGCGATCAGGCTGGCGATGTGGAAGTCGTGCGCGCTAATGAAGCCACCGTCGCGCATGTTCACGAGCTGCGCCTTGATGGTGGCGATGCCGCTGCGGCCCGCCACGGGGAACAGGCGCTTGTGCGGTGCGCGCCAGCCGCCGTTGGCCATGGCCTTGGCTTCGTTCAGCGCGACGAACAGCAGCTCGTCCTTGTGCGGCACGACGATGTCGCTGTCCAGCAGGAAGCCCAGTTTGCGCGACTCCAGCGCGCTGGTGCCCACCTTGGCCATGGCGGCGGCGGTGAAGCCTTCCGTCAGGAAAGGCAGCACGTCCTTGGAGGTGGATAGCTGCATGTTCTCGGCCGCGCGGCGCGCGATGTAGGTCAGGCCGCCAGCGCCGGGAATCAGGCCCACGCCGACTTCGACCAGACCGATGTAGCTTTCCATGTGCGCCACGCGGCGTGCCGAGTGCACGGCCAGCTCGCAACCGCCGCCCAGGGCCATGCCACGGATGGCGGACACCACGGGTACGTTGGCGTAGCGCAGGCGCAGCATGGTCTGCTGCATCTCGTGCTCGGCGCCCTCGACCGCGCTGACACCGGCCACCATGAAGGCCGGCAGCATGGCCTGCAGGTCAGCCCCCACGCTGAAGGGCTCGCTGCCCGACCAGACCACGACGGCCTCGTAGTCCTTCTCGGCCATTTCCACGGCCAGGTTCAGGCCCTCGCACACATCGGGGCTGATGGCGTGCATCTTGGTCTTGATGCTGGCGATCACGACTTCGTCGTCCAGCGTCCAGAGGCGGATGGCGTCGTCCTCGTGCAGCGTCTTGCCGGCCGTCTTGTAGTCGGGCAGCGCCTCGCCCAGCAGTTTTTCAGGGAAATACTGCTTTTCGTAGACGGGCAAAGCGCGGCGTGCTACGAATTTGTTGGCGGATGCGCTCCACGAACCCTGCGCCGTGTGCACGCCGCCGGCCTCGGCCACGGGGCCCTTGAAGACCCAGTCCGGCAGCGGCGCCTTGCACAGCGCCTTGCCGGCGTCGATGTCTTCCTGAATCATCTGGGCGACATTGAGCCAGCCGGCTTCCTGCCACAACTCGAACGGGCCCTGCTGCATGCCGAAGCCCCAGCGCATGGCCTGGTCGACGTCGCGCGCGTTGTCGGCAATCGTGCCCAGGTGCACGGCGGCGTAGTGGAAGCTGTTGCGCAGGATGGCCCAGAGGAACTGGCCCTGCGCGCCCTCGGCATTGCGCAGGAGCTTGAGGCGCTCGCCCGCGGGCTTTTTCAGCATGCGGCTATACACCTCGTCGGCCTTCTGGCCGCCGGGCACGTATTCCTCGCTCTCCAGGTCGAAGCGCAGCACATCGCGGCCGACCTTCTTGTAGAACCCTGCCTTGGTCTTCTGGCCCAGGTTGCCCATGTCGATGAGCTTTTGCAGTACCGCGGGCGTGCCGAAGCTGCCGTAGAACGGATCGCTCTGCGCATCCAGGTTGTCCTGCAGCGTCTTGACGACATGGGCCATGGTGTCCAGGCCCACCACGTCGGCGGTGCGGAAGGTGCCGCTGCTGGCGCGGCCGAGCTTCTTGCCCGTGAGGTCGTCCACCACGTCGAAGGTCAGGCCGAAGTTCTCGACCTCCTTCATCGTGGCCAGCATGCCGGCGATGCCGACGCGGTTGGCAATGAAATTGGGTGTGTCGTGCGCGCGCACCACGCCCTTGCCCAGGCCGCTGGTGACGAAGGCTTCGAGCTGGTCGAGTACTTCGGGGGCGGTGGTGGGCGTGTTGATGAGTTCCACCAGCGCCATGTAGCGCGGCGGGTTGAAGAAGTGGATGCCGCAGAAGCGCGGCTTGATGTTCTCGGGCAGCGCTTGGGACAGCTTGGTGATCGACAGGCCCGAGGTGTTGGACGCGACGATGGCGTGCGGCGCAACGAACGGCGCGATCTTCTTGTAGAGATCGAGCTTCCAGTCCATGCGCTCGGCGATGGCCTCGATGATGAGGTCGCAGTCACGCAGCTGCTCCAGGTGCTCTTCGTAGTTGGCCTGGCCGATCAGCGGGGCATCGTCCGCCACGCCCAGCGGTGCGGGCTTGAGCTTCTTGAGGTTGTCGATGGCGCGGGTGACGATGCCGTTCTTGGCACCTTCCTTGGCCGGCAGGTCGAACAGCACCACCGGCACCTTGACGTTGACCAGGTGCGCGGCGATCTGCGCGCCCATCACGCCTGCGCCGAGAACGGCGACTTTTTTGACTTGGAATCTGGACATGGATTTTGGTAGGTTCAATCCGTTCGGGCGGAGTTCGCCCAGCCCTGGGCAGCGGCCAGGCCGGCCTCAGGGCGAACGGGGGGTGATAAAGATGCCGCTTACTGGACCCGCACCCAGGTCTGGGTGCGGCCGAACGGGCCGAAGGAGCCGCGCACTTCGAGCTTTTTGCCCCCTTCGATCGGCGTCATGCGCAGCGTGTAGTTGCGGCCGTTCTCGGGGTCGAGGATCTTGCCGCCCTCCCACACGTCCTTGCCCTCGGCCTTCTTGGCGTTGCGGATGATTTCCAGGCCCAGGAGCGGCTTGTCCTTGCGGTCGTCGCTGCACTCCTTGCACAGGTCGTCGGGCTTGGCGTCCTTGGAGAGGCGTTTTTCCAGCACGCCGTTCAGCGCCCCGCCGCCCACATCCTTGATGCGGATTTCCGCCTTGGCTTCACCGGTCTTGTCGTCGATGTTGCGCCACAGGCCTTCCGGCGTCATCTGGGCCAGTGCAGGGGTCGCAAACACTACGAAACCAATAGCTGCAAATGCTTTAATCATGGGCGCTCCAGGGTTGAAAGTGGCAAAAACGGGGGGCCGGGTTCAGGCCAGGGCCAGGTCGGTCTCCATCAAGGACTTGGCGCCGGCCCGCGCCGTGCGCATGAGGCTCGCGGTTTCCGGGAACAGCTTGGCGAAGTAGAAACGCGCGGTCTGTAGCTTCGCACCATAGAACGGATCGCTGTTGCCTGCCGCAATTTCGCGCAGCGCCACCTGGGCCATGCGGGCGAAGAAGTAGGCGAACACCAGATGCCCGGCGACGCGCAGGTAGTCCACCGCGGCGGCACCGACTTCGTCCGCGTTCTGCATGCCGCGGAATCCGAGCTCGGTGGTGAACTTGGTCATCTGGTCGGCCAAGCCGGCGAGCGGGTTGATGAACTCGGCCATCTTCTCGTTCACGCCCTCTTCCTGCACCAGGGCGCCGACCAGCTTGCCGAACTTCTTCAGCGTCGCGCCGTTGTTGCCCAGGATCTTGCGGCCCAGCAGGTCCAGCGACTGGATGGTGTTGGTGCCTTCATAGATCATGTTGATGCGCGCGTCGCGCACGAACTGCTCCATGCCCCATTCCTTGATGTAGCCGTGGCCGCCGAAGACCTGCTGGCACATCACCGTGGCATTGAAGCCGTTGTCGGTCAGGAAGGCTTTGACGATGGGCGTCAGCAGGGCGAGCATTTCGCCCGAATCCTTGCGCACCTTTTCGTCGGGGTGGTGCAGTTCCTTGTCGAGCAGCAGGGCGCAGAAGATCGCCAGCGCCCGGCCGCCTTCGGCGTAGGCCTTGGCGGTGAGCAGCATCTTGCGCACGTCCGGGTGCACGATGATCGGGTCGGCCGGCTTGTCCTTGGCCTTGACACCGGAAAGGCTGCGCATCTGGATGCGGTCCTTGGCGTAGGCCAGGGCGTTCTGGTAGGCGACTTCGGTCAGCCCGAGCGACTGGTTGCCTACGCCCAGGCGGGCGGCGTTCATCATGACGAACATGGCGGCCAGGCCCTTGTTCGGCTGGCCGACCAGGCTGCCGATGGCACCATCGATGTTGAGCTGCGCCGTGGCGTTGCCGTGGATGCCCATCTTGTGCTCCAGTGCGCCGCAGAAGATCGGGTTGCGTTCGCCCAGGCTCCCGTCCGCATTGACCTTGAATTTGGGCACGGCGAACAGGCTGATGCCCTTGCTGCCGGCGGGCGCATCGGGCAGGCGGGCCAGCACCAGGTGGACGATGTTCGCCGCCATGCCGTGCTCCCCGGCGCTGATGAAGATCTTGTTGCCGGTGATCTTGTAGCTGCCGTCGGGGAGCGGCTCGGCCTTGGTGCGCAACAGACCCAGGTCGGTGCCGCAGTGCGGCTCGGTCAGGCACATGGTGCCGGTCCACTCGCCGCTGGTCAGCTTGGGCAGGTAGAGCTTCTTCTGCTCGTCCGTGCCGTGCGCGTGCAGCGCCTCGTAGGCGCCGTGCGACAGTCCGGGGTACATGGTCCACGCCTGGTTGGCGGAGTTCATCATTTCGTACATGCACTGGTTGAGCACGAACGGCAGGCCCTGGCCGCCGTAGGCGGTGTCGCAGGACAGCGCCGCCCAGCCGCCTTCGACGTACTTGGCGTAGGCTTCCTTGAAACCCTCGGGCGTCTTGACCTCGTGCGTCGCCTTGTCGAGCGTGCAGCCTTCGGTGTCGCCGCTGATGTTGAGCGGGAAGATCACGTCGGTGGCGAACTTGCCCCCTTCCTCGATGACGGCATTGAGCGTCTCGGCGTCGACATCGGCGTGCGGCGGCAAGGCCTTGAGTTCGTCGCAGACGCCCAGCACTTCGTGCATCACGAATTGCATGTCGCGTAGGGGCGGCGTGTAAGTAGGCATGTGGACTCCTTGGGGTTTTACTTGGGGGTGGCGGGGGTGCCCGCCGCCGGCGCGGCGGCCGAGAAGCGGGCAAGAATGTTGTCGAAGCCGGTGAGCGCGCGGCCGATGGAGCCGGGGTTCTTCAGGAAACGCGCCTCGTAGTGCAGCGCCAGGATCAGGCCGTGGATCTCGAACAGCATCTGGTCTTCGTTCATGTCGGCCTGCAGTTCGCCCTGCTCCTTGGCCTGGACGATGGCGCGGCGCATGGCGCCGTGCCAGGTCATGACCGATTCCACCAGCGCATCGCGCACCGGGCCGGGCCGGTCGTCGAACTCGATGGCGCCGCTGATGTAGATGCAGCCCGAGTCGATTTCCACCGAGGTGCGCTGCATCCAGTTGGCGAACAGCGCGCGCAGACGGGTCACCCCGCGCGGCGCCGCCATGGCGGGGTAGAACACCTCCTGCTCGAAGCAGTGGTGGTACTCGCGCACCACGGAGATCTGCAGTTCCTCGCGCGAGCCGAAGTGCGCGAACACGCCCGACTTGCTCATGCCCATGAGCTCGGCGAGCGCGCCTATGGACAAGCCTTCAAGCCCGATGTGCGTCGCCAGGCCGAGCGCCGCCTCGACGATGGCGGCCTTGGTCTGCTGGCCCTTTTGCAGGGCGCGCGAACCGGTGCTGCGCGGGCGCGGCTTGCGGGTGGCGGGAGGGGTGTCGGGCATGGCTGCAGAAAAACGAACGATCGTTCTATTCTGCAACAAAATTCGGCCCAGGTCACCTGAGGCCCAAAAAATAGAGCGTCGTACCGAAAAAAACCGCGCCGTTCGCGGGCCGGCGCTCTACATCATCCGCGCCAGGCAGGCTTCGAGCTGCTCGGTGGGCAGACGGCGGAAGTTCGAGCGCACGTAGCGCTGCAGACGGCCCTGGCAGAACGCGATAAGGGTGCTGGCCGCCACCTGCGCGTCGGCGCTGGGCGCGGCCGAGCCGGCCTGCTGCGCGGCTTCGCGCAGGCATTGGCGCAGCTGCGACTCCAGGCGTTCGAAGCACTGGTTCGCACGGGCCTGCAGTCGCTCGTGCTCCAGCAGCAGCGCGTCGCCCGCCAGCACGCGCGCAAGCCCCGGGTTGCGCTCGCAGAACTGCAGCACGAGGGCCACGATGCGCGCAGCCTTGGACGCCGGTGGCTCCGTTTCGGCGGCGGCGATCTGGCTGCTGCGCGTGAACAGCGCTTCCTCGATGAAATCGAGCAAGGCGTCGAACATCTGCGCCTTGCTGGCGAAATGGCGGTACAGCGCCGCCTCGCTGACGGACAGGCGCGCCGCCAGCGCGGCGGTGGTGATGCGCTCCGCGCCGGGTGCTTCGAGCATGGCGGCCAACGCCTGCAGGACCTGCGCGCGCCGCTCGCCAGGGAGCGGGCGCCGGCGGGCGCTGGTCTCGGTCGCTGGGGCGGCGCTGGAATCGGACTCGGGGTGCTGCATGGGGGTCATTCTCCTGGCCGTGGCGGTGCTGTGGGGCGCGGCACGGACTCGGCCGCGAACACCATGCGCACGCGCAGGCCGCGTCCGCCGGCGCCGGCGCCGAGTTCAAGGACGGAGCCGTGGGCGCGTGCGATTTCGTCGGCGATCGGCAGACCCAGGCCCGTGCCTTCGCCCAGGGTGCCGGGCACGCGGTAGAAGCGCTGCAGCACCTTGTCGTACTCCTGAGGCGGCACGCCAGGCCCGTCGTCTTCGACTTCCAGGAAGGGCTGCAGCGTACCGCGCTGCATGCGCCGGCCGCAGCGGATCGTGACGCGGCCGCCGATCGGCGCGTACTTGATGGCGTTGTCCACCAGGTTGGCCAGGAGTTCGCGCAGCAGCCAGCCGTGCCCGCTGGCGTGCACCGGCTCGGCCTCCAGGCCCAGGTCCATGCCCTTGGCGGCAGCGGCGTCAAGGTGCATTTCCAGCGCGGTTTCGCACAGCTGCTGCAGGTCGATGCGCTCCTGCGCGCCGGCGTCCACATTGCGCGCGTCGGCGCGCGAGAGCGTCAACAGCTGGTGCGCAAGCTGGGAGGTGCGCCGCGTGGCAGCGCGCAGCTTTTCAATTTCTTCCGCTCTTAATGTAATAGCACCAGAGGCTTGCTGCTTAAGCGCTGGAGCCTGTTTTCCTTCAAAATTCCGGGCACTTCCGCCGGACCGCGCCAGCAATGCCCAGGCTTCCACCTGCGCCTGCAGCCCGGCCAGCGGCGTGCGCAGCTGGTGGGCGGCGTCGGCGACGAAGCGGCGCTGGCCGTCGACCTGGGCACTCACCATCTCGAACAGGTGGTTGAGCGCGCGCACCAACGGACGCACCTCGGCGGGCGAGGTGGCTTCGTCGATCGGATTGAGGTCGCGCGGCGAGCGGTGTTCCACCGCCGTCGCCAGGACGACGAGCGGCCGGAAGGCGTGGCCGACCGACCAGTAAATGGCGAGCGCCGCGGCGCCGACCAGCAGCACGTTCGGCAGCACAAGGCGCAGCAGCAGCTGCTGCAGCCACTGCTGGCGCGGATCGGAGCCATCGGCCAGCGCCACCACCAGTTCGCCGGCGTTCGTCGCGCCGCGCTGCACGGCCACGCGGTAGGTGACGCCGCCGTACTCGATGCTGTGGAATTCGGCCGCCGTGGTCGTGGGAATGGGGCCCACCACCCAGGCTTCGCCGAGCAACAGCTCGCCGTGGACGCTGCGCACGCTGAAAGCGGTGAATTCGCCGCTGCGGCGCAGGAACTCGTCCACCGGGGGCGCCAGCATCAGGAGCGGCTCGGTACCCGGCATGGTCGCCGCGACCACGGAGTCGGCGAGCGCTGGCAAGAGGCGCAGCAGGCGCTGGTCGTGCTGCGCGGCGGCGTCGTCGGCGGAGCGGAAATCGATGAAGGCCGACGCCAGCAGCAGGGCGAACAGCGGCAGGACCAGGAGCAGCAGCAGGCGGTTGCGCAGGTCGGACGTCATCGCCCGCAGGCTCGGGCGTGCCATGGCTCAGGTGCCGGTGTGTTCGAGCCGGTAGCCGAAGCCGCGGATGGAGCGCAGGGCAATGCCGTGCGGCTCCAGCTTGCTGCGCAGGCGCGAGACGTAGACCTCGACGGCGTTGGGCGTGATTTCCTTGTCCCAGCCGGTGAGCGCCTGCAGCAGCTTGTCCTTGCTGGCCGGCTTGGGGGCGTGGATCAGCAGGTATTCCAGCACCGTCCATTCGCGCGGGCCGAGCTCGATCGGCGTCGCCGGCGCCCCGTCCGCGCCGGCGATGCTGGCGCGCCGGTTGGCGCTGTCGAGTTCGAGAGCGCCGAACGACAGCACCGCCGTCGTCGCCGCCTGCGAGCGGCGCAAGAGCGCGCGCAAACGGGCCAGAAGTTCGGGCAGCTCGAAGGGTTTGACCATGTAGTCGTCGGCGCCCAGGTCCAGGCCCTGCACGCGGTCCTGCAGCGCGTCGCGCGCGGTCAGGATGAGCACCGGCATGGCCGGGTTGGCCATTTCCGGCCGGCGCAGAAGGCGGGTGAGCTCCAGCCCGTCGATGCCCGGCAGGCCGATGTCGATGACGCCGACATCGAACGATTCGCGCGCCAGAACTTCCTGCGCGCGCTCGCCGCTGCCAACCCAGTCCACCGCGTAGCCGGCGTCGGTCAACCCCAGCTTGATCCCGCTGGCCACCATGAGGTCGTCTTCGACAAGCAGCAGGCGCATGGAGCTTCCTCCGATTTCAGTGATTTCGGATCATGGTGCCGAACGCCTGGTCGGAGAGAATTTCCAGCAGCATGGCGTGCGGCACGCGGCCGTCGACGATGTGCACCGCGTTCACCCCGGCCTTGGCGGCGTCCAGCGCGCCGGCGATCTTCGGCAGCATGCCGCCGGAGATGGTGCCGTCGGCGATGAGCGCATCGATCTCGCGCGAGCTGAGCTCGGTGAGCAGATCGCCGGCCTTGTTCAGCACGCCGGGAATGTTGGTCAGCAGCATCAGCTTTTCCGCCTGCAGCACCATGGCCAGCTTGCTGGCCACCATGTCGGCGTTGATGTTGTAGCTCTCGTTGTGCTCACCAAAGCCGATCGGGCTGATCACGGGGATGAAGGCGTCGTCCTGCAGCGCCTTCACCACGCCGGGGTCGATGCCGACGATCTCGCCCACCTGGCCGACGTCGTGCTCCAGCGCCGGGTCCTGGTGGTCCTTCATGCGCAGCTTCTGCGCGCGGATCAGGCCACCGTCGCGCCCCGTCAGGCCCACGGCCTTGCCGCCGGCCTGGTTGATGAGGCCGACGATGTCCTGCTGCACCTCGCCGGCCAGCACCCACTCGACGACTTCCATGGTCTCGGCGTCGGTCACGCGCATGCCCTGGATGAAGTGGCCCTTTTTGCCCAGGCGGTTGAGGGCCGTCTCGATCTGCGGCCCGCCGCCGTGCACCACCACCGGGTTCATGCCGACGAGCTTGAGCAGCACCACGTCCTCGGCGAAGTCGGCCTGCAGTTCGGGGTCGGTCATGGCGTTGCCGCCGTACTTGATGACGATGGTCTTGCCGTGGAACTTGCGGATGTAGGGCAGCGCCTGGGCCAATATTTCGGCCTTGTCGCGGGGCGAGATGGAGTGCAGCGTGTCGGTCATGGAAATGCGCCGCAGGGCGAATAGCGGGGAAGCGCAAATTGTGCCGCATGCAGCGCATGGCAAGCCGGGGCCGCTCTGCCCGGGCCTTGGCCGCCCGCGCGGTCGTCGGCTTGCGCCGCCGCTGGGCGCTTCGCGGTCGAACGGCCGACCATGAAGACGACCCCCGCCGCCCGGAACACTGCCCGGGTATTCACTATATAAAACGTAGCTGTTAGCGCTTGCCCAGCAAGCGCTAGGGGCCAATTTCACTTAAAAATCAGCGCCGCAGCCAGCCCGGCACCTTGAAGCGCACGATGGCCAGGTAGGCCGCGACGTAGCTAACCACGAACAGCCCACAGCCCGCCATGAGCACGGGCGTGTTGTTCCAGAACATCACCGCCGGCGCCACCGTCAGCATGGTGAAGCCCCACAGCCAGGGCGAAGTGCGGTTGTTGCGCATCAGGAGGCGCCGCGACTCGTCGTCGTGGAACACGCTGCGCACGATGCGCCGGTAGATCAGCTGGTGGAAATGCAGGGCGTCGGCGACGCCGGGCGAGACGCCGCGCGCCGCCTTGCGGTAGATGGAGAACACCGTCTCCCACACCGGGTAGATCAGGAGCAGCATGGGGAACCAGGGCGAGACGTCCTGGTTGCGCTGCACCAGCGAGAGGCTGGCGATGGCGATCACCACGCCCCACAGGTAGGCCCCGCCGTCACCGGCGAACAGCAGTCCGCGCGGGTAGTTCCAGACCAGGAATCCGGCCGTGGCCGCCGCCAGCGACACCAGCAGCGCCGCCAGCGCGCGATCGCCCACCTGCATGGCGACATGCGCCAGCGCCAGGCAGACGATCAGCGCCACCATGCCGGCCAGGCCGTTGTAGCCGTCGATCAGGTTGAAGGCATGCGGCAGGCCGGCAATGGCCAGCACGGCGATCGCCAGGCCAAGCCAGGGGGCGAAGTCCAGCACCGCATCCAGCCACGGCAGCCCCAGCCGCGGCAGCGTGATGCCCACCACGGCGACCGCCAGCACCCCCGAACACGCGGTGAGGACCAGGCGGTAGAGCACGGACAGACGCTGCACCAGGTCTTCGGCAATCCCGCCCAGCACGGCCGGCAGAAGCGCCAGCAGCCACCACCCGACCCAGCCGCCAAGGCGCAGCGAGCCGGGGTCGCCCCAGAGCGACTGCGCGGCGCCGAGGATCCAGCTGGCAGCCACGCCCAGCAGCACGGCCACGCCGCCCAGGCGCGGCACATGCCCGAAGTGAAAGCGCTGCGGCATCGATGCCCCATAGTGCGCCGCGTGGCCCCGCCCCCAGCGCACGATGAAACCGGCCGCGAACAAGGCCACGGCAAACGCCACAACGCAGAGAACAATCATGAACGGTGCATGGTAAAGCAGGTGGGCACGCGCAATTCCCGGGTGCGCCTCAGCGCACCAGGCCGCGGTACAGGCGCATGACGCGCTCCACGTACTGCTGCGTTTCCGGATAGGGCGGAATGCGCCGGCCGTGCTTGAGCACCGCGCCCTCGCCCGCGTTGTACGCGGCCACCGCCAATTCCTTGTCGCCGCCGAAAAGGCGCAGCAAGTCCGCCAGGTAGCGGCTGCCCAGTTCTGCGTTCAGCTTCGGCTCCATCACAAAAGAGCGGTCTGCCGACGCGGGGGCGCCATACCGCTCGGCCGTCGCCGGCATGAGCTGCATCAGGCCCAGCGCGCCCTTGCGCGAAACCGCCTGGGGATTGAAGGCCGATTCGGCCGCCGCCACGGCGATCACCAGCGCCGGCTCCACCGCCTGGGCCACCGCAGCGGCCTCCAGATGGGGTTTGGCCGCCGCGTAGCCGGGCAGCTCGTGCAGCGCCCGCGCCTTGCGCGCGGCAGGCGCATCCCGGGCCGCGCCGGGCGGCAGGCTGAGCCAGATCAGCTCGCGCCCCGCCGGCGCCTGGGGCGCTGCCACGTTGCCCATGTGCATCACGCCGTCCCGGTCGACGAATTGCCACAGCGCATCGGCGTGCGCCGGGAGCCATAGGCCGGCCAAGACCAGCCCCACCGCCCGGGCACGCCAGGCGGCCACGCCGCGCGGGCCCGAACCGGGTTTGCTGCTGCGCGCGTGCATCGTCCTAACCACGCGCCAACCAACGGCGCCAGCCGCGCCGGCTGGCGGCCGGGGCGGTACCGGCGGGATCTACCAGGCCTTCCAGCCGCCTTGCGCGCAGCACGCGCGCGGGCATGCCCGCCGCGACCATGCCGGCCGGCACATCCTGGCGCACCAGGGCGCCCGCCGCGACCACGGCGCCCCGGCCGATACGCACGCCTTCGAGCACGATGGCGCCTGCGCCAATCCAGGCGCCGTCTTCCACCACGATGCGCGCACGCGTGATGCGGTTGCGGGCGATGATCCAATCGCCTTCATCGATGGCATGGCCGGCGGAGAGCAACTTGGCGTGCGGGCCGATGAGCACATCGGCGCCGATTTCCAGCCCGCCCTCGCCCGACAGGTAGGCGCCGACGTTGACGATGGTGCGCGCGCCGATCCGAATCCCGACGCACGGGTCGGCCACCACATCGCCCAGCACCAGGCGCGTGTTGGCGTACAGGCTGACCTCGTCGGCCAGGCACAGAACGTCGGAGCGTTCGCCATAGCGCATGACCGAGACGCTGGCATCGACCCGGCACCCGGTACCCAGCACATCGATGCCGGCAAACCGGGACGTGACCTCAGGAACACCCAGCAGCATCGCGCCCGCCTCCCGCGTGGTGCATGGCAAATTTCACTACGCCGCGCGCCGGCCAGGGCCGGTGCACGCTGCCAGGCACGGAACGCCTGCCCACCGGCCGGAGAAAGAAGTTCACGTCTTGCCCCGCAGGCGCAGCCACCGCGCATACCAGGTCTGGTCGGCAAGCAGCCGGCGCAGGCGTTCGGCTTCTTCTTCCCGCTCCAGCTTTTCGGTACGCGCGGTTTGCACTTCCTGCTCCAGCGTGTGGATGATTTCCTTCGCCTGGGCAAAGGCCTTCTGGTGTTCCAGCAGGGACGCCAGCTCGCGCTGCTGGCGCAAGCTGAGCGCCTGCAACTCCTCGCGCAGCGCATCCGCCCGCTCCCGTGCCGCCGTCATTTCCGCAGCCACGGAATCGCCTGATCCGGTGGCGACCACCATCCATTGGTAGACGTCGAAATCCGGCCAGCCTGCCAGCAAGGCGCCGCGCTGCTCGGGGGTCAACGCATCCCAGCACCAGGCGAACTCGCTTTCTTCAAGCGGCACGCGGTTGGCCTCCCAGGTGCGCGGCACCCAGCCGCAGTCGAGCAGGGCCGTTTCCATGCTGCGCCGGGTGAAGAAGCGCACGTGGGTCCGGTCGAGCTGCCCCTTGTCGGAGTAGTCGAAGACCCCGTGGCGCAAGGCAGCGACCACGCCCGCATAGGCGATGTTAGGGACCGAGATCACGAGGCAGCCGGAAGGCGCGAGCAAGCCCAGCAGGGCGCGCAGTACCTCGGCAGGCTGGCGCAGGTGCTCGAGCACGTCGCAGGCGAGGATGATGTCGAAGCGCTTGCCGGCCAGCGGCGCGCTCCAGTCGGGTGCGTCCAGGTCGGCCGCGACGCATTGCACGCCCAGCGCCTGCAGAGCACCCAGGGCTTCGGGGTCGTTTTCGACCACCGTCACCGGGTAGCCGCGCGCGCGCAGCACGCGTGTCATGGCACCGGGGCCGGGCCCCAGCTCGAGCACCGCGCCCTGCGGCGGAAGCCGCCGAAGCACGCGCGCCGCCCAGGCGTTGCCCTCCGGGTCGAACGCGTAGTCATAGCGGTCAATGTGCGTCACGTTTCTCCTCCTCCCGGGCAGGATGCCACATCTGCTCCCACAAACCCCAATGCCACCAGGCCCAGGGGCGCTCGCGCACGTCGGCATGGAGTTGCTGGATGGCATGGTCGACGGCCTGCTCGGGCGATCCCGCCAGCGATTCCACCCGCACCTCCAGACGACCCGGCGCCAGCGTGCGCGTCGAGGCATACAACAGCGGCACCCCCGTAGAGCGGGCCAGGCGCTCGATACCGGTCGGCAACCGAAGGTACCCATCCAGGAAGGGATGTTCACGCAGCCGCGTGAATTCCGCACTCCACGCGTCGGCCAGAATCACCCAGGCCTGCCCCGCGCGCAAGGTCTCGTGCACCACACGCAGGCTCTGGTCGGTGGTGTGCCAAATGCCCCGCGTGGCTTGCGTGTAGCCTTGAATCTTGTCGAGCAGGAAGCGGCGCTCCGAGCCACCGAGGCCCGGATGATTCAGCACCGGCATTGTCAGCACGTTGGTCGCCACACCGGCCCGCGCCAGTGCGACGGGCGCGGTGAGCAAACGGTCGTAGTGATTGAGGATAAGAATGAACCCCTGCCCGCGCTGTACGAGGTCGGCAGCATGTTGCACGCCCTGAAGCGCAATCTGGGGCCCGCCCGGCCGGCCCAGGCGATGAAAAGCCATGGCATCGACTTTCTCCTGCGCCAGCATCGTCAGGTGCGCGCGCGCCCAGTCTGCGCAGTTCGCGGGCGCAGCCTCCGGAAACACGCGCTGGAACAACGCCTGCAACCACACCACAAGTGCTTGGTCTTGCACGGTGTACGCCGCCAGCCGCCAGGGAAGGGCCGTGGGTATCTTTGCCAGGGCGGGGAAAACCAGATCGAGAGCGATGTCACGCTTCATTCGACGAGCACCCATTCGTGTTCGAGCCAGGCGACCCCGAATTCCCTGTGGTGCTGGTTGAGTACCGTAAACGGCTGGATCAATTCCGCCATGTCCAATACCTGGATGCCGGTGTCGTCGAGCACATAGGCACTCCACAGGTATTCACCCGACAGAAGCGCCAACCGCGGAAAGCGCATGCGGATCCGGTGCGTTCCCGCGCCCTGGATCGGACGCCCCTCGGAACGAAACTGCGTACTGGTGCCGAATACGTTGTCGCGGTCCGGGCGAACGATGGCAAACAGCACGTGAAATGGTGCATCGCCGTACGACTCCAGCTCGATCGCCACGGTGAGGTCTTGAAACGAGTCAATCTGCGCAGGATTGATGCCTTCTGCGGTTTCCAGCGTCAATCCGAGGATCTTCACCAGAGGCGCTCCCGAGGCTGTCTGTCCGGCCGCAGGAATCTGGTCGGGCTGTACACCTTCGTCTTTGCCATCGGCGCGCAAGTGCGCATACCGCCTGCGCTCGTGCGCTTCGTAGGCCGTTACCACGTCCTCGGTCTTGCCGATGGCGACAATCTTCCCGCCGTGGACCCAGGCGGCACGCTGGCACAGGCTGCGCACCTGGTACAGGTTGTGCGAACAGAACAGCACGGTGGCGCCGCGCTCGCGCAACGCCAGGATACGGTTCAGGCTTTTCTTCTGGAAATGCAGGTCGCCGACCGACAAGGCCTCATCAACGATCAGCACGTCCGGGTCGATCGCGGTGGCCGCAGCAAACGCCAGGCGCATGAACATGCCGGACGAATAGGTTTTCACCGGGCGCGCCAGGGTTTCGGCGCTGAGCTCGGAGAATTCGGTCGCGCGCTGGTGGAAATCTTCCATGGCAGCGCCCTCCAGGCCGTGCAGCGCCGCCATGAAGCGAATGTTGTCGTAGCCCGATTCTTCCGGGTGGAAACCGGCGCCCAGTTCGAGCAAGGCCGCCACGCGGCCATCGCGCTCCACGTTTCCGCGCGTTGGCCGAATGGTGCCGGCGGCGATCTTGAGCAGGGTGCTCTTGCCGGCGCCGTTTTCACCAATGAGGCCAAACGTTTCGCCTGCAGCCACCGAAAAGTCTATGCCCGTCAGTGCCACGTGCACCCGGTGGCGCTGCCGCCGGGTAAGCCATTCCAACAGACGGTCCTGCGGCTTGGCATACACCGGGTAGGCCTTCTCCACACCCTCGAATCGAATGCTCATGGCCTACAACGCCTCGCCCAGTACAGGCTTCATGGAGCGGAAGAACCACCACCCGCCCCCACTCAGCACCACCGTCCAGGCGGCCAGAGCCAAGAAGGTTCCGGGCGGTACGGGCATGTGCAGCACCACTGCTTCGACCGCCAGCACCAGGCAGGCCACGGGGTTGAAGAGAAACCAGTGGTGAAAGCGCTCGGGAACCTGGGCCAGGGGGTAGACGATGGGCGTCAGATAGAAGCCCAGTTGCAACGCGAAACCTACCGCGGAACCCACATCACGCCACAGGAAGTGCGCCATGCTCAGCACCAGCGTCAGGCCGAAGGTCAAGAGCACCTGGGCCAGCACCAGCAGTGGCAGCCAGATCCAGGATACGAAAGGCCCTACGCCCTGCCCTACCGAAAGCACCAGCAGCAGCGCATACCCGATGCCCAGGACCACCAGGCTGCCACCTACCGATACCGCAGGAAGGATCTCTGCCGGCATGGGCTGCTTGCGCAAAAAATCCTCGTAAGCGGCAAGGCTGCCGACCCCTCGTCCGACCGCGTCGGTAAAAGGCAGCCACACGGCCAAGCCGGCCAGCAAGTGCAGCAGGTAGCCGTTGCTCGCCTCCAGCCCGGGCACCCGCACGGCGAGGACCAGACCGAACAGCACATAAAAAATGGCCAGGCTGGCCAGCGGCTGGACGAACGCCCAGGCAAGGCCCAGAACCGAACCTGCGTAGCGCGTCTTGAACTCACGCAGCAACCAGTAGCGCCAAACGACCCAGGCGTGATGCAGGCCACGCGGTGCGGCGGCCTGCGCAACCTCACCAGCGCGCTGGATACGGCCGGAGGGTGCAGTCATCGGGACTGTGCGGGTTCAAGCGGCACCGCAGCAGCACGGGCCGCGAGCAAGCCCTGACGAAACGCTTCTGCCGAAGCTTCCCAGTGCTGTGCGCGCGCAAAGGCGAGCGCCCGTTGGCACAGCGCCTGGCGCGCGCTGTCGTCCTCCAGCATGTGGCACAAGGCGTCCGCCAGGGCCTCCAGCGTGGGTTCGGTCAGGAGCGCGATGTCGTCGTTCAGCAGCCACTCGACGCACTCCCCGCGGTTCGAGACCACGGCGCAGCCGCTGGCCATCAGCTCCAGCGGCATCAGCGACAAATTGGTCAGGGACAGGATCAGGGCCGCATCGCATTGGCTGAACACGTCGGCCAACTCTTCCGGTGAAACGACGCCGGCGGAAAGGTGCGGGAACGGAATCAGGTAGTCGCTGACGTCCCAGCCCGCTAGGATGAACTCGGTGTCGGGCAAGCGCCGCGATACCGCCTCGAGCACCAGCAAGCCAAACTCGAACGCCCGCCGCGGCGTGGGCGGCCGGGCGTAAAAGAAAACACGCTTGACGTCCCCGCCCCGTCTCGGGCGCTCGCGGTAGATGCCGTGATCGACCCCGAAACTGATGGGATGCGTCTGCATGCCGTACTCCTGCCGGAGTTTGCGCGCCAACCAGTCGCCCGCCGTAATGCCGAAGAAGCCGAACCGGTAGGTGTTTTCGGCAAGCACCGATTCCGTCCCCACAGGATAGAAATTCGGCTCGAAATCCTGGACGAAATACAGCTTCTTCACACCACCGGCGATGGCCCGAACGGGGTAAGCCGTTTGCCAACCCGTCGCGATCACGAACTCGCTGTTTGGCAGCCCGTCAAACCCTACGAAAACCTTGGCTTTCAAGGGAAAGAAGTGGGTGCAGATATCCTGCCGTGCCGACTCCGCACTCTGGTGCTCGGTGGGGTTGACGATCACGATGCTCGACTCCCACCCCATGTGCTCAAGGTGAAAGATGGTGCGGAATATCGTCTGGTGCCCGCCGGAACCGATGTTGAAATCCGGAACGAACCAAAGCAAGCTGCCTTCGCGCGCCGCGCCCTGGGCCAGCGTGATCTTCTCCACACGCACGAAATCGTAGTGCGTGAACACATTGCGGCTCTTGTGGGCACCGGGGCCTTCCGAGAGCCGCCGCCGGACCATGGCAACGGTGCGCCACCAACCGTGCCGCCGCGCGAGATCGCGCACCTGCTGCACGCGCAGCCCCATCATCCCTGCCATATAGACTCCAAAAATGCACCTGCGCACGGCATGGCCTGGACCTTCAGGCCCCTGCCTATGCCAGCGCCTTCGCCGGACGCCCGCGTTGCAAAGCCTGGTCGCGCGAAATTACCGGCAACAGCCACTGCGGCAAGCCCCGGTGCCGCGTACCCAGAAACTGGCCCAGGGTGCGCGCCAGCTCAATCCCCGCCATGTAGCCCGCCGCCCTGGCCCAACCGAAACCCCGCAGCCCCGTCTGGCGCAACCAGGCGGCATCGCGCCGCGCCAACAGCACGGCACTTGCCAGCGCGCGCACCATGCTGCGCTGCACCTGGTAGCCGAAATCTCGCTGGAAGGAACGCGCCTCATCAAAATTGCGCTGCAAGGTTTCCCAAACACCAAAGTCGTGCGAGTGGTACACCGCTGCCTGCGGGGCATACGCTTTCCCATAACCCGCCTTCACCGCAGCCAGAGCCCAAGTCTGGTCCTCCGCGAAAGCCACATCGGGAAATGGCAGGTGTTCCCATACCGAACGCCGCAGGCAGGAATTGTTGTTCGAGAAGAAATGCAGCCACTGGCGGTAGCCCGGGTCGCTGTCGAACCGTGCACGGTCCTCCAGACGCACGACGCTCGGCTCCGTGCCGAAACCTGCAAAGTGCTCGGCCAATTCGCGACGCGTCACCGCGCGTGCCTCGGGGTGCGCCAGATGGGGGCCGAAAGCGCCCGCCACGTCGGGCTGGACATCGCACGCTTCGACCAGGTTGCGCAGCCAGTGCGGGCTGGCGGGTCTGGCGTCCTGCGTGATGAACACCAGGAAGGCGCCTTTCGACAGTGCCGCCAGCTGGTTGCGCGTTCGTCCATGACCAAAGGTTTCGGGAGCGATGCACTCGCAGCGCACGCCGCGCGCGCGTACCAGTTCCACCGAGCCATCGGTGGAACCGGAGTCCATTACGAGAACTTCAAAAGGCCAGGGCGTGTTCTGGGCGAGCACGGCGTCCAGCACCTCGCCCAACAGGGCGCCGCCGTTCTTTACCGGTATCAGCACGGAAGCGTGCATAGGGGTCTGGGTCATGGGGCCGGGCAAAGCGTACGCCGAGCGCAGCGCTACGCGACGGAGGCTTTTTTCGGCCCCCTCCCGCGCGCCGGCGAACGAGAAAGATAACCGGGCATTCTACTGCCCGCACCCAAACTCCCCAGCGTGCTTACCAAGCGTTGCCGAATGCGTGCACTATTTCACGGCTTCGGCTTGGGGCGCCGTGCGCGCCTCCTCGGAAAACAGCTGGTCGATCGCCTTTGGGTCGATTTCCACGCTGTATTTCTTGAAGAGCGTGTCGCGCAGCTTTTCGTTCGCCTCCTGGCGGCACAGCGTCACGGCGCGCGTGGGAACGGAAGTGGCTACCTCGTCCCAGGCCAGTTGCCGGCTCTCTCGCTTGGCGGCGATGAAAAACAGGTAGCCGAAATCGCCTTCGCGCACGGGTCCGACCAGGTCCCCTTGCTTGGCATCGGCCAAGGCCCGCAAAATTTTTGCGTCGTCGGTGAGCGTCACCCAGCCCAGATCTCCCTGAGGGTCGAGCTTGTGCACGCTCGCAGCCTTGTCCGCCACGTCTTCGAGCTTTGCAGTACCCGAGGCGATGGCCTGGGCTTGCTGGAACAGCCAGCCCATCGCGGGCTCGCCATCCACCTGGGATGTCGCCGGCAGCATGATCCGGCTCAGCCGTGCCATGGGCGGTACGCGAAACGCCTGGGGATGGTCCTCGAAATACTTGCGCGCTGCCGCGGCGTCCGCCGGCGGCTCACATGTCTGGGCGAGCTTCTTGTAGATGGCGTGCGCGTAGACATCGTCAAAACGCATACCGTCGGCGTCCGCGCGCCGGGGCACGCCCATGGCGTCGCCTTCAAAACCCAAGGCACGGGTCAAGGCCATTTCGCGCAGGATGGTATCGACCCCATAGGCGTTTCGCCGTGCCGGCCTCAGGTCCATGCGCCGGTCCAGATAGTCGGAAAGGTCCTGGGCCGTAATCGTTTCCGCTGTGCCAATGCGCGCCAGCACCGCCTGGTTGTCAACGGCAGCAGAAGCCGCGGTGGCGGCAACAAGTCCACCCACCAACAGCATGAACTTCCGAAATGCGTGATTCAGTTTCATAGTCTCTCAAGTTGTTTTAACGGCGCGGCGCCGCGTGCTCCCACAGGGGACCAAACAGAATGTCCGAACGCTTGTCCGACGAGTTGAGCACGACCGCGTCGAGCGCCCCGTCGTTGTCCACATCCACCAGTTGCAAACCCGTGGAGAAACCACTGGTCCGCAAGGTACGGGTTTCCAGGACACCCCCTTGTGCATCCAGACGCTGGAGCGTCAACTGCCGGTCGTCACCCCATACCACGAGGTCGTCCGCCATGGGTGCCACGGACACCGCGCCGGTCGGAGCCGCGGTAATCCATTGAAGTTCCCCGGACTCCATGTTGATACGCGCGTTGCGCCCCCCAGTTTCGAGCGCGACATACAGCCATTTGCCAGAAGGGGCGGGCCTGGCTTGACGGGCTATCGCATCGAAGCTCGCAAGCACCTTGGGAGCCGCGAAAAGATCGGCGTCCGGCACGGCGACCACCTTCTTGCCATCGAGGCACGCCGCTGCCATGCCACCTCCCTTTTCACCCGGAATACGGTCGACACGCACTGGATGCCATGGCGCCTCGCACCACGTGGACTTCTTCACGTCGGTCGTGTTGGCCTGTACGGCCCAATCGATCCAGACCACATCCTGCCCACGATACGGCGTAGCCAGCATGAGATACCGCCCGCCCTCAGCGCGCGCCAGCACCACATCGCGCGGCCCAAAACCCACAGGGAGTTGGGCGATGCGCGTCATGCGGTCGTCGACCACACGGAATATGTCGATGCTTGCCGTGGTTTCCACCGCGGCGGCGATCAGGTCGTCGGCCAGCCAGATGGCCGAATCGGGATGGTAGGCAACCTTTTGCCGATCCAGGAGCTGGGCTTTGCGCCCTTGCAGGCGGTGCAAGGCCACCCTGTTTTCTTCATGCTCCACGGCGGCAAGTTGGCAGCCTGCGGCGTTACAGCGCACTTGCCCGCCCCAAGCCTGCGGAAGGTCGAACGAAAGGCGCTGGACATCTTCGCCAGCCTGCCGTACCGGCGCCGCGACCGCAGGCGCACTGCCGACGCCAAGCTGCGTCTGGCATCCCGCCAGCAGCATCCCCAGTGAAAAACCCAAGCAACGCAAGAACTTCATGCAAGTATCCTAAAAAAAATAGCGCCCGAAGGCGCTATTTTTAACTCACCCCTATGCAGGGGAAAGCTTCTGATCCTTTGGAAGCAGGTGGCGCAAATGCCACCCACCCCATCAAGACCTATTAGTTGTGTGCACCCAGAACGGTCTGAACAGCACCGAAGGCAGGAGCGCTGATCAGGCTGTAGGTGAATGCCGAGCCGCCCAGTGCGAACAACGAACCAGCACCACCAGCGGGAGTGTAGTCGGCCGGCAGAGCAGCGATCGGATTCCACTCGATGAAACCGTCCACGAACGAAGCGGGGCGGCCGGCGATGGTTTCGGGGTCGAACCAGTCCAGTTCCGAGAAGTTCAGCTTGAAGTTCACCGACTTGCGGTTTTGCGCGTCGTCGAACATGTTCACGGTGTGCGTACCAGCTTGGCTACCCGTCGACCAGACCACGATGCGGGTGTCGTTGCCACCAGCAGCGCCGTCGATGTAATAACGCATGCTGAAGACCGGAGCAGCCGCGGGGCCAGCACCGAAGGTGCGCGCGCCAAAAACAGCCAACAGCGATGCCGGGCCCATCGTGCTCAGATCGGTACCAGCAGCCAGTGCCAGGGGACCGTCAATCACGGGCACGAATGCCAGATCCTTGTTGGCCACGTCCACTTGGAACGCGTTGGCAGCGATCAAACCCGGGCCAAGGCCGACGGAGTTGGCGGCAGCGCAAGCGTTAGCGGTGGTGATGCCAGCAGGCGTCAGACCCGTGGCGAACACCAGGTAGCCGCGCTGACCTTCAAGGCCGAGACCGGACATTGCAGACCAGACGAAGGGCTGGAAGTCCTTCGGGGTCATGGGGAAGCAACCGTCGGTCACGTGACCGGAGTTTTGGTTGAAGAAGGTCCAGAACACCGGAACCACGGTAGCGGTCTGGTTGATCAGGCCCACAGCGGTGGTGTCGGCTGCGCCGTTGTGAATCACGTTGGGAACCACAACACCGTTGCTGAACGTACCGACGGTATAGGCCTGCGCCACGCCAGCGCCCAGTGCGGCGGCGGCCGCGACGGCTGCCAGTGCAAATTTTTTCATCTTCTCAGTCCTTAAATAATTGAACGAAGCTTTCCCAGCGTTGCGGGATCTG